>JAAUYM010042278.1_pt1 | contig 10588 bp, 17 predicted proteins | sample 7278001 | NCBI WGS metagenome assembly JAAUYM01 (sample SAMN14350224, study PRJNA611818) | marine sediment metagenome | isolation source: surface marine sediment (1.8m) | place: French Polynesia: Moorea | collected 2018-08
CTCCCACGAGGAGCACATTCCGCTAGACAGCATCTGTTTTGCATTGCCGCAGAGCGAACTGCAAAAAATTAAATTGTCATACGGAAGAAAAAAAAAAATTGACGTAATTAAAATACTTTCTGCCACCTGTAAATTGCCCTTTCCGTGGCAGGGATGGCTGGGTTGGAGGACAGCTCCCAGGCAGTCTTCTTCCACAGGTCCCTCCTAGGATTTCCCGTCATCGGCTGCTTCTCTTCCTGGCGAGAACCCCCATTTGGATCGTGACATAGCTCCCACCCTTAGGAAGAGAAAAAAACAGCCATATAATTGCTGCACTGTCTATGTACCATGTACTCCAGAGACATTTTTCTCTTTTTCTTCGGCTGACGATCATTCTTACCGACAAGTGTGGCCGCACGCCAAGGTTGTCCCATCTCAATGCAGAGTTCTTTGGCACGAGAGAGCATTCCAGCACGCTGGCACATGTACACCAACCTTGAAAGTTAAGGACGATGAGAAGTAAAAAAAAAAAATTTTAAAGAGGATTTCAAGAATAAGAATCGTGTACCCCACTGCAATACAGTAGTAACTTTTCCGAAACCCACGACAAAAATGTGAGGCGCCCTCCCCACCTGATGAGCCTCTGCTCGTCCTTCTCGTCGCAGTCGTGGAGCTGCTTCCGCAACCTGGTCTTGGCGTCCGGATCCAGCTCGGAGACCATGTCGGTGCGGTCGGCGGCGGCCGCGTCCAACAGCAGCGTGTGGTGGGTGTTCTCCCAGCCCAGCAGGGAGTCCTGTGGGGGGAAAAAAAATTGTCAACTTGAAACGTCCGTCATGCCTACCTACGCCATGGTACACTCCTTACCCCATACACGTTGGCCACCTCCGGGAGGTCGTCCCTGGCATTCTGCTCCAGCCAGTCCACCACCGTCTGCGCCCTCCTCAGGGTCTCGTCGCGCCCCATCAGGTCGCTGATCAGGATCTTCTCCTGCAGCGGGCGCTGCGACCCGTCGCCGTCTTCCTCCATCCTGACTTCTCCCTCTCCCCCTCCTCCTCCGGCCACGGCGGTTGTTGCGCTGTCCATGACCGACTTGACGGCAAAGAGCTTCCCGACCAGCCTCCAGGTGTTCCTCTCCTTGGCCAGCTGCTCCCTGGCCATCCTGGCCATCCTCTCCTCGTCGACGCGGCCGGCCGCGCCGACGCCCGCTCGGCCGGAGGCGGACTTGAGGCGGTCCACGTGCTCCTGGACCAGCTCCTCGTACTCGGCGACCTGAGGTTCACCAATCAACAACCTTTTTTTTTTACGCTAACACGGGTACATCACGTACTATGTAGAGTTTTTCTGACCTGGTCGAGCATCTGATCCAGAGATCTCGGCGCGTCCTTGGGCGCGGACAGAGAGGAGCTGACAAAGTCCACGAACAGGTTGTTGGTGCTGGAAAGGCCGAAGGCGGCGACGTGGTGACCACCTGCAGGGAGAGACAGAGACAGAGACACAGAGAGAGAGAAGAATAAAAAGCTGGCATCGACGAGACGGACTTGGACCACGTGTTAAAGGATGCTATAAAATTGCCTGTGAGATCCTCTACGGGTTGGTACGAGTAGGGTGGCCTTGTGACCTCGAGGTCGGCAGCCGCGGAGCCGCTGGGCGGCAGGACGGCAGGTGTGGCGGGATGCCGGTCGGCCTGCCCTTCCCGGTCCTCCTGCCTGAGCAGGAGAGACCTCCGCTGCAGGAGCCTGGAGGAAGGCCCGCGCCTGGCCTGAGGGGTGGACAGGGCGGACTCCAGGAAGGACGCGGACATGGCCGGCGGGGACGGGGACGGGGACGGGGAGGGGGAGGGTCGAAAAAAGATCCTTGGTCTTCGTCGTCAGCGGCAAAACTTCAAGGCAGTCTGTCTGTTTGATTGTTTACCTTTTGTAACTTTTTTTGGCGCGGCCAGCAAAGTGAAACAAACCTCTCTCTGGTGGTGGAAGTACGAACAGCATGTTGATTCCGCGGATCAACGGCATCGACATTTCTTACAAAACAAAATTGAGCTCATTATGTAACTAAATGTTCCCATGTGCTTAAATGGTGGTGTGCCAAAAGTCGGTGAATTAGTCAGAAGTAGTTAACTAGCTGAGAACTGTACATAATAAGTACATGCATTCTGGGGAAGCGAAAATTTTCAGTATAATTACATGCTATTATTATGTACCTACTGTGTATCCAAATGATTTTTGCGAAAATGCACCAGACTAGATCGCACATTTTTTTGCGTTTTCCCACATTTTTGAGACGATTTTGAAAACTCGTATTTGCTTCTTTTTGAAAATTATTTAACAAACGTGTTGCTGCCCCCCCCAAAGATTTAAAGTCTTTCTGCGCACCGTGACCAGAAAAAAAGCCAAAAACATCGACGGCAACAAATTGCATTGCCTGAAACAAAATCTACCACTTTGTGAAAGCAGCTACCTGCAGGCTGCTCAATTCCACAGCACCTCGTCCCACTTAAAAACTTAGACGCATTAGTAGTTTAAAAAGCAGAGACGGTGTACTAGTGTCAAGTGACTCCAGTCAAACGTTGGTGATACGTTGGTGATAGTTACGTAGTACGTACGTGACTAGCTGGCATCTGCTGTGCCAGTTGGACTTTGCAGGGTTGCCAGGTCGGCAAAGTCAAGAAAAGCCTGACAATGTTTTAAAAAAAGCCATTTTTAGATTTTCTCAAGTTTTTATCATCGTATTTGTTAAGCAAATTTTAAGCCTAAAAGGACATTTTTTTAAAAAAAATCTGGCTATAAGAAAAGCCAAACTGTTATCCCTGGTGCTTTGAAAACTAGTGATCGAACGAGCCACGTTCGTCACTTCGGACCGACTAGGAAAGCACGTCAAATAGACTCGAAGCCGGAAAAGGTCATGAAACATTCACAAACTTCCCCACCAAACTTGGTCCTAATAAAAAAAGTTATAATTCTTTTGGGGGGGCCTTTCAGCCAAGTCGAGTCGAGTCGAGTCCGACTCGCTCACACCACTAACGGGAAGGAAAAACGACAGCCAACAGCAACATTGTCGATTGTCGATGTTGTTGAGTGAGGCTGAGGAGGAAGAGGAGGAAGGTGTTGAGCGAATGTCGAGGCAAAGCAGAATAAGTGATCTGTTCTGATCGCAGGTTGTTTGTGTGTGCGACTCCACGACGCCTTGACCCGAAGAATAGGGACGACGACGACAATGTCCTCCCCGCACCGTTCCTCCCGCCCCTCCAGGCGGAGGACCTCGCTCAACTCCAGCCTGAGCGCGGAGGTGAGGTCGCCAGGCCTGACCTCCAGACTGAGCAGCTACATCAGGGCGTCCTCGCTGTCGCCCGCCGCCAGGCGGGCGGCGGAGTGGGAGGTACTCGGGAAGGCGGAGGCGGGGGACGAGGGGGCCAACAGGCCGGTGGTCAGGCCCGGCTACGAAGGGATCGGACTGAGGCCCAGAGTCGTGTTGCACAGGCCGGCGCTGCCCAGGTTGACCGAGAGAAACACCCAGAGGCTGGGGAGGAGGGGACCCAGCAGGTGCACCGTCAAGGTGGCACCGGCCAGGACCTTCTCGCCCTCCTTCCGGCCCAGGCCGGAGAACGAGGAGAACAGCCGCCCGCAGAAGGAGTCCCCTTCGCCGACTTCTGCCTCTTCCTCCACTCCCGCAGTGGTGGACCCACGGAGGCTGGTGGAAGTGCTGAAGGAGATGTCAGCCAGGAAGAGGGACCGTGCCCAGCTGTTGCAGGAGCAGCAGGAAGCCGAGGAGGAGGAGGAGGAGGACGGGGGGTCTAAGAGGGCCAGGAGGGACAGCTCGTCCAGCGTGGGATCTTCGTTCAGCATGGAGATGCCGCCTCTCTTCTCGAATGGCGTCGTGGGGCAGGTGAGATTGGAAATACCTAGTGTACGTTGTACTACAGTGTGTAGGTACGTACTGCCCAGGTGCGCCTCTGTGATGATGATGATGAGGCACAGAAGTGCTTCTTCCATTTCAGACCACCTCGCAGCTGGTGAGCAAGGAGACGGATCTGTCGCTCAACTCCCTGCTCAGCCGCAGCCAAGGGATCTTCCACACGACCCCTCATCCACCCTCGTTCGCAGTGGGGAGGCCGGTGCCTGCCGCGCCTGCGAGTGGGCACAAGTACTCGGCGGGGCCGCCTGCGGCAACGGCAGGGAAGCCCAAGAGGAGGACCACGCACAACGAGATTACGTCCTCCCTCAGCTCGAGCATCAACATGAAGAGGAGGAGAGGGGAGAATTCTAGTGAGGATGACACTAGCGACGAGGAGAGGGTTTCCTCATCTGCGCAGAATCCGAAGAGGAGGCTGCTCTCGCTGTCCGTCGTGGAAAAGGACAGGAAGACGACGAAGGAGGACGAGTCCAAGGAGAAGGACAAGGTCGCCCCTCGGGAGGACAAGAAAAAGATTGAGGTCAACGTCATTGACACTCCGCCAAGACTAGTACTCCCAAAATTTTTTGAGATTACCAGCCCCATGAGACCTGTGAAACAGCCAAGTCCAGCACTGCCTGTGGTCTCCAGTATTGAGGTGTATGATGAAGAAAGAAGGAGGGGAGAGAAGAGAGCAGAGGAATTCCTTGCTTCCATTGATGATGAAAAGCCGGAAAAAGATGCAACTACCAGTCAGGAGTTGGCAAAGACCCTGGTGTCGAAAGAAGATGAAGAGGCAAAGTCGCCGTTGGTTCCAGTCTTGATGACCAAGACGGCGGAAACCACAGAGAAGGAAGAGAATGGTGGCAAGAGCAATGTTGAGAAGGAAAAAGAGACCGAATCCAGCGCAGCTCCAAAATCGTCTTTGCCAACGTACACCGAGACTCTGGCTTCCAAAGAGAAGGAAGTATTGAAGCCAGACACCAACTCACCCAAGGCTTTCAAATTTGGAATTGCCGGTGAGGAGAAGAGTGACGATGCAACAAAAACGTCAGACGCGTCATCTGACAAAGTCGACAGCGCAAAGAAGCTATCCTTCAGCTTCGTGTCTCCCACCAAGGAAGATGAGAAGGCGCCTTCCACGGAGAAGGAGAAGAAGGAAGATGAGGTACCAACCACTTCAGCTCCCTCGAGTGGAGGCTTTCCCTTTACCTTCGGCAAGCCGAGCGTCCAAGTTTCATCGTCAACGTCATCCTTCCAGTCGGGAGCAACTGTGACCGCAGTGGCCTCTACAGAGACCAAGAAGACAGAGTCATTTGTTAGTGCAACCACCGCCACCGCTGCTTCTACTCCTGCATCGTTCTCCTTCGGAAAAGCAACGGAGGGCACTACTCCTGCAGATCCAGATAAGGTCAGTGGGACAGAGGCCTCCACATCAGCTGCTGCGACCGCCCCAGCACCAGCTTTCTCGTTTACCTTTGGAGCTTCAACCACCACCACAGCTGCTTCAACGTCTTCCAGTACCTTGACCACCTCTGCTGGTGGCAGTCCTTTCACCTTTGGAAATTCTGGCAAGCTGTCGACTGCTCAGTTCACATTTGGGCAGCAAACACCAAGCACAACGGCGCCGGGGGCAACAACGACAAGCGTAGCAGGCGCTCCTGATGTGACTGTCCCCTCCACAGCGGTCACAACTGCTGCTGGGACATCGTCTCCCGCAAACACTTTCACCTTTGGAAGCAGTGTGAAACCGCCAGCAAAGTCGGGACTGTTCAACTTTGGGGTTGCTGCTTCAGCAGCAGCAACTACGGCAGCAAGCTCGACCGTCTCGACTACTGCGCCTAGCGACATGTTCAAGTTTGGGAGTACTGCTGGGGCGCCAGAACCGGCCACGGCTAAACAGTCTCTGACGACCACAGGAATTCTTCCAACCTTTTCGATGGGCACGACCTCTACCTTGTCTGCAACAACAACAACAACTACTACTACTACATCTGTGGCTCCTGCCTTCGGGGTGCCGAATTTCTCCTTTGGCAAAACACAGGCAACAGTGGCAGCAACAACGACTGCTGCTCCGACCCTTTCGACATCCGCCGGTTTCAGCTTTGGCGCTGGCTCGGGGACTGCCACTCCTTCCCTGGGAACTCCTTTCAAACTACCGAGTCCATCGGCGGCGGCAACGCCCACGACAACAACATCCACATCATTCACGACGCCGAACTTTCAGTTTGGTCAGGCAGACACCTCCAAGCCGCCTTCATTCTCCTTTGGAGCTGACGCAAACAAGGGCGCCGCTGGTGGCTTCCCAGCTCCTGCATCCACCTCATCATCCGGCCAGTCTAGCTTGTTCACCTTTGGAGGTGCGGCAACTTCCACAACCAACACAACTCAACCGAAGGCGGCACCCGCGCTCTTCACCTTTGGTTCCAACACCCAGCACCCACAACAGGCGTCAACTGTCTCATCATCCACGGACATCAAGGTGGGAGGTACCGGAGCCTTCCAATTTGGAGGAGCGACGAAGGGCCCCTCTTTCAACTTTGGCACATCCCCGTCCACCAACACTGCTCAGGGACCTTCCTTTGGCTCCTTTTCTGCTGCCCCCACGACCCAGCCATCCGCAACCTCGTCGCATTTTCAGTTCGGAGCTACAAAGCCGGCGGAACCAGCAGCTGCAACAGCTGCAACATCACCATTCTCTTTCGGAGGAGCAACCACCTCTGCAAACCCATTTGGAGTGTCCGCAACGACTGGACAGGGAAAGGAGCAGGGAAAGTTCTCCTTTGGCGCCGGCGCTCCCGCTGCCGCCGCCGCTGTCGCTACCGCTCCAGCCACCAGTCAGACCCAGCCGAAGCCCTTGTTCGGTCAGACGGCGGACCCCTCAAAGGCCAGCTTCAGCTTTGGTCCCGGCGGCGGCAGCAGCAACCCGCCTGGGCCGTCGGGAGGCGGCGTCTTCACCTTCGGAACGTCCAGCGCGTCCGCGGCCACCCAGCCGCAGCCGCAGCCTCAGGCCCAGCAGCCGCCGTTTGGGGCTGCCACTCAGCAGTCTTCTTCATCGTTCGGAGGCCAGGTGACCCCGTCTGGAGGGGTGTTTCAGTTCGGTGCGGACAAAAAGCCTCCTCCGGCAGCACCAGCGTCCAGCTTCTCCTTTGGCTCTGCCCCCGCCGGAGGAGTGGCGTCTGCGGCGTCGGCGGCTTCCGCGGCATCGGCGGCGTCGGCGGCAACCTCTCCCTTCGGCAGCGCTGCACCTGGGACGGCGGCGGTGGCGCCTGGATTCATGCCGGGAGCGCCACCCGGGTTTGGGGCGCAGCCCCAGCCTGCGGGACAGAACATGTTCAACATAGGTTCGGGTGGTGGAAACACCCCCAAGGGAAGACAGATCGCAACAGCGCGAAGGAGGACGAGAAGATAATGAAAACTGGGACATTTACTGAACGATAAAAAAAAGGTCCAATTGCCTACAGAGTAAGTGTGAAATGTGCGTACTGGTATATAAAAATATAAAAACTATTCGGAGACAATAAATTTTTTGCATGTAACTTTATATTTCTGTCTGACAGAGACATTCTACTGTGCGTATGTTTCGATTTTTTTTAGTGTGCGGAGAGGAACTTTTGCCAATGAGGGTTGTAGTACTACACAATAGTAGTATAAATGGCTCTGAGCAGCAAGGGACGTCGGAAGACGCGCAGGGTGGCACGAAAGGTCTGCCAGGAGTGGGGAATCACCATTTCGGAAGATCCTACCAAGGTGAAGAATCTATTATGATGTGATAGTAGCATTTGATATTATGCCTATGAGGCTTTACTGTAGGACCTTTTACCTTAGAAAAGAAGTAGTAGAAGCTATAGTAATTGGAGTCCCAATGTCCTGTGTGTGGATATTGAATCACCTATTGAGCTTTTACAAGTCTGGAAAAACCATCATTGGGATTTTTTTTTACATCTCTTTTTTTGTGTGTGGTGGAGTAGCATTTGCTGATATGCAACGCGGGGCTGGTGACGGGAGCATCACTTGAGGACCTGGTTCAGGTCTTCCACCGCAACGGCGTCACCCCCAGCGCCACCCATCTCTTGCGAGGCAAGTCCTACTCCTTCGCCAGCTTTGCGGAAGTCGGCGACGCCAGCGACGCCTTCGACGCCGTCCACGACAAGGAGAGCCTCTTGGAGGAGGAGGAGGAGAAGAAGAAGGAGGGAGGGGACGAGAAGGCGCCGCCGCTCTACCTGGCCTTCGTGGAAGCAGTCCCGGAGGCGGTGGTCAGGGCCAGCCGAGGTGACGATCACTGGCTGCTCGGGCCCCCTCCGGGTCTTCTCCTGCTTCCCGACTTCGTCAGCGAAGAGGAGGAAGAGCTTCTCCTTCGCTCCGTGCCTTGGGAGGAAAACTGCGGCGGAGGGCGCAGCAGCCTGAGGAACAGGCAGGTCCGCCACTTCGGCTACGACTTCGTGTACGGCCGCAACGCCATCGCCGACCAGCCCAACGGGAGTCCCTTCCCCTCCTGCTGGCTCCCGGTGCTGGAGAGGGCTGTGGGACTGGGGCACCTGCCGGAGCTGCCAGACCAGTGCACGGCCAACCGGTACGGCCCTGGCCATGGCATCCCGCCCCACGTGGACGCCCACAGCTGCTGCACGGGACACATCGCCTCGCTGTCTCTTGGGTCCGACGTCGTCATGAACTTTGCCGTACCCACCGAGAGCGGCAACAGGCCAGTGATGCTGCCCAGACGATCTCTTATGGTCATGTCCGGAGAAGCCAGGTCAGGATGTTCCGCTGATAAGAAAACATGTTTCCTTCCCCGAATGAGCACAAATTTATCTTTGTCTTGAACGTACGATCATGTTCCTGATCTTTTTGCAGGTACCTGTACACGCACGGCATAGTCCCCAGGGCAACGGATGTCGTCCCGTCCAAGGCGACCGCGGGTCTGACCTTGCTGAGGCGGGAGGTTAGGGTCTCCCTGACGTTCAGGAAGGTCCTTCGCGAGCGTTGCCAGTGCAACTATCCCAGCCAGTGCGACTCGCGGCGCCAGAGGTCCATGGAGCTGGACGAGGAGGTGGCCCGCGCCCTCGAGAGGGACCACGTGCACGACGTCTACGAGAGGATCGCCGGCCACTTCAGCGACACGAGGCACTCTGCCTGGCCCAGGGTGGTCGAGTTTGTGTCGTCCCTGCCGGACGGGGCCGTCCTCTTGGACGCAGGATGCGGCAACGGGAAGTATCTGGGAGCCCACCGCAAGCAGTTTCAGGTGCGACTAGCCTAAACCTACCCGCTTTTTTGGGTAAGATTTGCCAATAAAAAAAGATGAAAATACTCCTCACCACACTCGGAGGCCTTCGGCCTTCGTCTCAGGTGTCCCAGTGTGTCAGATTGCGTCAGATCTGACCTCATGCAGTCCCCCATTTTGGGGGGTCCCAAACAACTTTTATGTTATGAAACTTGATTGGAGACCTGCCTGAAATGGCCATTTTTAAAAATTTTAGAATAAAGTAAACCCACCCCCCCATGGGCGGTGTCCAAAATTTTTTTGAGCCCCCTATGACTACCCCCATAGAAAAAGGGCAAATTTGCAAACCTGCAAATTTTGGTAAGGATTGATCCAACCGTCTGGCCTGCAATCCTATAACAGAAAGACAGAGAGACAAAGAGGACATTCTCCTGTATATATTTCAGGTGCGATGCTGAAGACCTCATAACCCTACCAATAACGTGCAGGCATGGTCGGCCCCTTTATCTGTCAGAATCCCGAACAAGCCAAGGATGAGCCCGGACGTTGTTATTGGTCGGGTTGCACGTTCCGTGTGCGCCTACAACAGACAAGAAATTTTTTGATCTCTTTTTTTTTCTTTTCAGGTGGGCTGTGATCGAAGTTCGGGCCTAGTGAAGATATGCGGTGAGCGAGGCTTTGAGGCCGTGGTCGGAGACTGCCTGCACTTGCCCTTCAGAGACGAAGTTGCCGACGGAGTGATATCCATTGCCGTCATTCATCACTTTTCCACCAAGGTGAGGAGACAACAAGATCCCCAGCACAGTCAGTGGCTGGGAGGGAGGGGGGGAGAGAGAGAGGATGGAGAAATTGTGTTGGGTTTGTTGCGTTTTTCAGTCCAGGCGCCTAAGGGCCATCAAGGAGATCGTTAGGCTGCTGCGTCCCGGCGGCCGCGCACTCATTTACGCCTGGGCGAGGGACCAGAGGCGAGAGGAGACCGGGGCCTCGTCCTACCTGAAGGGCGACGGGGAGGGCGCCAACTGTCGACCCGGTCCCCGCCCCGGGGTCCCCGCAGAGAGCAAGGCCGTCGTCGGCGAGAAGCTGGTGCTGCCCGTCCACCGCAACAGGACGGACTTCCAGCACGCCGACCTGCTGGTGCCCTGGAGGACCACCAAGAGGGGAGCAGAGGAGAAGAAGGATGGGGAGACCACGACGCTGCATCGGTTCTACCACGTCTGGGAAGAGGGAGAGCTGGAGTCGGCGGTGGAGGAGGCCGCGGGGGACGCGGTCGAGGTCAAGGAGGGCTACTACGATCAGGGCAACTGGTGTGTGATCCTGCGCAAGGGCAAGGGCAGCTAAGAGAGCTCTGTTTGTCTGGAATCGGATGAAAGACTTTTTGCCTGCGAACACCAAATACAGTCGAATCTCGATATAAGCAATCTCAGTATAAGCAATTTTCGCGATATAAGCAACTTTTCCCTGCTGACCAAAATTTTACTACATAAGAATTCTCAGTATAAGCAA
>JAAUYM010108862.1_pt1 | contig 10588 bp, 9 predicted proteins | sample 7278001 | NCBI WGS metagenome assembly JAAUYM01 (sample SAMN14350224, study PRJNA611818) | marine sediment metagenome | isolation source: surface marine sediment (1.8m) | place: French Polynesia: Moorea | collected 2018-08
ACCCAGTCAAGGGATTGCTCTTGAACTGAGGAAATAACAAAGACTTCATCCGTCCATATTTCTTGAACCTCGGAAAGCCAAATCCTCTATCACGAAAAAAGTCCCAAGCGTCATGAAGTCTTCTTACATTAGTTTGCAAGACTTGGCTTGGGACAAAAGCTAAATCAGGATATTTCTTTTTAGCTAAAGGTAATTGGTTTTGTTGCTGATGATAACTAGGGAAAGGATAGTCAGCCGACATGATATATTCTGACTCTAAACTACATCGATCTATGGGACACTATTACTGATATTTACTTTGAGTACGTCAAAGCAGATGTTTCTCTTGGTGCGCGTTCCCTAGCTCCCTACGAGGGAGCGGGGTCGCACCGCGATTTAACCTCTTATAACTATATTTGTTGAATCTCGTTGACGTTTTGAGGGTTATCCTTCTCCAAACGAACTAAGCAATTTTCTCGTTGATAGGTTGCTGATAAAGCGACTTGCCAAGGAAAGGTAAATGATTGAAAAGACTCAGGGGTAATTAAATCTTTATCTAAATCAACAATAACTTCATTTAACATTGCTAAAAGTTGCGATCTTATCTCGTTTAACTGCTGTAAATCTTCTGTTTCTTGAATGCGATCGATAATTTTTAGTAATTGTAAATTATATAAATCTGCTCTATTTTTTTGTTTCCCTGTTAACCAGGAACGCATTTGCCAAATCCCAGATAATAATAACATTGAAACCGATAAACATAAACCGATTGCTTCGGCATATTCCACTAAAAAACTAGGTTTATTTTGATTATAATAATCCAAGGCACCGGGATGAAATGTAAACCCTAAATGTTGGTTTTCATCCCACGGTTCAATCATAGCTGCTTGAATAAATTCTTGCACTAATTCATTCCTAGCTTCGTATAATATTCGAGTAATTTCAAAAATGACTTCTCGATTAATCTTTTTATTAGTAATTAAAACGGCTCGCACTCCTACTGCTGGTAAATCTTCCGTGGGTGTGGGACTAGCACCATGATAACTTCCTTTAGGAATTGACATCACTTCCAAGGTCGGAAGTTCCAATTTTAAGGCAGCTCCTTGATCGATAGGAATTAGTTTTATTTGGGGATTTTTTAATAATTGAACAACGGCACTATTCTCTAAAGAAACAACCCGAAATAAACCATCAACTTCTCCATTTTTTAATGCTTGATGTGCTGAAGAAATTGACATGGGAATGGTCTTTATTTTGCCAGTATCTAATTGATAGTGTTCTTGTAATGCCCAAAACATATTATAGGAACCACTGCCTTTTTTCATCAAAGCAATCCGTTTTCCTTCTAGATCACTGATGTTATTAATTTGAGCCTCTTTACGAACTATTAAATGGAAGATTTCTGGAAAAAGAAAGGCAACTGCTTTTGTAGATTTATCAACTATTGTATCACTTTGTACTAAGGCCAATTGAGCTTGATTTTGCTGTAATAATTGCAGATTTTCTTGAGAGCCATTACTCTGTCTAACCTCTATTGTTATGTTGTTGTTGTTATTATTAACTACTTTAGATAAGGCTTTACCAAAGGCATAATATTGACCTTTTTTTTCTCCTGTTACTAAAATTAAAGTATGGACTTTTTTGCTATCTTGAAACCACAAAAAAGCAAAAATAATCACCATTAAGACACTGCCTAAACCGACAAAAATAGCTGATTTTCTGAAAATACTCTCTCTCATATAATGTCTATTAAAAAGTTAAACTAAGCGATCGCCAAGGGATAAATTTTGATGAATGTGAGGGGAATCACTTTCATCATAAATCTCTCCGACTAATTCCTCTAAAATGTCTTCTAATGTTAATAATCCTACAGTTCCCCCATATTCATCAACGACAATAGCAATATGAAATCTTTGTTGTAACATTTCTTTTAATAAACTCGGGGCGCGCTTCGTTTCAGGAATATAAATAGGGTTATCCATTGCTTCTGTTACCTTGACTTGAGAACGTCTTTCTTTAGGCACAGATTGCATGGTTTGCAGAGCTTTTTTCAGGTTAACAATACCAACAATATGATCTTTAGATTCCCCCTGCACGGGAATGCGAGAATAGCCAGTTTCTAGGGATAAATCAATGAATTCTTGTAAACTCAATTCATGGGAAATTGTAATCATTTCTAGGCGAGGTTTGACCACATCTTTGGCCATTAATTCATCTAACCTCAACGCTTTATTTAATAGTTGATGTTTATATAAATCAAGTTTTCCTTTCCCTCCCAAAATTTCAATCATTAATTGTAAATCGGTTAATGATTCTCCTGCTTGGATTATTTTGTCTGATTTCCCTTGAAATAGCTGAATCGTTTTCTGGGTAATTCTCTCAAAAATCTGGACAATTTTCAGAAATGATAATAGTTTAGATAACCAAAAAATGGGAAAAATACACCAACGAAAAAACGCACGAGTATTGAGAATGGCTAAAGATTTAGGGGTGATTTCTCCAAAAATTAACACTAAAATGGTGACAACAGCTGTCGCTATCCCTAAACCAGCACTTCCTAACCACATAGCAAATAAATTACTGGTGAGAATAGCAGAAAAATTATTGACTAAATTATTGCCAATTAATAAACTGGTAATAAAACGGCGACGATTTTCTAAGACTAAACGATAGACACCAGAGGGATCACCCTCTGTGTCCATCAGTCCCCGTAACTTAAAATTATCGAAAGCGGTGATGGCCGTTTCCGATCCCGAAAAGAAGGCCGATAGCAGTAACATGACAATAATAACTGCTAAGTCAAGCCAAACCTGGCCCAGTAAAGGACTCGGTTTGGCGATCGTTAGAAAATTAGCGTTCAAGCTTAACAAAATAATGATCAAGAAAACTTAACCAACTGTATAGGCCGTTTTCAAGGCCCAGATAATTAAAGCAGTAATGGCACCGAGAACTAAAAAGGCGGAAATCCCTACTAAGACAGGCTTATCAGCCCCTTCAAACTTCATAATGCCACGATTCAAGTCCGACATAGCATTGACCCTTAATTGACGAATAGCAAAGGCTTCATCAGCCTCTTTACCCTATCTAGGTTAGCGAACATTTCACCCTTATGAGTCAAAGAAATTGTAACGAAATTCTAATATTTATTGACGAATTTAACGGCTAACTGGCAAGTATTCCCTATTTATCGTTAACTGCACCAAGATAGGGTCAAAATTAATGAACCTTTCCAATCTTGTCATCGTCTAAATAGATGAGCTAAAATACAAACAAGTTAAAGTCATACCGGCTTCACTTTGTAACTTTTCTTTCCAATCTCTATGTATTAACAAACACAATTTCTGGGAAAGATAAGAATAGCAACAGACTTTATAAGCAGGTTTAAAGGAGTCATATAGTACCAATGCCCACTGCTAACGTTAACACCAAAACCAAACAGCCCATGTATTCAGCAGATATGGTGCGGACTTATCTGCATGAAATTGGGCGGGTACCTCTGTTAACCCATGAGCAAGAAATTATTTATGGGAAACAAGTCCAAACAATGATGAACTTTTTGGACAAAAAAGAGGAACTAGCTGAGAATTTAGGACAAGAACCTGGTACTCAGGAATGGGCCAAGGGGCTAAAGATGGAAGAAAAAGCCCTTAAAAAAGCTCTAGAACAAGGGGAACGGGCGAAAAGAAAGATGATTGAGGCCAATTTGCGCCTAGTGGTTGCCATCGCCAAGAAATATCAAAAGCGCAATATGGAATTCCTCGATCTCATTCAAGAAGGAAGTTTAGGGTTGGAAAGAGGTGTAGAGAAATTTGACCCAACCACAGGGTATAAATTTTCTACTTATGCTTACTGGTGGATACGCCAAGCCATCACACGGGCGATCGCTCAGCAAGCTCGCACCATTCGTTTACCGATTCATATTACCGAAAAACTCAACAAAATCAAGAAAACCCAGAGGGAACTCTCGCAAACCCTGGGCAGAAGTGCCACCCCTGCTGAAATTGCCCAAGAATTAGAAATTGAACCATCACAAATTCGGGAGTTTCTGAGTATTGCCCGTCAACCCATCTCTTTAGATGTGAGAGTGGGAGATAACCAAGATACAGAACTGTCAGAGTTATTAGAAGATCAAGGGGTATCTCCTGATATTTACATTACTCAAGAATTACTGCGCCAAGACTTGAGAAACTTGATGGCTGAATTAACGCCTCAACAAAGAACTGTATTGACTTTGCGTTTTGGCTTAGAGGATGGCAAAGAACTCTCCTTAGCTAAGATTGGTAAACGAATGAATATCAGTCGGGAACGGGTTCGTCAATTAGAACATCAAGCTTTAGCCCAACTGCGGAGACGACGGGCTAATGTTAAAGAGTATTTAGCGGCTAGCTAGAACAAGGTCTTGCTGAATTAATTAACAATGAACTAAAGATAGGCAAAATTCAAATGCTTATCTTTTTTTTTGACCTAATTCTTCAACTGTTGACGAATTAGACTCCCGACCCTCTCGGATTTAAAATCCGAGAGGAAAGCGGGAGCGCATTCCGTGCCTTCAGAAAACTCTATTTGTAATGGATGCAGACGGTTTAAAGGATGGGGTCAATGGGAGTCCCCCGAACTAGAGGTTATCTAATCAGGTGGATTTATCCCCTGATTAGATAACCTCTAGAATCCCTGCGGTTTTAACCCAGGGATTCTTAAATCCCACCGCTAAAGTACGCTACTCTGGTGGGCTTTGAATGCAGTATCCTGTAAGAAAAATTAATGGCTATTTAGAGCCATTGTTATCAGTCCTTGTTGGCCGACTAAAATTTCTCTGAGTAAGCTACAAATACCAACCCAAATAATAGGACTAATATCCACACCACCCAGAGGGGGAATAACAAGACGAACAGGAATTAATAAAGGTTCCGTGGGTAAAGCGATTAAGTTCCAAGGAAGACGGTTTAATTCAACTTGAGGATACCAGGTTAAGACAATACGAAAGATAAATAAGAAGGTCATTAAACCTAAAAATAATCCTAAACCCCAGTTAGCTATATTGACTAAATCCATAATTTTACAAACTATTTAAACAGCTAATATCTTTATAATTATATCATTAATTGATAATTACAGTAGTCCTAGCATAGTTTAAGTACATAATCAAGGGTTAACTGCTTGTGTAATCCAGTTTTGCTCATTATCTAAGTAATAAAAGGTTCTTTGATGGGGGTTTCCTTGTAATTCTAAGTGATCGACTTTTTCAGGGTTAAATAATAGAAGAATAAAATTCGAGACGGGTTGATTATTTGCTAGGATTTCTCGGGAAAAATCTTCGTTATTTGCGGTTAATTTTTCACCTGAATGTGGCCAGGTAAACTGTTGTTTAGCTGTGTCTGAAAGCTTTTGCCAAACGGTTAATCTTGAGGTTTGATGTTCGTGTTTTTCATCAATTATTGTTAATTTTCCAGTGATCCGAAATTGTTCCCTTGTTTTGGGGAAATACCAACAAATTTCACTAGCAGAATTATTATTAATATGAGCCATTTTTTCACTGCGACTATCGGTGATAATTTGTAGCTTATTACTCTGGTTTAAGAAACCTCTAAAAACAACAGTACGATTAGCTGGTTTTCCTTCCAAGTTAACAGTTGCTAATTGAAAATAACGCGCATTAGGTAAACTTCGATTTCGATTAAGGGCGCGGGATAAAATAGATCGCCAAGGGTGTAATTTTTCCGTCATCAGTTATCAGTTATTATTGTATAATTAGAATCAACTTAGAACACTATTATAACAAAGGGAGGGTAATCTTATGAATAATGAGCTTGTTTCTTGTTTCCTGGGTGTGACGCTTTTAATTGATTATTTGATTTTTTCAGCTAAAACTGAAATGGGAACTAAACTATTGAAGAAAAAAAGAAGTAATTAGAAGAAATCCCTACCTATTAGGGGATCATAACCGAACCTAAAGTATAACTTATTAATGTTAGTGTTGTATTGAAAGGCAAGAGTAATATAAGGAGAACATTATGAGTCATAGTTATCGTCATTATCGTCAAGTCAAAATTATCAATAATGGTGGAAAATATTCTCCTAAAATCGATGGTTTTGAAGAAATAGTTTGTGATGGAAAGCGTCAAGTTCATTACTGGAATAATCCACAAGAGCGATCGGGATGGGGTGATCCATATTTTTTGATTTCATCTGTACTTGATTCCGATGATGATTGGTTTGAAACCGAGCAATTATCGACTGGTGTTCGTTATCTTAATCCTCACGAGGTTATTATTAGAGATTTGACCGATACTCCCAGAAAGAAACAACATCAGAACTCACAATTATCTAACATTAAAACATCAATTAAAAAAGGTATAAGCAAAATTCAAAAAATAGCTAGACGGTTACCTTTAGCGTTGAATGTAGCTTGGAGAGAGTTAAGAAAAGATGATGAGAATTCATAGAAAATAATTGGGTATACAAACCCGTCTTTTAATGCGAATATTTTTTGATACAAAGGTAAGCATTTAGCTATTCTTTTCCATCAGCCATCAGCTTAAAACTAAAGCAAAGGAAGGAGGATTTGAGCTTGAGATACTTTCAGGATATGTGTTTATCTAAAGTGACTGACATTAAACATATCTTATTGCCTTTATCTATTAGCTGAACGCGCTCACTTGCTCCATTTGAATGCTTACAGACAAAGCATAAATATCTGTCTCAAGAATAACTTTGACTTCCTCTCCTGTTCCCCTCCTGGGGTGGGCTGGGTAACGGGTGGGTTGATTTCTGACTTCGTTAATCGGTGGGCATTGCCCACTTTGATATTATTTTGTGTTATAATTTTTCAAAGAAATAACTGACAACATTAATTTCAAAATTATTGGTAGACTGAGGATGATATCTCATACTTTTTTGGATTGGATTACGGTTTTTATTTATATTGGATTTACCAGCTTAATTATTTGGGTGGTTTGCTTTAAGAAATAGGGTGCCATCGTTGTTAAAATTTATTGGTTTTGAGAAACAAGGACTAATTAGGATATAATGCTCTAAGAACATAGGCCAAGATATTATTTAAAAATCTGATAGGATAGCAATGCTTAACACAGAAACAATCGCAAATTATGCTCAAAACAGTGCAGAGAAACTCGGCATTAATAAGTACGACATTTATGGCTCTTCCATTGATGAAACCAGTGTGGAAGTTGATAATGGAGAACCCAAACAAGTCCAAGCATCTAACCGATCTAGTGTCATTGTTCGGGTATGGAATGACAAGGGAACTGTCGGGGTAACAAGCACGACAGATTTAGACGAACTGGGGATAAAATTAGCCCTAGAAACAGCCAAAGAGGCCAGCAGTTTTGGTAATACAGAAAATACCCCAGACTTCAGCCCCCAAGCTAAAGACAGCATTGAAAATAGTGCAGATGAAATCGTAGAACCTGCCCCCGTTCCCACCTTAATCGATACCTTAATTAAAGCAGAAAAAAATCTTTTAGAAGCCCATCCTGCTATTAAAGGGGTTCCCTACAATGGGTTATCCCAAGAAGATATAAAAAGATTCTACCTTAACAGTGAGGGATCTTTGCGTCAAGAAGCGCGTTCTTATGCTGTTATTTATCTTTATAGTCGCACGGAAGAAGAAGGGAAAAAACCCAGAGGGGCCAGTGCGATGAAAATCAGTCGAGGGTTAGGGACTTTAGACGTTGATGGCTGTTTAAAAGAAGTCACCGAAAAGACCATTAGTCATATTAATTATCACACCATTCCTTCAGGAAAATATACTGTTGTTTTTTCACCTAAAGCCTTTTTAAGTTTAATTAGTGCCTTTTCTAATCTATTTAACGCTCAAAATATTTTAGATAAACAAAGTCTTTCGGACGTAGATTCTTTAGGAAAAGAAGTTGCTTCTTCTTTACTTTGTTTGTGTGATAATGCTTTACATCCTGATAATATTGGTGCAGAAACCTTCGATGGAGAAGGAACGCCTACCCGTAAAGTGGAATTAATTAAAGATGGGTTATTAGCAGGATTATTACACAGTTCAGGAACCGCAAAACGGATGAACGCCGAACCAACAGGAAACGCCAATATTGGGGCAAAAGTGACGGTGGGTTCTCATTTTTATCATGTTTTTTCTAACACTGTAGCCAATGAGCAGTACAACTTAGATGAAGTAGAAAATGTCATTTTTATTGATCAATTACAGGCCCTTCATGCAGGGGTAAATGCGTTGCAGGGTTCCTTTTCCTTACCCTTTGATGGTTGGTTAGTCAATAAGGGAAAATTAACCAGTATTGATGCTGCCACCGTTGCAGGAGATTATTTGACCTTGTTGAAGTCCATTATTTGTGTGGAGTCATCAGCAGAGGTTACCCCAGGTGGTGTTTGTCCGAGAGTTTGGGTCGAGGGTTTATCTGTGACAGGAGAGTAGAGATTTGAGTTCGGAGTTCGGGGTTCGGAGTTATGAGTTTGGCAACGAGATCATAACTCCCAAGATAGAATAAGGCGGCCAATGGCAAAAAAACAAGTAAAGATAAAATCTTTCAACAAAAAAGCCGTTCTAGTATCGAGGCTACAGCACCCCTTAGTTTGGCGTTTAATTGCTGGGGCCTCAACTTTACTTGTGAGTTTGTTTGCCTATTTAAGTTATCGCTATGCTCGTAGCCAAATATTGGAAAACCTGAAACAGAGTGCCTTGATTGAAGTGCAGCAGGGGGTTGATGAGATTGACATCTGGTTAGCGGTTCGTAAGGCAGAAATAGCAACCATTACCAATACACCCACGTTTCGTACGATGGACTGGCAGCAGGTCGGTCCCTATCTAGAAGGGGAACTTCAACGTTTGCCAGTGTTTTATCACATGACCATGATCAGTCCCGATGGCTCTTACTATGCTACGGGGAAGGGCAAAACCGATAAAAATGTCGGCGATCGCCATCATATTAAGCAAGCTTTTGCAGGAAAAACCGTAGCTTCAGATCCCGTAATTTCAAGAATCTATGGCTTTCCTATCATCCTTGTGGTAGCCCCTGCATGGGCGAGTCAAACAGGTCAGGGAGAGATTGTTGGGGCTAATGGAGCCTCTATCAGCATCGACCGACTGAGCGAAGTGGTTAGCAAATTAGAGTTTGGACCAGGCAGCTATGCTTTTGCCTTAAACTCCAAAGGACAAGCCATCATCCACCCTAATGAGCAACTAATGAGTACCAAAGAAAAACCAGTCTCCAGCTTATTAGAAGCAGATGACCCAGGTGTAAAAACCATTGCGCAAAGGATGGTTGACCGGGACAAGGACATTGAGTTAGTGCAATTGGATAATCAATGGCAATATGTAGCTTATTTGCCCCTCAAAGAAGCCAACTGGTCAATCGCATTGGTCATTCCTCGTAGGAATATTGAAATAAAACTGCTTCCCCTGAATATCATGGTTCTGGTGATTGCCGGTCTAGCAATGATGATGATCCTGGTACTTTGGCGAATGCACATCGCCGAAGAAAGGCAACTGCAAAAGTCCAAAGCGATCGCCGATGCAGCCAATCAAGCTAAAAGCGAATTTTTAGCCAATATGAGTCATGAACTGAGAACACCCCTCAATGCTATTTTAGGTTTCACCCAACTTCTAGAGCGCAATACAAGTTCTAATGAGACTCAAAAAGAACATCTGCAACTCATTAGTCGTAGTGGAGAACAGTTACTCGTACTGATTAATGATGTTTTAGATATGTCCAAAATTGAATCTGGTCGCATGACCCTTAATAGGGAGAGTTTCGACCTCTATTTGTTGCTCGATAGTATAGAAGAGATGTTTAGATTACAAGCTCACTCGAAACAGTTAGAGCTTCAACTTATTAGAGATGAGCAGCTACCACAATATATCAACAGCGACCAAGCAAAATTACGTCAGATTTTAGTCAACCTGATTAGTAATGCTATCAAGTTTACAGACGAGGGAACCGTTACTGTCAAGTCAGAAGTGAAAAGTTTGAACTCAAATGTTAGCAGTAGTATCTTGTGTTTCTCAGTAGAAGATACCGGTTCTGGGATAGGTGAGCAGGAACTCAAGACGATCTTTGAACCCTTTGTGCAAACAAAGAGTGGCCGTCAATCTCGTCAAGGGACAGGGTTAGGGTTAAATATTAGTCATCAATTTGTGCAATTGCTTGGTGGGGAACTGCAAGTACAGTCTCAGTTAGGGATGGGAACAACTTTTAGCTTTGAGATAGTAGTGGAGTTAGTGGAGGAAGCAGCCATACCAGTTCAAAAATCCAGCAAAAAGGCGATCGCTTTAGTACCCGGACAACCCATCTATCGTATTCTGGTGACCGATGATCGCCCCCTTAATCGTCAATTTTTGGTCAATCTCTTAGTTCCTTTCGGTTTCGAGGTGTGTGAGGCCAGTAATGGACTCGAAGCGGTTAAGATCTGGCAAGAATGGCAACCCCATCTGATTTGGATGGACATGAGAATGCCGGTCATGGATGGTTATGAGGCCACCCGAAAGATTAAAGGGGATCCCCAAGGACAAGCAACGGTGATTATTGCGCTGACTGCTAGTGCATTTGAAGAACAGCGCAAGACCATTCTCTCTCAAGGATGCGATGACTTGATTATCAAACCCGTC
>JAAUYM010087239.1_pt1 | contig 10587 bp, 7 predicted proteins | sample 7278001 | NCBI WGS metagenome assembly JAAUYM01 (sample SAMN14350224, study PRJNA611818) | marine sediment metagenome | isolation source: surface marine sediment (1.8m) | place: French Polynesia: Moorea | collected 2018-08
AAACAAAAGATATCAATATCTATGGAAGAGTCCCTTCTCGTTCCTCCCTCTCTTCCTCTTTTGTGATCCGGAATGCCTTGGATGGACACTCTACATCCAACTTTCCAAGCTCTGCCCGCAGCTGCCCATACCTGTACCTACGTACCGCATATCGGAGGCGCTGTGGGTGGACAGCGAAAGGATCCCTTTGTGTGAAAATGGAATTGTCCCGTCACACCACTATTTTTCGCCAATGCATAAAGAGGAATATCTTTCTCTGCACATTATTCAGTGAGGGTCTGACAAAGTGCCGATAGCCCATTTTTTTTACCTGCCTTTTCATCCATTGAATTGGCTTCTCATCGAGAGACTCTGAATGAGGTTTGCGTGCTCACAGACAGAGGCAATAAAAGAAAAGATATCTAAACTTCTCCTGCTGGACTCCCTATGGTGACTTATTGCAAAGGCCCTTTTTGGCACTCAAAGCGGAGAAAGCGTCGCCGCAAATTGTGCCGCAGCCGCAGCCGCGGCCAATCTCCAGCTGAGACAGCCGTCACATAGGATGCCGCGGAATGCAGCCAGAATTTAGTGAAATACGAGAGAATTTATAAAGCAGGGTCTATTTTCCGCTCTACAGTTTCGAAAAAACAAGATTGGCGTATTTTTGGCCTTGGATACTGACGTTTCTCCAAGTGATTTCTCTCTTTTTTACTGAATGTAGGAAACTTCATTTACGTCACCATGTAGCATAACAGAGTCACTTCCTATCTCATAAAAAAAAACCGGGAGCAGTTGCAGGGAAACCTCCAGAACCCTCCCCATTGGGTGAAAGGGAAAAACAGGTAAAAAAGAAACATCTTTCCTCTGCTTCCTTCTCCCTCTTCCTACTTCCGTAAATTTATTATTTGCAGGGAACTGCCGTCGTCACGCCTGACTTGGATTTACGATGGTCCCCTTCCGACCTTATACCTACTAGATAGATACTGGTTGCGCAAACACTTTCAGAAATATTAGCTTATAGGAAGTGCACTGCTCGATTGAGCAGGGCCCAAAAACCAGTCACTATAAAGGCATAGTTCGTCTTAACTAGTAACTGATCGTCACAATAGTCCAAATGATTATGTAAAAAAAGATAATCTGTCAACGTGCGAACGACAACATCCAAGACAAGGACAAGCAACAGCCAGCATGTAGACGGTGGAGCTCTTTTGCCTTCCTTTCTGGGTCTGCACAGGGCAGCAGCAGCAGATCGTGTCACTCAACTCAACAGAGTTTCTGTGTCGGTGTCGATGTCTGTGGTGCCCTTTTCCGCTTCGTTCGCTCGCTCGCGGGAGAAAAGTTCAGGATCAAGGCCGCCGCCGCCGCCGCCGCCGCCGTCGTCAATTCCGTCAACCCCTCTCGTCACACTCATTGAATTGTTCGGAGGACGAAGGAGGAAGAGAGGAAAGAGGTTTTTTGCGGAGGAAAAGAAGTAGTAGTTGGCCCAAGTTTCAATCCTAAACCTTTTGTCAAATGTGTTGTTTTCGTTATATGCTCGCGGAGTGAGGATTTTATGGCATTGGAGACATGACAATAAAAAAAATCAAATTGGTGGGAAAATTGTAGACGCATTAAGCGTAGCGTGAATAAGCAGATTCCCTTTTCTTCCTTCACCAGACCAGGCAGCAGTTTACACACGCCAACGTGGATAAATAGTTTGAAGAAGCTGTACTACTACATACGTGGAGCGTCTCTTTCTTTGTTCAGTGTCCTTCAATGAAGAGAAGAAAAAAAATCTTCCGCTCAGGACTCAAACTTTCACTTCCCTTCCTGCACATGCCGGCCAAAATTTATTGTGATTTCGAAAAAGAAAATAATGTGGGTAGTTGTTGCACGTATTGTATTCTCCACTTCTTGTAAGAAACAAGAGAGAAATGGGAGCTCTAGGAAGAGGTCAAAAATGGGAAAAGAAATTGCCCACGTATGGAGAGATGCAACGTCAATTAACTAGTTCTTACCGTCCAAGTTGAAGTGGTCCTCGCACTTGTAGAACGCCATGCTGCCGTAGTAGGTCGCTCCGGTCGAGGCCAGCTTGACTATGGCGTTCTCCGGCTCCTCCGGCTGCTCGCAGTCCACGTAGACGCAGCTCGGGGTCGAGCCGGTCCAGGAGCCCTTGGTGGTGCACCGGCGCGTCACCACCCGCAGCGGGGCCTCTGGTGACGACGACGATGACGACAATGATGATGATGCCTTCCCACCCACGTCCAAAATGTATCCGCGCTCGCAACGGTACTTGAGCGTGCTGCCCACCCGGTAGGCCACCTTGGAGCTGAGCTTGGACCTGAGCACGGAGGTTCCGTGGAGCCGCTCTGTGCTGGACACGCTGACGATGGTGTTGTTGGGCCTCGGGGGCAGCTGGCAGCGGATCTCTGAACAGGAGGGGGGGGCGCCGCTCCAACGGCCGTCCTCCCCGCAGGCTCTCTCGCTGTTGCCAACCATCTGACATGGGAGAGTAAAAACACCGATGTGCTTTAAAAAAAGGTCTTCTTGCGAAATAAAGTTCGGCAAGCCCTTTTCATGAAGGCTGTAATTAGCAATTACATTGATAATAGCAGCAACAGGGGTAACAATGCAATGTCTTCCCTAACAGCAACAAAAATCGCAATCTTGCCATTTTTGACCCAAATTTGACCACAATCTAGCTTTTGGGACTTGATTCTTTGGGTCAAATTGTTATTATTTATTGGTAGTAGGTACATTTGTACAGTACATACAGTAGTACATTGTACAATTTTAAATAAGCAAAACTATTAAAAATATATGCTTTTAAAAGATGTCCTCACCTGGTGACTCCTCCCGCAGGTGTATCGCGCCAGGCTGCCCAGGTGAGTAGACCCATTGACGTAGTGCACCGAGCCGCCGTCCACCTGCGGCAAGGCGCCGCACTCCACGAACCGGCAGATGGGCGCCGGCGACGACCACTCCCCGCCGCGGGTGCACGTCAGTACCGCCTGCCCCTCCAAGATGTGTCCCGTCAAGCACGAGAACTCCACCTCTGAGTGGACGGTGCGGTCGTAACCGGAGACCCTCCCTCCGCTGGGGGCGCGCGGCGGGGGGCACTCGATCCTCTCGCAGGTGATGGCGCCGCGGGACCAGCGCCCGTTGCCCTCGCAGCGCCGGGCGGCGCCTCCCAGCGTCACCAGGCGGAAGTCCTCGGCGCAGGAGTACTCCACCTCCGCGCCAAAGGATGTCCTCCCATCGAGGAGCTGCCCTCTGCCGTCGGCCAGCGTGGGCGGGTCTCCGCAGTCCACGAAGGTACACCTCGGGGCCGACCCAGACCACCTTCCTCCCAGGCGGCACTCGCGGCTCAGGCTTCCGGAGGCCCTGAAGCCGTCGTGACAGGTATAGACGAGCCTGGCGCCGACCGTGTTGGGCTCGGTGTCCCCGACCTGCCTGAGGTCGGCGTCGTCCACCACCGGCGGCGGCGGGCACCGGGTGTAGACGCACCTCGGGGCCAGCCCACTCCACCCGCCCTCCTCGCAGCGCCTTTCCTCATCCCCCTCCCTCAGGGAGAAGTTCTCCTTGCACTTGTACTTCACCCTAGCCCCCCAGGTGGTCCGACCATCCAGCACGTGGACCTCCCCGTCCGCCAATCCTGGCACCTGCCCGCAGTCCACCCTCTTGCAGTCGACCGGACCGGCCCCGCTCCACGTACCCTCCTCCGTGCAGGTCTGGTCGGCCTCCCCCACGGGCATCTCCCCCACCGGACAGTGATAGGTGACCGTCTCCCTGGATCCCCTGCCGCCGGTGTAGTAGGATCCCTCCCCGACGGGCGGGCTCGGGCACTTGGCCGGCCTCCCCTGGCAGACAACCTCTCCGGAGACCTTGCAGGAGATGTCGTTCCATCCCCAGTCCAGGTCGGAGTCCAGCACGGCGCAGTCCTGCTCCTGGTTGTAGTTGTTGGGCTGTCCGCGCCCCCAGTTGATGGCGCCCTCCGGCACTGCCTGCCCGGTCACCCAGTTCCACAGTTCTCGGTTGTAGGTGGAGGCCGGATCCCTCTTTGCACCCAGCCACAGCATGACGGCCGCCGCGCTCGACGACTTCCTCCTCCTTCCCTCCATTCGGTTGATCAGGTACTGCGTGGTGGAGACGGCCAGCTCCGCCGGCAGGTGGTAGGTGTCGCCGCCGACCTCTTTGCATCGTTCGTTCGCGTTCCTGTACCCGGACACCTCCTCCCCGAGGAACTTGTAGCAGGCGCCCTGGAAGGCAGAGACGTCCTTGTCCTCTCCGCCGTCGTCGCCGACAGAGCAAGAATCCCCGCTGGCCTCCCCCGTGCTGAAGACCTCCACCTCGCAGAGGGACAGCACCGTCTCCACGCCGGTCATGACCACGGACACGTAGCGCCCGACCAGCGGCTCGTAGCAGTCCAGCGTCTCCGTCGTCCCCTCCTCCAGCGCTCGCGGGATCCAGTTGCACAGCTGGTTCTCCCCGGGGACGCTCGAGTTGCCCACGCGGACCTCCGCCTTTTTCACGGGCAGGTCGTCGCAGCATCTGGGAAAACAGGAAATGCACAGTATATATAGTTAGATTTTCGTGCTAATGGTGAAAGTCCACATGGAAAAATTAGATACCACCTGTAGTGTACAACGTCTACGTACAAAAATGAATGTTTTGTGGTGTTTCGACATTAAACTCTTTTAATAAGTAGTATTTTAACCTTCGCCTTGTGGACTTGCTAGAAATCATCCTATGTACCCTAGGTACTAGATATACGTATACATACAGTATATGCTACAGTAGTCATAAATGGTCGTACCTCGTGGTGAGCCTGACGTGCATGACCGGGTAGGCGGCCAATAGGTCCACCGTCCACCAGGGCGACTTCTCTGACCTGGTCTCCGAGCATTTGTTTCCCTCGTGAACTGTGGCTCGTCGCCCGTCCACGGCGTTGGAGGCGGCGCCGCCCGCCGAGGACTCGGACGACGACGACGCCGGCTTGCCCAGGGCCACGTTCACGGCGCAGTGCGGACGAGACTCCTCCTCATCCTCATCCTCCCACTCGCCGCCGTCGCAGGAGAGAGACTCGGCGCCGAACAGCTCGTAGCCCGGGTCGCAGGAGTACCTGATGCTCCACTCCTCTTCTCCGGCGCCGCCGCTGACGTTGGAGTAGGTGGCGGCCAGGGGAACCGGAGGGAAGCGGCAGCCGCCGCCGCCCTTGTCGCCGAAAGCGAAACAAGTGAGGCAGACGAAGTAGGCGAGGAAGTAGAACGTCCAACTCCGTTTCAGTCTGACCTTCTGAGCCATGTTTGCGCAGATTCTCTCTCTTCTCTTTTTTTTTGCAACCTGATTTCACTAAAACCTTGTTGTTTTTTCTTCTCTCACCGGTCTCCACAAGGTGGAAGGAAGAGAATGAACCATGACTTCCCCCGCCTTTTGTGTTTGACTAGGAGGTTTCTCGGGAGAAATCAAGCACCATCATCTCTCTTTCTTTCCCTCTTCATTCTTCACTCTGATGATGGTGGTGGAGGCAGAGGAGATTGATTCTCCACGGCCGAGGCCTCTTTCTCTCTTCATTGAAACTCTTCCAGATTTTTTTTCTTATTTTAGGGTCCCGCTAATTGCACCCCTCCAGGTCATTACTTGGAATCCCGCTCGTGGAAATGATTCCTACGCCCACCAACCCACCGACATTCCTTGGTGCCAAAGAAAGACAGGAGGAGGAGGAGGAGTTGGGGCGTGGAAGGAGAAAGAAGGGAGGTCAATTGTTCCTCTCCATCATCTGGAGCTGCCAGCCTTTTTGATAGTCCCACGTCTTGAAATAAAAATGAAAAAAATATTATCCTTTTCGCGACCTCTTCTCCCGCTTCCTCTACGGCAATGCCTCTTTAATCAGGATGATGCAGCAGGAATGTTAAAAAAACCGCGAAGTAGGAAGCGTCGGCGCCACCTCAAGCGCTCACAATGGCAATTATCACTTCGCTGAATGGGGAAAGGAGGAGGAGGAGAAGAAAGAGACTGTGTGAAATGCACGCACTAGTACAGCTTTTGTCATATAGGAGATCCCGCTTCTTTATGGCACTTCAAACGGAACAAGAGGATGGGTGGGCACTTTTACATGCGTCGCCTTTTCACTTTGGGGAGACGAGACACTCAATCCGCACAGTCGATGATGCCAGAAAAAAAGGATTAACACAACCCAATGCAAGAAGGCTCTTCCAGTGCAGCAGCTTCTTCTTCTCCGCACGCACCATTCACCTGAACTTTTTGGTGGTGGAAGAAGGGGAGAAGGAAAACTGAGGAAGGAAAGAAGGAAGGAAGGAAGGAAGGAAGGAGAAAGACTTGCGCCAAAAAGTTAATTCCTCCCTCTCTGTTCCTCTTCTTCCCTTTGGGGCTTGGTTCACCTTCCTCCCGGTGATAACTTTCACTGCCAGCCAAGCACTGGTTAGCTATTCCACTCAGGAGAAGGAGAAGAAGGAGGCGGAGTAGGAGGAGCCCTCACTTGCCCACTACTCCTGCACAAAAGGCGGGTCTCAAGCCGCCTTCCTTCCTCTCCTCCCTCCTCTTGCCTATACGCAAGCAAGCAAGCAAGCAGGCGAGTAGAGGGAGCGGTGGGCACTGACAAGAATGTCCTGAATGGGGGAAGAGAACAACCAACTTTAATTTCCAACTTTCCGTCCTTAAGTCGTGTGTCAACTTACGCTTGATTAGCAATATGTCTCTCGAGACGTACTGCAAAAGGACACAACTGCACCAACCGTCAACCGTTCTCCCCACCAGCACGTCTATGGCAGGTGCGTTAGAACAAGTCCCTCTGCTCCTCCTGCTGCCTCCCCTCCCGTCCCCTTCGCTCCCTCCCAGCCCCCCCCCCCCCCCCGTGCATTGGGATTCTTCCCTGGCCCGCCGCCGCCCCTTCCCCCTCCTCCTCAGCCGCCGCCACCGCCGCCAGGACACACTACGTACGTGCACACGTAAAGTCCCACACTCTTCCCTCCTTTCGGTCTGAAAATCCGACGCGCGTCGAAATCTCCAAGGAAGAAGAGAAGCGTGGCTGATGTGGCCCAGAGAGAGAGAGAGAGAGAGAGAGAAGATGCTGCTGCTAAGTCCCGTGTCCTGTCTCCCTACCCTCCTCATATTCAAAGGGATGAAGAGACTGGGTGCTGCGTACCTGAGAGCACTCCTTTTCTTCCTTCCTTCCTTTCTTTCTCAAAGGAAACAAAAAACCTCTCTCTCTTTGAGATGGTCAAGAATTGCTTCTCCCTTCGATGCACTTGCATGTGGGCCCCAAAACTCCTTGCAAAATCAAATTTAGATTCCTTTTTGTTTTTAAAACCCTGCAAGGGAGAAGAAGAGGCTCTGTTCTGTGGAGGGCGAGGTTGAAAATTCGACTGGAAAAAAGAGGATATTCCCACAGGCAGACGAAGCAAGGGACAGAGAGAGAGAGAGAGAGAGAGAGAGAGAGAGAGAAGGGAAGGAAGGGTGTGTTGGAAGTGTGGCACTGTCTCAAGGACACTCTCGCTCTCTCTCTCTCGGTTGGCAGAGGAAACGACCAATGCTGCTGCTGCTGTCTGAAAAACAGCAACAACAACGGCAGCGAAAAAACAATAACAACGACAATGGACAAAACGGTAGAAAGGAAATGAGGGGAGGAGGAGTGGTGGTGGTGTAATGATGTTCAGTCGTTCCTGCCCTGCCCTTCCCGCCCCTTCTCCCTCCCTCCATCCTAAAGCGTAACAGCCAAACGCAGACGACGAAAGAGGATCTTCCTCCCTTGCGTGAATTTGAGTCGGTGGAGCCACCTCCGCAAATGTTGCCTCCTCCTCCTCCTCCTTCCAAACATAGCTGTCGGTATGGCTCAGGTGGCAACGCCCTTGCCCTCCTCGGCGGCGGCTGCTGCTGCTGCTTGCATGCAAAATAAGGATACTTTTTTTGTGGTGGCTGGAAGGAGGAGGAGGAGGCTTTGGCGGGACGGAGGGGACGAAAAAAAGATCTCTTAAGAAGATATTTCATTGCCGCATGAACAACTGTGGTTGTCAGATCCCATCACTGGAATGGATGAAGGTAGGGAGGGAGGGGGGCAAGGACGGACAGAAGGGAAGGGAAGGGAGAGGTCGATGTAAAGAGATGATGAGAAGTGGAGACATAAGTGGCGACAAGCGTGATATGCCAATAAGTCAAAAGGAAGAAATGAAAGACTCGACTCACCCTAATGCAATTGATAAGTTTCGAAGGGCGCTTGTTAAAAGGGACCGTTTTGTAACGACAATTCCACAGATTCTTTAAAAAAAATTGACAAGACCGGCGGTCCTGCCAGAGAATTCCCGGTCTTATTAAGGCCTTATGGGTTCGCATTCCGAAGACTGCTCTTCCCCCCTCCCCTCATGACCGCGACTGTGCCGTAATACGTGTCAATCTTAGTAAAGTTGGCAGCAAAAGAAAAAGAAGCAACCCACAAAAAAAATCCCAGACTTTCAGAGATCCTCCTTCTTACAACTCGGTGGTGGGCGTCTCTTAGCGGTGGTTGGTAGACGCGGTTCTTCTTCTCCTGCAGCTCCCTTCTACATTCCAGAGCCCTGCTTGAGCAGTAAAAAAAAAACGTTGTCTCAAATGGCACGCAAATTGAAGACTTTGAAGAAGGAGAAGAGGAGAGAGAAACACTTTTTTTACCCGTTTGGCAAATTTTGAGCTCCCTCCCCCCCTACCGAGCATGTACTACATTGTAGAGAGCAAAATTCGCGTTATTTTTTTTTTGGCAGGATGTATTAAATCTTGCTCCGCTACCACCCAAAAAAAACACCATTATGCAACCGATTCCGTGCAAAAAAAAATCTGCTGAGGTTTTTTTTCGCGCCTCTAACGATCGATGGATCGAGATGATGATGCGAAATCATAGATGCAGCAGCAAAAACTTCTTTCTATACCAGTTGATCCAAATCCGTCTTCTTTTTTTCACATGTGGCTCCATGCAATGAATATCGTCTATTTGCCACCTCCTCTTCTTCTCAAACAGGTTTGCATGATGCTTGCTCTCCACCAAAGGTATATCTTTTTTTAAGAGGCTGACATTCTGAGATTCCCGCAATCTCGCCTAAAAAAATTCCAAGCTCGCTACCGCCATCACTACGTACATGATGCACCAATAGTACGTAGTACAACCTTCTTGATTCTTTGTGAAGGAGACGAAACGTCAGAAAAAATTCCTAGTAAAACTTCTTTGTGTGGAAGAAAAGAACACGGCCACTTTATTCCCCCACCTTCTTCCACCACCAAAATTGCAGGGAGGGTCTTCTTATCAAAATGTCGGAACGGGCAGAGAAGATGGATGCAGTGGGTTTTTGAGCATGCAGAATAAGGACGACGACGACGCTTTTACAACAAAGAGGTCAAGAAAGATTGAAGCCTTGAAAGAGGGACCTTTTAGAGGGACCATAAGACTCGGGTACTGCGCAAACAGCGTCTTCAGTGCAAGGATGTCTACTCTCCCCGTCTCACCCCCCCCCCCCCTTGCGTTCCCAGATTGGAATGCCATTGTGCAAGAAGAAGAAGAAACCACTTGTCCAACACAACCAATCTTCGATCTCTAGGTAGTGGCGCCGGCAACAACTGCCAAGTCACTTCTTTCATGTGTTGGGCGGGGATCAAATAAAGCGATTTCTTTTCTCCCTGCTGCACCTCCTCTTCTTCTCGATTCTTTGACTTTGCTGTGGTGGAAGATTGTAGGGCGAGGGAGGAGGAAAAGAAGGGAGAAAACTCATTGTTACTAGGGCCATTATGAGGGGAGAAGGAGAATTTTTTTTTTCCTAGGATGAAAGACACGAAAAAGAAACAATTTTTTTCTCCTTCAATTTTTCATTCCATTTCATTTCGCAAAGTTGCGTTTCCTCACAAAGTTGGTGTTATTTCTGCCTTCCCCAATACGTTCAAAGGGCTTACCTTCTTCCAAAAGGATATTTTCACCCCTCTCTCTGTTTTTGGAGGGAAACTCTAATTCAATTTCCACACACCTTTTTGGACGGCGACAGCGAAAAATGAAAAGACGACGAAAAAAAGAGATTATTATGCCTTAAACGGGAAGAAGAAGGAAAACTATGGGCCGGAGATCCGCAGAAAAGTTTCACCCTCCGTCCCACCCTACTCCTCTCCCCTGTTTAGCATAAAAATCTCCTCTCCGCCTCTTAAACATCGTCAGCCGAACGCGAAGCAAAGAGGAGGAGAAGGAGGAACCGAATGATAATGAATAGATTAAGGAAAGACGGAAGGATGACGAAATAGCGGATGGGAAAAAAAACAGAAAAAACTATCTTGGGATAGATTTGATCTTGAAAGTAGACGTGTGTGTGCGTACGTGCATGTAAATGCACTCTCCTGCGCCAAGCAGTCGCAAGACGCAAGCAGAAGTGCATCATCATCCAAGGAGACAACGACGCATGCAAACAACCAAACAACATTCATTTCCCCACTTTTTTAACATTAAAATTTTTAAAGAGCCAGGCAAAAGATTGTCCCTCCCCCCCTTTCCTTTCCCACTTCTTTCGACATCAACCCGAAATTGAGAGGGGAAGGAAGGAAGGGAGGAAAGAGAAGAGCTGTGGTTGTCTCGTTTGCTCGAGACGAATGCTGGGATGATTGATG
>JAAUYM010031191.1_pt1 | contig 10586 bp, 9 predicted proteins | sample 7278001 | NCBI WGS metagenome assembly JAAUYM01 (sample SAMN14350224, study PRJNA611818) | marine sediment metagenome | isolation source: surface marine sediment (1.8m) | place: French Polynesia: Moorea | collected 2018-08
CCCTAAAAAAAAAAAAAAAAAAACTTGGCTGCCACCAATCAAAAAAGGTCCGGTAAGATTTTTTTTTCCTGATTAAATCATGAAAAAAAAAAAAAAAAATAGAGAAGTTTGATCTCCTGAAGCCATCATCTCAACTCTTCTTTTTTTCTCCGAATGAGGCATCTCCTTCCTCCCCAGCGGAGACGTTATCGCAGACCTCCATCAACTCTGTTCAACTCTGCTCAACTCTGCGCACTGCAGGGGCAGGGATTTCATACTATACTAGACTTATTTCTCCTACTACTACTACGTACTACGCAGTCCTTCCTCCTCTTGGGCACCAGTGACTTCTATTCAGATCCCTTGTTATTCCTTGGGTTTGCCAGGTGGGCTAGGCCATGGTTATTTTTGGCTACAAATGGCTAAATTCTGGTCTTATGGGCTATAAGAAATTTGTTAATAAAAAAATGCACTTTTAAAAATAGACTTTTAAGCTGTTATGGTTTCGGTGCTATAACGAATTTGAGCTTATTTTCTGTTGAGCTCTATTAGCTTTCCAAGACCTGGCAATCCCGATTATCTTCTCCTCTCCTTTTCCCTCCAACTGCAGCAGAGGTATCCTGATTGTGTGTGTGTGTGTCTCTTCCCTCCCTTTCCCTACTCACAATATACTGGAAGTTTCACCGTCCAGTTTGTTTGGGAAGGAGGAGGGAGGTGGAATTTGTATGCCAGCAGAGGCGCCGGAGGCCAAAAAAAGAGGAGGAGGTGCAAAAGTGGCCCCCATCGTCGTAATGGGCCGACTTCTTTTGGGGGGGGAAAGAAACAGGATATATTCTTTAGCACCCCTTCCAAGAATTGGACAACTTTTTGGGAGGCCCCAAAGCAGAGAAGAGGAGGTTTGGCACATGTTTTTTTTTCGCGACTCATGCGTCACAAAGGTTTTTGAATTTGAGGGAATGCATGACCAATCATTCAGTACGGATGAGCGGACGCATAAAGGGGGATTCCATTTTCCACTTTCTGCTTTTGGGCAAGACGCCACTAGGTTGAGTACAAACCACATCCTCAAAGAAGCTTATTGCATGGCAGTACTGTACTACAACTATTGTAGTGTGGATACGCACACAGTGGTGCTAGATGGAGGTATTTGAATAGGGGTAGTTAGCCTTTCCCTCTTCCCCCCCCTCTCTCTCTCTGTATGCGAAAGGGGTGGATGGAAAGGACTGCCTGCGACACAGAAGCTGGCAAGACCTCAAAGGAAGAGGGAGGAGGGGAGGGGAAAAAAGAGGATCTCTCTCTTTCTCTCTCCCATCTCCCTCCCATTTTGGCATCTGGCTGAAGGTGAGGAAGAAGAAGGAGGAGGAGGAGGAGGGGGGAGGAGCCGCTGTCAGAGGTCGTTGACTGGAGTTGACAGAAATGCAGAGAAAGAAGAAGTGTTTTAAGCCAAAGAGATTTGGGAAAAGTGTGCCATGCTTCTTTCCTTTTAAAGCTCTCAGAGAGAAGGTTCTAATTAAGCCAGTAAGAGATAAGGAAATCCTCTTCCTTGCTGCAACCCTTCTCTTTCCCCCCTCTCACATTTTTTTTTGGTGGGGTACCACGTCCATGTCACAGATATGTGTCGGAACCAACGAGAAATCCAATCCCACCCAATTTGGTGGTCCACTCTCCTTCTCCTTCTCTCTCTCTCTCTCTTTCTCCCATTTCCTGGCCGGAAGCGATGGTCATCCTCATCCCTACACTCTTTTTCCTTCTCCTCCTTTTCAACGACCCCTTTTCTTTCTCCCTTAGATGGCCCTTTTTTTATCCTCCCCCCCTTCTTTGACCATAAAAAAAACATTGCATTTTTTCCATGTTTTCTTACGAATGTTTTCTCCTCCCTTTTGCAGGTATTATTCCGAGTACCTGAGCTTCTCCCGGCGCCACGTCCTGCAGATCAGTCCGCTCCGCCAGTCTGACTTCGGCCAGTGGTCCTGCCACCCGGCCGTGACTGACGGCGCCGGCGCCGGCGCTGACGCCGACGCCGACGCCAGCAACGACCTGGCGCCGCCTACCAGCCACACGTGGAACCTGGTGGTGCTGCCCTCGGTGGAGCGGGCGTACGTCTTCCAGGACCTCAACGCTTCCTCCTCCTCCTCCTCCTCCGCCTCCGTACCTTCCTCGGCTACCTCCGCGTCGGCGTCTGCTTCCGCGGTCGTCGACCGCGCTGGCTCGCAGGTGTGGGGCATCTTCCGCCGCGACGGCACCGTCGTGACGGTGCAAGAGGGCGACGGGCTGCAGCTATACTGCGCCGTGTTGGTCAGGAAGGAGCGGGCGACGGAGGCCAGCGCGGCCGCGGCCAAGGCGAAGGCGGACAGGGACGGGGGAGGGAACAACGGGGGCAGGAACTTCCTCAGGTGGACCGGGTCCAACCCGGGCGCCAAGGACTCGGAGCCAACCATGGATCTATCCAGTCAGGTGAGGGTTCATGGACACAATAAAACTTCGATGTACAGTACCGGTATATGGATGTAACTCTTTTTGAACACTTACCAGCACATTTATTATCAGGAAATAATTATAAAGACACGTCCTAAACTGATTCCAACAAATTTGGTCCAATTGATTCTACGTGTCCTACTGTATTTAACTTAATTTTAATTATTCCAATTTCAGGTTACGTACGAATACTTTGTTCAGAACTCTGACGACCTCCTTGGCTTCCTCTCCGTGTTGTCGGTCTACGGCGTCACCCGCGAGTCCGCCCGCGAGAGGCTGCGCTGCGAGAGCGCCCTGGTCCGCGGGGACGTGACCGGGGTGGCCGTCGAGGTGGACTACCCGCCCACCTTCACCATCAGCCGGACGCCTGCCTTCGGCAGGCCCGTCAGGGAGGGGATGACCGTCTCGCTCGACTGCGACGCCGACGTCAGGCCCAAGCTGGTCGGAAAGTGGGTCAAGGACGACGTCGAGGTGGAATCCTCCGCCGGCCGCGGGCGCGTACTCATCGATCGCGCCGGCCGGGACGACGTCGGGTGGTACCAGTGCTCCATCGTGTACAACGGCGACGAGTACAGCTCCATCGCCTACTACCTCAACGTCATCCCGGAGGAGGAAGGCGAGGGCGGCGACGACGGCGATTCCGGCGGCGGCGATGCTGGCGACGACGATGATGACGACGGTCGGCGCCTGCAGCAGGACGACCGCGTCCGGTTGAGGAAGGAGGAGGGTCATTCCACAAAGTCCCTGTCTTCGTCCTCGTCTCAGTCTCCGCTGGACAGCCTCGTGGTGGAGAACGTGGTCTACACCGGGGGAGGGGAAGACAGAGGAGGAGGAGGGGGGGAGAACTGCTCCTCAGACAGGAGAGACCGCTCCGACGCCTACAGGGTGCCAAACATCATTCCAAGGTACACGAGTTGCTGTTTGTACAGGATGTCTCAGAAAAAGCTAGCATGCCGGGTGCGCGTGAGCACAATGGAGAAAAGTTACAAATTGGGTCATGATTCTGTCGAGTATGAATCGTTCGTGTTAAATTTTTATTACATAAATTATACAAAGAATAATGTGCCACATCCAATCTATCCGCATTTTTTTTTTGTTTCCAGAAATTCTACTAGTCTACTGACAGTCCACCCGTCCTCCTCCTCCTCCGGCCGCAATCCCCTGGTGATCTCCTTCGACGTCTGCTCCAACCCGCGGGCGGACCGGGTGCTCTGGGCCACCCCGGTCTACTCGCTGCGCCCCGGCCAGTCCCGCGGGCCCCTCCGCGCCCGGCCGCTCCTCCGGTCGGCCCGGAACGTCACCTGCCACCTCGCCTCTCTCGAGGTGACGACGGCGGAGGTGGAGGAGGACGGTGAGTTCCTGGGCGAGTACGTGCTGGTGGCCGGCAACAGGCACGGCGTGGCCGACGCCGCCGTGGTGCTCAGGCAGCCCAGGACCAACCACAAGAGCGGGCTCACGTCAGGAGGAGGAGGAGAAGAAGGAGGAGGGAGAGGAGTAGTTTGGGCAGCGTCCGTGCTGGCCGCGATGGCGGCGGCGGTGGCGCGGACATGAGCACGACAGATCGAGAAGCCAGCCAGACTGAAGTCAGAAGATTCTCTCAGCGAAAGAAGCCTTTATTGAAGCAGTCGAGCTTGCCCGTGAGACAGGCCATGATGACGGCAAGGTTGATCATGTGATACAACGTCGAAGATCACGTTCAGAAAAGAGAGACAATTGTAACAGCGAAGCTCTATTCATACATACGTACTACATGCTACTACATAAAGTTTGCAAAGGCAATTTTTTCCCCTTAATTTGTCAGAATGATTAAAGAAGTCGACAGACAAAAGTTGATTTCGCTTATAATTTCGCATATGTTTAAGTTCTCAATTTTTTTTGTACTGGTTCATGAACTTGAGGAAGCAGAATTATATATCCTACCACAACAGACGGATGACTAATAGTCTTGTTCTTATTTCTTCTTCTGCTACTGCTATTTCTTGAACGTGTGTAGGTACTACGTCACATTTTTCAGCGTCCATGGAATTATATCGCAGCTCCAGCAACTTCCTGTTCAGAGAAAAAAAAATACACAGTAGAAAGAAGACATTCTTCTCAGTGAAAAGAAAGAAAGAAAGAAAAAGATCTTTCTTTTTGCCCAGAAAAAGACGACCCCAAAAATGTCTCTGTTTGACAGCTTGAGCGGTCTGAAGACCCAGCTGCTGGACGAGGACGCCATCCGGACGGACAACCTGGTGTTCAGGCTGCACTACAGGTGGACGGTCACCTTCCTCCTAGCCTTCAGCGTCCTACTCTCGCTCTCACAGGTAGGAGGATTGATGAGGTCCATTAAAAAACTCTGAAAAAACTCATTTTACTGCCTTGGCGTGCTTAATCAGTCATCTAACTACAATGGGTCAAAATAATTGAAGAGTGTGAACTATTTTTAAAGATATTCTTTCAAGATACATAATATTTTATGCTGGCACAAAATTTATTTACATGTAGTACATACTTTTATATTACGAAAGAAAACAAGTATTCATTTATTTTTGGTGAACTGTACAAGAAAATAATTTAATTACCAGTATATTTTCTTAATTTATAGGAATGAGATTTTGGTGTAAATTGTAAAAGGCGAGGCTTTGAAAAAATTTGCATAATGACCGGAGAAGTGAAAGAAGAAGAGCGCAGTAAAATCCGAAGAAGAGAGGCAGAGGGGAGGAAGGTCATTTGCATCTCAAAGTCTCCCCTGCTTTCCCCAAATTAAATCGGCTAAAACGATTTTAAAAAATTCTTTTTAAACACAGTACGCGGGTGACCCCATCGACTGCATCTTGAAGCACTCCATGGAGGGCGACACCTTCGACAACTACTGCTGGGTGGAGGGGACATACACAAGCAGGAGAAAAATGGGCAAGAAGTCGAAAAATACTATACCCTACACCAAATAGTATACAGTTCATGTCAACGACCTTTGCCTTGCTAAACTTTTATTGGTCAAAGCAGGGTTGCCAGGTCGTAGATCCTCGCTGAAAAAACTTCCGATTTTGATGACTCAGCACTGCTAGTTAGTTGAAGCTAGTCCTTTTGAAATGTCGGATACATTTCCAAAAAACCAGAGTTCGGCGAGGCCGGCGCTGGCGTGAAGGGCGACCTCGGTGCCGTGCACTGCTTCGAGGGCAAGGGCCAGGGCGACCCCGACAGCGAGTGCTGGCACCACCAGTACTACCAGTGGGTGGCGCTGGTCCTCGTCTTCCAGGCAGGATGCTTCTACTTCCCGAGGTGCGTACTACACAGTGGAGTCCGGATTGACATACACTACTACATACAGTTGTTCCTAAGCTTACAACTTTTTTTTAGAGGTGTAAATGTCAAATATTCACTGTAGTAGATAGTAGAAAAGTATCAATAAACTTGAAGCCTTTTTAAAAATATACTACAGGTACCTCTGGCAGATCTGGGAGGACGGCAGGGTGTCCTCCCTGGTCTCCGGGCTGGACCGCCGCACCCTGGTGCGCGGGATGCAGACCAGGGACGCGCTCTCAGAAGGGAAGGTGGGCAAGAGGCTGAGGGAGCTGCTCCAGCAGTGGCGGGAGGCCAGGGGGGCCAACGGGGCCTGGGCCGCCAAGTACTACGCCTGCGAGGTCCTGTCGATGCTCAACGTGGTGGGGCAGTTCTACCTGACGGACCTCTTCCTGGACGGGCACTTCGGCAGGATCGCCACCGAGGGCATCGGACTGGAGGAGCACGACAGCGTCCTGCCCATCCTGGCGGAGTGCAGGATCAGCCTGTGAGTGACAGCGAGAAGAATTCTCGTGGTTTTTGACCCGCGTAGATCTCCGCGGGTCTTTGAGCAGTGTCTGTTCTTGGTTTTTTTTTTTTTTCTCAATGCTACATGTGTATTTTTTTTCTTTCCTCCTTCTCCCTCTCAAGTTTCGGCAAGGGTGGCGATGAGCAGCGCCTGTACGGCCTGTGCGTCCTCCCGCTCAACATCGTCAACCAGAAGTTCTACACCATATTCTGGTTCTGGCTATCGTTCCTGCAGGTCAGTTTAATCCATGGGAACAAAGAAATTGAGAAACAAATGCTTAATAAATGCTTTGGATTTAAAGACACCCTGGTTTTACTAGTCAGAACAGTCTGATCTCTATAAGCAGGAATCTACTGTTTCCCTCCAATTGTCAGATCGCGACGACCGCCTCGCTGCTGTTCCGCGCCGCGGCCGCCGTCTCCCCCGGGGTCAGGAAGGCCATGCTCAGATACAGATACGGGATCAGGAAATTCAACGTGAGTAGGTACATAGTACCTGGTAGTATTGTGGAGGCCCCTAGTTTATGTCGACTTTTTGCAACAGTAGAAATTAAGATCGACATGCTAAATGTATCGGTTACTGTATCAATTACTTAGAAATATAGAAAAAATAATGTAGATATTTTTTCTACATTTTTTATGACGTATCTCTTAGCCCTTTCCATTTAATGTTTGAGGTCAGACCCTTCCTCTGACATCTAGCCATCAAATGCTTATAGATTAAACATGCAGCTGGGGCTCAGTGGCAGTGGATAAAGTTGTACGGAATATTCAACCCAAAAATGGCATGTCTTTGCCATTAGCCTCTTTCTGCTTCCATTTGTCAAGCTGACGAGTTAATCCAAATCTAAATGAACTAAAAGCCCCCATCAGGAAAAAGACTGCTGTACCCAGAATTTCGCAGAATTTATAACATCCGGGCACTCTGGAGTTTGAGAAACCCTATAAAGATGACCGTGGTCTCTCTTCTTTTTTCTTGCAGAAGAGCGTGGTGACGCACTGTGGGCACGGCGACTGGCTGCTGCTGACCTCGCTGGTGTCCAACATGAACGGGGTGGTGGCCTCCTTCTTCCTGGCACAGCTGGGGGAGCTCAAGGAGTACGAGGCCATGCAGTGGGAAAGCGAAGCCTCAAACCGAGAAAGAGGTGCAGGTGGAGGAGGAGCAGGAACGGGGGACTGAGAAATGTGCTTTACGTAGTGTACCTAGTATTTGCACTAGGTACTTATACAGCTCTGGTCCGGTGTTCTTGTAAGTAGAGTCGACTGTAGCAGACAGAATTTTTTTAAATATATGTATTTTTTTTACAAAGTCCTTTTAACACGAACTGTGTGTAAGGAGTAATACGCAATAAACTACTTTTTCAATAGTGTTCTTTACAGAGAAATTTAGACACAAAACATGTACTACATTCGTGCTGCATACTTGTCAGATGTGCTGGATTTATCGTCACAATGGAAGAGAATGCTTCTGAGGAATGCAAAGCCATTTGGGCGGGCACCATCCTCTTTGTGTGCAAACAGGGTCGTCGAAACTGGGTGCAAAAAACAGGAGATGTGTCCCTATAGTATGTTCTCATCGACGCTAAGAGAGAGAAAGAGATGAGAGAGAAAAAGAGAGAGAGAGAAAGAGAGAGAGAGAGAAAGCATAAAAGATCGTCTCCCGGCGAGAACCTCCGCGCAGTCAGTCCGAAGACGAGGAGACAGAGAGAGAGAGAGAAGAGAGGAGGGCAAGATGCCCAACAAGACATTTTTCTCCTCCTCCAGATTCCTCCTCCTGCTCCTCCTCTCCATCCTGCTGGCGTGTCGCCTCCCGCCCTCGGAGTGCAGGCTGCGCTTCCGCTACGACCGGCTCCTCGGGGGCGCGTTCAGCTTCGCGCCGGAGGTCAGGCCCAACGCGGCCAAGGGAAAAGGAGGAGGAGGAGGAGGAGGAGGGAACCAAGAAGAGGAGGATGGACCGATAGAGCCGGAGGTGGGTTGCACGCTAACTTGAAGCGATGACGAGCTGGAATTTAATTAACTTGAGTCCAATTATCAAATGTGTGGACTGCTTTTGAATCTAATACTACGTAATATCAGGGTTGGATGGACCGGTACAGTAGACCCACTCCGCTTATGAGCACCCTTGAGACCAGAGGAAACTGTTCTGATAACCAAAGTGTTCTTCTTAGAGCCAAAGCATTTACTAAGCAATATGGTTACTTTTGTGTTTTTTAAAAAACACTGTTCTTATAAGCTACTGTACTATCACACGTGAATACTCAATTCTTACGTATAGCTATGTACTTTTTTCCTTCCTTTCCCTTCTCTGCATCCCACTCACTCACTCACACAGTAGTGCATCACAAACGCTCTAATTTCCACCTGCACAGATCGCACCTCTAGGCTCTTTGATGCCATTCTTTTGATTCTCTGAAGAGTGGTCATCTGCGGGCCTTTTGCTCTGCATGCCTTTGTTCCTCCAAGGTGGAAGGACCAGCAAACTTTTTGGCTCGTGGGCCGTGCATCGGGTTTAGTGCCATTTCTGCCCATTTGTGGTGCTTATTAACCTTTCATGCTGAGAAGGATACATGCTAGTGGAACATTTTTCTTGGAAGGGCCAAACTTGGCCAGGTTTTTGTCCGTTAGGTGGCCTTTTTTTCCTCACCCTTATACCGTATATGTAGCTGTAAAGAGAAGAAAGTACAGCAGAGTGGACCTTTTTTTTTGGTCCCCACGCTCACAAATCAATGCAACACCTTTGTGGAGCCCCCTAGGATAAAAGACATTTTATTTTGGGCTCCCCCCCTCCCCCCCTCCTTCGCCCTCCCCCCTCCGCTCTTTCTTCCTTTTATCCTCTCGCAGTCACATCTTTCTTCATTCATTTTCAGGTCGCCGCACTGACCTCCTCCCCCTCCGCCGCCGCTGCGATCCACCAAGCGGCCAGGACCACCAGCGGACAAAGGAGGAGGAGGATCGGGCCCATGGAGAAGCTCCTCAGGACTTACGCAAGGTATAAAAGGGAATTTGTTTCGGGGGAAGTTGGTGTCTGGGGCGACTGTCCACCTAAACTACCGGTATAATAGGTTGGTACGAGGATATCTTACTGAAATGTTGTGCTACAGTGGACTCCGCTTATAAGGAACTCGCAACTTGGTTGGACTGACACAAATACATGAGCAACAAACTTTGTTGCTCCAAAAAAACGTACTTAATACGTGTAATGCGTATCGAAATGTACGCACGTACAGTGTAATAAACGGTATATGTTGTAAGTGTTTAAGCGGAGTTCCCTGTAGTTGTAACAAGATTAAACATTTTTGTCTCTTCCCTCTCTTCCTTCACCATAACGAGGAAAGACGGGCTTCTGAGACAAGACAAAAGTGCCGTTTGTCTCAACCACTTAACCCGTCACCTACACTACAGTCGAACCCGCTAAAGTGGGAAAGCTTGGGTGCTGGCAAGTTTTTCCGCTTGTTTGAATCTTCAGGGACTATTTCACAGATGCTCCAACTTTTTCTCAGAAATGATTCCACTTGAGCGCGATTCCCACTCCTTGTGCCCCACTGAGGCTGCCAAAGGGTCCACAGAGAAAAAAAAATAGGGCAAACGAGATGACCCAAGAGCCACCCACCCATCCATGAGCGGCTACTTTACCGAAGTTAATTCAAACTCAGAAATAATGGGTAATTTGCACCGTATACTACTGTACACCTCTCCTACCAACTCTTCCAGTTTCATTTCCTCTTCTCTGGATTTCTATTTAAGCGAGTTCGACTGTAGTACGTGTAATTGCACATTCCGTACTACAAAAAAAAATGCTTTTACCGTCAGACGTAGAGAGGATTTCTTTTTATTAACAATAGGGGATTTTGTAGTACTCGTACTCGTACTATAACTGCTTTCACTTATGCTTTCACATGCTATGTTACCTGCTGCCCCCACAAATTTCATGAAGGTTGGAGTTCCTGAAGCACGCAAATAGATCCATAAGCTTTTTTTTTTCAAGCCAAAATGGGGAAAAACCCACTTAACCTTGTAGTTGATTTAAGCACTAGAAAGCCCACTTTAGGGGTTTATTTATTTTTTTTTTACAAAAAGTCCAAAAAAATCCCAACTTTTTAACAACTTTTTTTTTGTTCTTCTCTTTTTTGTATCTTCTCCTCCCCCCTCCTGCAGCAGCCTGATGGGCAAAGTGCACTACCGACACCTGAGGAACTACTTCGGAGGCAACAGAAGGAGGAGGAGGAGGATGCTGAGAAAAAGCGGAGTGCGCACAAGATAAAAGAAAAAAACCCACCAAACATCTGACCAAGACCACAAGCTTCCCCTCCCTCCTCCCACCCCCACCCCTATCCCCTCAC
>JAAUYM010065144.1_pt1 | contig 10584 bp, 7 predicted proteins | sample 7278001 | NCBI WGS metagenome assembly JAAUYM01 (sample SAMN14350224, study PRJNA611818) | marine sediment metagenome | isolation source: surface marine sediment (1.8m) | place: French Polynesia: Moorea | collected 2018-08
CGTCAAGAAGAGTGCCGTCTCCTCCCCCCCCCCCCAAAAAAAATACGAGCGCAAAATTATCTCACTCTGGTTCGGCAAACAAAGCAGGACCGAAACAGAAATGTAGCGCGCGTGCGGTGAAAAATAATTAATGCTCCCTTGCCTTCTTTCCTCCTGGTTTTGGTCGCGGCCAGAGGAAAGAGAGAGCGGGTGAGTAAGTGACTGACTGAGTGACAAATTAATGTGGACTGGGAAAACGGGGCAAGGAGGAAAACAAGAAGAAGGAACCATGAGCGCGGACAGCTACTACGAGGACTACTTCGCGTCCGCCGTCCGCTCCCCTGGATCGGACGAAGGCGGCGGAGACGACCTCGGCGACCTCGACCTCGACCTCGACTCGTCGCCCGACTCCACGGTCCCGGTCCCCGGGTTCGGCTTCCTCCCGCGCTGGTTCTACTCCCGGCTGCTCTCCTACAGCCTCGCCTGGGGCATCGACGACCGCTACCCGCGCCCGCTCGATGCCAACGACACGCTCAGGAGGAACTCCGCCAAGTGCGAAATCGTCTCCCTTCTCTTCGAGGTCAGTGGGGAATTGTTCATACTGCAGCAGTGGACGAACCTGGATTTAGGGATGCTCTGACAGCTTTAAAGGATCAACCGATTAATTACATCGACACTCTGGTTCCATTTATCGTATAACTGTCGGTGTGCCCTTAATCTTATATTTTAAATAACTTTGAATTAGTATAATTACCAGTCTGAAATTTAACTTCTTGTCAAATTAGAAGGGCGTGGTGCCCTGGGCTTCCTCGCCCTCCTCCGCCTCCGGCTCGCCCTCCACCTCGTCCTCCGCCCGCGTCTGCGAGCCCCTGTTCGAGGGCGCCTCCTGCTTCCCGGCCACCCCGCCGGGCACGGTCAGGGTCATCCCGTGCATGGAGAGCTACGCGGGAGTCGAGTATGACACGTCAGGTAGGGAGACTATCAGTCTGGAGGGCGGTGGCCAAAGCCGCCTCCACATCTTATTAGGTTCCTTTACCTATAGTAGATACTATGTACGGTACAGCGCTCACGTGATACTGCGTCTCATGGGGAGCAGCAGAAGCCTGATTAAGAACTCGCGTTACGAAGCCTATGCAATGAGTTTTTTTTTCCCCCGTCTTCCCCTTTCTCTCTATCTAGCAGCTCTCTATCCCCCTGCCGTATTACGACTTCTCGTCCCTCCGTTCCTCCCACATAACGTCAACAGCACCTAAGTCGACATTAATCATCTGACTACTACTATCTTGCGTCTGTTTCATTTTTGAAAGGAAATAAGTGTTCGGCTGACTCGGGCTGGAAGCCATGAACATCCCATCCCGTGGAAAAATATTCCACTCAGTCCCTGTTGAGTCACCCTGCAAATGTACTGTAGGTACGTACTACAATATCCCGACGGGACTTTTAAACTTCAAGCGTCACAAAAGTGACGAAAATGTCCGATCCAACGTGTGACATATATGTGGTATTCTAATGACATGTTCCATTACGTGTTTAAAGCAGAATTTGTTACACTCGTAAGTTTAAAAGTCCCGTCGGGAAGCGCAAGGGCTAAGGCATAAGCTGCCAACGAACGTGTTGCAGAGATGTGACACATCGCGGTAATCCTATATGTTACGTACCCTATTTTCCCCTCCCCCTCTTCTCTTCCCGAAACGAGACTCTGATGTCATTCCCTCCGTCTCTCTCTCTTCGCAATTTCCTCCCATTTCTTCCGGTTCCCTCTCTCCCTTCTTCGATCCCATGAAGATGCTTCCCCCCCCCCCCTTTTTTAGCAGCCTCAGAAACTGGAACTAGTAGAATTCTTCCTTTTCCCCCGAACCGAGTTGAGGAAATTATTTGGCAGTTCTTCTTCTTCTTCCCCACACCACCAACTTTGGAGATACCTTGGGAGGGTAATGAGAGTTGGCGGCGGAGGGAAGAGGAGGAGAAAGCGAACGAGCAGAGCGTGGGAGGCCGTTTTGGAGGAAGAGGAGGAGGAGGAGGAAGAGGTGCCAACCTCGTGAGAGAAGCGCGATCTCGGAACGCAACTGGACTAAATTATTCATGGCGATGGCAGAGATGAAGACGAAAAAAATTTGAAAGGAATTAATTCTGTCTGACTGAAACCACTAGATACTGACTGTTGAGAGACAGGCATAAGTTTTTTTTTAGACCAAACCTCCGAGTATGTTTTTTTATGTTGTTGCTAACGATTTGAGGCTTGTTACGACGTATTGCTACGGTATAGTGTACTATGTAGAGACGAAGCAGACCGGTTTGTGCGCTCCCGTACTCAGCGCTTCAGACTGTTCCGCTCACTGATACAAAAATTATTGGTTCTTAAAGGAGCCCGTAGCTTTCCTCCCCTCTCCCTCACCCCCTCTCTCCTCATGGTCCAATAATATGACGACACACACATCTCGCGTGTTGTAGGAAGGTGTCTACCTGCATTTGCACAAGTTCACAGGAGTTCCACCTTGTACAGAGAGTTATAAAACTCGCTGCTGTGAGGAGGCTTCGATATTTGGGGGAGAGGCACTTAGGCTGGAGCACCCTGTATCTGTCGCATTGAAGTCCTCCTCCTCCTTCCTCCTCCTCCTCCGCCTCCTCCAAGGTATCGGTTTATCGATTGCGCACGGCAAAAAAAAAACAGCGTCGTAACCCTGTTGCCACCACCAACTGTGTTTTAGGGTCCTTCTCTCTCTCTCCGCTGTCTCTTGCTGAAGAGGAAGAAGCTCTTCTATCGCTCCTGCACATTCTGATCCCCCAAGGGACAGGAGATAAGGGAGGAGGAGCAATTTGGGAAATGTTTTCATTGCAGGGCAAAAAAAATCGCTTTCTGCGCGTGTTCCATAAAGGCACAAAAATGCTTTGGCAAACAAGGGAAAGAGAGGCGGGAGGAAAAGGTTGTCTGAGGGGACGCCACAGATAACCTGGCCAAATGGAAACAAACACGGATGTGAAGGGGAAAGGGGAGAGATAATTTAATGCTGACATCCAAAGTCGTTGAACCTTTCCCACATTTTTTCACCTTTCTTGTCTAGTACGTATCTTTTTAGTGTACCTGTGCAAGCATCTAGTACAGTACAGGTAGTAAGTAGTAGGTAGGTATCCTGCCACAGTTGGAATCGTGCACCAACAACAGCATCTACGCACGACATTCCTTTATCGTTTTACAAACTCTCAGTCTGTCTCTTTTATGGTGAGGCTGTCGTCTGTTGGGTTGTCTCCTCCCCCTCCCCCACCTTTCAACGCTTCTCCTTCTTTTCGTCATCTCTTTTGAAGCATCTTTTTTCTCTACCTAGTTAGACAAAAAAACCTCTCTTTAATTAACCTCCTCCTCCCCCGTTCCAAGAAGACGATGCCTCCAATGCCGCCGACACCGCCGATGCTTTCGACGCTAATGATGATGATGATGTCAATAGGGTCCTCCTCTTGAAAGGCCTTAGCCTCTCAATTCGGAAGAAGAAGGAGAACTCATCCTCTCCTTCCTCGCAAGGCCATTGGTACATCAAATCACTTCCGTCTTCGGGGCCAGAAACGCACTGCGAGCCCTGTTTCCACCTCATTTCTGGCCCGCGGGATTGCAATAAGGCCATGTACAGTACTCCTCCATCCATGGCGTGATGCGAAGCCGAATAGGAGGGGGGAGAAGAAGAGAGGAGAGGAGAGGAGAGGAGAGGGAGGGATCCAGACGTGGAGCCGCGATTAACAGCTCTCTCGCTTCCCCCAATCTTCTCCTCGACCCTCGGATCTACTGTAGTAGTATGAGTAGTACAAGTAGGCGATTCCTTCCTTCCCCTCACTGCGTGACTGAAATTATGCCACGCTCGTGTAAACACCCCCCCCCACACACACACACACATTGTACTAGTACATACTACGGGGGGGGGGGAAGAAGGGTGGGGCGCCTCGGTGCGTGCGATCGTGTGAGGGCAAGGAGGGGGAATCGGAGGAATAAAAGGGGCTCTTAATGAGGTGGTGGTGGCTGCCGACATGAAGATGAGGAGAACAAACGAGGACGGAGATGGCAAGAGAGAGAGGAGCCTAAGTCACAATGCATAAATGAGGAAAAGGAGGAGGAGGAGGAGGAGGAGGAGGAGGAGGAGGAGGAGGAGGAGGAGAGCAACAACGAAGACGAATGGCGGTGGTCCTATCATACAAAAATTGTGGGAAAAGAAAAGACACGCATTGCTTCTTCTTCTTCTGTTCCTTTCAATCTGATTTGGGACGAAGAGAGAGTAATCAGCTGAGAATGCGGCCGAGTACGATAATCCTTTCCCCTTTCCCTTGGTTGCGAGTAGTGGTAGTAGTGCTCCAGTCGGCTGCCAGGATCCCTTGGCACTGCGGCCGCCCCCGCCCCGCCCCCTTCACAATGAGAATGCACCACAGGTCAGTAGAAGGCTCCTCTTCTCATTGTCGGCTACTAGTAGGTATAGTGTATAGTAGTACAAGTACTTGTTAAAATGAAGGGCCGGTCAGTGCCAGGCACTTCCACAGTAATTGCAAAAGTTGCCAGGGTTCAAAAGATTCTTTTCCAGGCATTCACGCTAATTTCTAGAGTTGTCAGCGTACTCTTTGTCAAGACCCGATTGTCTTGTCGTCTTGCAACTTGATGTAGGAGTCTGAAAGGCCATTGTATGGTGGCGCCCGCCGTTCTTGGAAAGGTTCTATTGCAAGCAGCAAGTGTAGGTACTAGTATACAGTACATCACCTACCTAGTAGGTATGTGGCGCACTCGGGAAGAGAGAGAGAGAGGGAGGCTTTTACGACGTTGATAGGGTCAAGAGACGGGGGCGACGGAGGGAAGGGAAAACCAACAATCTGGGACTGCAGCTAGAGAGCTTTGATGGCTGGAGGGAGCAAGGGAAGAAAGAGTGGAAAAGAAGTTTGATCAATGTCTCAGCAGATGGGTGGGTGAGCATGACTTGGGTATTCTTTAGGCTGATACATGCGGCACTCCAGCCCTCCTTGCCGTTTGGAGGTGGACAACAAGGCCACGCGACAAACGGAGGTGTCATGAGCAGACGGAAAAGGTGAAGAGAGATGTGGCTGGCAGACAAAAAAACGCAAACTTCCCCCCCCCTCGAAAATCGAAAAGAGATCTTTTTTGGGAGGGGAAGAACGAGGCTGAGTACAGTAGTCTGGTAGAGTACCGTGCAATAGGAGGTCCATTTCTCATAGTGGAGTACAGATTATTTTTCCCTCCCTCTTTCTAATCCAAATCCTGCATCTGCGAAGGGAAAAATGGTTTTTCCTTCTCCTCCCAGCCCTAAACGTGGAAAAGGAAAGGGGAATGGTAATTTATTCAGCAAGCGGCAAAAAAAAGAGGCAGAAAGAACTTTCTTTTTTTCTTTCTTTCTCGCAGCTACCGAGAAGCGTTTCTCTGAAGGAACATTGGCTGTTGTCGGCCCCGGCATACCCATCTTTCCACTCTCTTTTTTTTGCCAGTGACACCGGCGCGGACTCATTCTTATTGTCTTTCCCCCCCCCCCCTTCCCTTCTGGAGAAGTAATCGTCCGTAATGCCATAGCGAGAATTCCCGGTGCTGGTGAAAAATGAATGAGTCCTTTTCCTTCGTGCTGTTGTAGGTTGCTGGTAGGTAGGTAGCACACAAGGCCCTTTCTTTCTCGTTACCTTTGCCATTACTGCGTACACAGGCAGCACGCAAGCCCAGAAATCTAATCCTGCTTATGGGAAGAAAAAGTGTTATTGAAAAAGCAGCTCTACTATAAGAATCCCTCCTTTATCCCTGACTTGCACTCTTTTGGCAATCATTATCATCGTCATCACCGTTGCCTGGTCTCCTTTTCTCCTTTGGTGAAAGGTGCGAGTAAAGATGGGAAAGGAAGGTGCGTGAGATTGTCTGGGAAAAGGAAAGGAAAAAAGGGAAGGGACCAGAATTTATGACGCGGCCTGCAAGTTGGGAAGGGAGGGAGGAAGAAAAGGGACGGAGGAGGGGCAGGAAGAGGAGAGAGGGGCTTTTCTGACATTGCATTCTGTCACGAGTCCAACTTTCTCTTTTCTCCTCCTTATTCTCGTCTTTTCCGAGGCCTTCTGTGAGCTAGTAGTATACTGGAGCTTTTATCAGAGGCCGACGCTGGGAATACCAAAATGTTCACAAAGGTGAACAAGATGTGTAACTAGGTATAACCACGGAAGTCAAAGGACCTGCAAAGAGAACAAAAAGTTTGTCTGTTTTTGCACGACCTCCGCGTATAGCTTAAAGCGTACTTACAAAGCCAAACAACCACTCGACCACTCAGAATGCGATAAAGGTTTCAAAAATCACAATACAGTAGCAACAACAACAGCAAAAAAATAACGAGAAAAAAAAAAGCAATCTCAACTTTTGCATAAGTGGTAGTAGTAGCTCTTAGCTGGCGTTTGTCGTCGACAAGCAAACGAAACCATAATAAAACGGCGAAACCGGTAACAGTCAAGATTTCGGAGGGAAATAAGGGAAACTGGATTTAAACGAACTAGGGTACATAGGTAGTACAGTAGAATGTTGGCCCTCCCCCGTCCTCCTCTTCTGTGAGATGTACTGCGCGCGAAGCTGGAATTAGTTTTGGTGTTTTTTCCCTCCCCCGCCTTGTCATTTCCCCAGACTCGTCAATTTGAAAAGGAAAGAAAGAAATCAGTTTTCAACGTGGACGGGAGAGGGAGGGGAAAAATCTCGGTTCACCACCACTACCTCTTGTTCCTCCTTGCCTGTAGAGAAACTTTTTTGAGGTTGTTCAGAACTTTTCCTTAGTCTCCTTCTTTCTTCCTCTGGAGATGAAAAGGGGCTCTGAAATAGTGCCTATCTGTCTTCTTGCACCTCCTCCACCAAACCCGACCGACCTTCCTGCTGCGAGTACAAAGAGGAATTTCCCTTCTCCTCGACTTTGCATACGCACAAACTTTCTCCCTCCGGGAAAGAAACTGAAATTCCCCTTCTCTCTCTCTCCCTTTCCTTTCATCTCTCGCAATGATCAATTTTCTCCCAATTTATCTCTTCATTCAGCAGTGTGTGCCCAGGAGGGATGGAGAGAGAGAGGGAGAAAGAAGGAGAAGGAGGGTTGGTTCTCTTTGTTCAATTTGTCCCGCAGGAGAGAGAAGAAGATTCAAACATTGAGAGGAAGTGACGAGGAGGAAGAGGAGAGAGGGTGAACGGAAAGAAAAAGGAGTGATGACAATTTTTCAAGGTTTCGGATGAAAGAAAGAAATATTTTTTTTCCAACTACCAGAATATTATTCGGGCGGTGCTAGCAAAGCTGGAGAATTCCAGAAGTTTGCCAGCGTAGCAGCTGCGGTAGATTACAAAATAGAGCTCAAATTTCGGTAACGACAGCAAGCCTAACTACCCGACCAATATTGTGCGACCTCCCTGAGGTAGGGATCAGACATAATTGAGACTATCGCCAAGGTAAAACTATTGCTCTAGTATCGATTATATTTGGTCACTGCTTGAGCGTTTTATTTTACCATGGGTGGGTGGGGATGGAATGACACGTGGATGCCTTAAGCTACCCTAGTGGATGCTACCTCGTCGATACCTCAGCAAAATTGGTCGGGTACCTACCTACGTAGTATACTTATTTGACTACGTATGTACTAGTAGTGGAGTTTTACTATAGTAGAGCTGGAGTGCGTGCCGCCACGTTCACAACTTTGGACAGTTTTATTGCGGCTGCGTTAACTCACGCCACCACTGTTATTACCAGGCGCGGCTCAGAATAGTCGTTAAAAAACCCGTACATAAATGGCGATTTGGTTCGTAGCTCTATTATGGATTTATCATCCTTCTTACCCGCCCAATCCCACCCCCAATTTTTCTGTCAGGGTGGATGGGTGGGTGGGCAAGGTGAAGGCCACCACGCGTCGATTACTACGTACAACCACCACCGACCTTCTTGTCCTCGAAGCCGTCGCAATTAGCCATTACTTGTAGCACCGGTCGGTCTATCATACAAATACAATTGTATTTTTGTTTGTCCTAACGAGAGAGTTGAGAAGGAGATCTAGTCGTGGGCGCGGTGACTGGTTTTTTTTTGCATCTCTTTGGGAGTGAGACGATCAGGAGATCAGCGGCCTCTCTCTCTCCGTCTCCCCCCATCCAAAATCTCTCCTTTTCTGCCCCATGAGAAGTGGGCATCATACTACTATATATTTGGTCCTACTTTGGCGATAAAGCAACTTTGCCCCGCTCAGCAAGAAATGGGCAGCAGGAACGAACGAACGGATGATTTGCGAGGGGAATTTCGAGACTTGGAAGGAGGTTCCACCTTCTCCTTCCATTCCATCCTCCCCCTCCAACGAAAGTTTCCCCATCACGTTTATTGAGCGTCTAGCGATGGTGGAAAGAGAGGAGGAGGAGGTTCAAGGTCATTTTCTGATCCCCTCCCCTCCTCCTCCTCTCAATTTCTGTCGAAGAAGATGCCCTTTTCCCATTCCATCCTTGGAAGTCTCTTCCCCCATCTTTCTCTGGTCCATTATGAAGATTTCTTCCCTCTCCCGTCCCCCCTCCCCCCTCTCCAAAGCATTCTTGGAAGAGAGGGGCGGATTGACAAGCTGGCATGATTTTTCTAGCCCCCCTCCCCGACGCTGCCATCGTACACTAGTACTACAGCGAAAACTCGATATAACGACTTTGTCGGTCAGAATGAAAAAGTGTTGCTCTAAGCGAGATTTGTCGCTACATCAAAAAACCACTGTAGTAGTACCTATAATAAGTACAGCAGCATTTGGGTAAACAGACAAAGAAATCTTGCTATGCTGAGGTTTATCAAAATATCCAGATTTTGCTTCAGTAGTACTGGTCTGGTGTGCGTACTAGTAGTACACAACTGATACCTCCTCCTTCTCTGATAGAGTGAAGGGCGTTTCTCGCTCCGGCGTTGGACAGACCCGATATTTTCCGTAGAGTCCAATTACACAATATCAGACAATATGAGCTCAAAAGGAGGAGGGTGGAGGGTTCCATTCTCTTTCTCTTCTTGACAGGACGTATCACAAACAGCTAGGAAAGAGAATGGAAAGGAAGAAAGCGGCTATTTCCCATATAGGTACTACAAGTACGGTCGACCTCCACTAGTATAGTAAAGATAACTGTAAATTAATTAATTGCAAATTGGATAATGATCAAGTTTGTATTTTTTTAGTTATACGTAGCAAAGTGCTCTGTAGTAAGCTCTTAGCTATACCTAGTCATCGCTGACTTTACTACTTTAGTGTTATTGGAGTTTCTACTGTACTACTTACACTAACGCTTGCCCGCCTGCACCTATCGAAGGCGAAGGAGAAGAAGGCCCTTCTTCTGTTTCGAGTAGATCCTGAAAGAAGGAGAAGGAAGGATGATGCTAAACCCTCTTCCTTCTCCTCCTCTCGATGGCTCCTCCACGCAATCGCGTTTACAACCCCCTCATTGCCACTTCCCACAGACGGCAACGACCATTCAAGAGGAAGGAAAAAACGACCTCAATTTTCTTCACTGCCTGATTCCTCCTCTCTTTGCTTAAGTTGTGCATAAGTGGGAATTTTTTTGTTTCCTTCTCTCTCTCTCTGCAACTGTTAGAAAGACGGCAAGAAAATCGACCTAACGTCTTTTAAAAAGGCCAAGAAAAAAGCATTGTTCCTTTCTTCTTTCTGTTGGTGTTTGTTCTCCTCCTCTTCCGCCACCATCCGTTTGCCCGCACAGAAAGGAAAAAGAAAGGGAAAAAAGGTCTGCTGAGTTTGGTGACGAAGAAGAAGATGCCCCCCTCCTCTCTTGCTCCTTCTCTCCCTAATGGGAAGATGACAGAGACAAAGTTGCAGACTCATCGGCTTGTCTAAGGAGGTAAGAGGGAAGGAAGTCAGAGATATCCGGATCTAAGAAAGAGAAAGAGCTTCCTGATTCTTGTCTACTACAGTACCAGTACAGATCGCACTGTCTATGAAAGTAAGAGGTGTTGAGATTTTTGTGGGTCACTTTGCATTGTGTTTATGAATAATGTTGTTGTAAGGGTGTTGGAAGTCTTTTTGCCATTTTCTTCCTCACCCTGCCTTCCTCCCTTTCTCAGAGGCACAAAAAAATTGCTTGACGGAAGAGATGTGATTTTCTATTTTTCTTCCTGATCTTCTTTCTCCCTTTGCCACCCTTCGAGAATTGCTTTTGCGCCTGAAGGGAGAAGTGGAATGGGGAGAGGAGGGGGAAGATTGAGGAAGAGGAGTAGCAACATCAACCTGGGCGGCGGCGGCGGCGACGGCGGCGGCGACGGCAACGGGAGAGATGATTGATCGACTTCTTCCATTCATTTCCTGCAAGCAAAAGTGTTTGGGAGAAGCAGGAGGAGGAGGAAGATGAGGTTGGTGGAAGAGAGAGAGAGAACGATAAGGGGAAGGAGGAAGACCCTCAGCTTAGCCTGGAGGAGATCCCAAGGGAGGGAGAGTTTTCAGACGGGGCTGCTTTCCAAAAAAAAAAATGGGTAGAGAGAAGAGGCATTGGTCGCCGCCTCCTCCTCTTGTGTTCCAAGAAGGGAAACAACAGGGGAAGAGAGTCCCATTGCGCAGTGGCAACAATATCGGGGAAAGTGGCAAAGAGCACGCGAGGGAACACAAGGAGGA
>JAAUYM010032334.1_pt1 | contig 10581 bp, 9 predicted proteins | sample 7278001 | NCBI WGS metagenome assembly JAAUYM01 (sample SAMN14350224, study PRJNA611818) | marine sediment metagenome | isolation source: surface marine sediment (1.8m) | place: French Polynesia: Moorea | collected 2018-08
AAAGTTACGGAATATTTAATGAGAGAAGAGCAATGAACGACTGCATTTATCTCGATAACAATGCCACAACTAAAATAGATGATGATGTTTTAGCAGCAATGCTACCTTATCTCAGTATCTATTATGGCAACCCTTCTAGCATGCATACTTTTGGCGGACAAGTTGGTCGCGCTGTTCGGCAAGCCAGAACTCAAGTAGCTTCTCTATTGGGAGCAGAAGATTCAGAAATTATCTTTACCAGTTGCGGTACCGAAGGAGATAATGCAGCCATTCTTGCCGCACTGAAAGCCCAACCCAATCGGAAACATATTATTACGACAGAAGTTGAGCATCCAGCAATTTTAAATTTATGTCGAAAACTAGAAAAGGATGGTTACACTGTTACCTATCTATCGGTTAATGATAAGGGTCAGCTAGATTTGGATGAGCTAGAAGCTTCTTTAACTGGCAATACAGCAGTAGTTTCGATCATGTATGCCAACAACGAAACTGGGGTAATTTTTCCTATCGAACAAATCGGGCAAATAGTAAAAGAGTATGGCGCACTGTTCCATGTTGATGCGGTACAAGCTGTGGGTAAAATTCCCCTCAATATGAAAACTAGCACTATCGATATGCTGACTCTTTCTGGGCATAAGATTCATGCTCCTAAAGGAATTGGTGCTTTATATGTGCGCAAAGGTGTGAGGTTTCGTCCTCATTTAATTGGCGGACATCAAGAAAGAGGACGTAGAGGCGGCACAGAGAATGTAGCGGGTATAGTTGCGTTAGGTGAAGCTGCCAAGCTAGCAGAGCAGCATTTGGCAGGTGTCATCTGGGAAAAACGGTTGCGAGATAAATTAGAACAGGGCATTCTCAACAGTATTCCCAATACAGTAATTAACGGCAACCCAGTTAATAGATTACCCAATACTACTAATATTGGCTTTAAATATATCGAAGGAGAGGCAATTTTACTTTCTCTCGATCAGTTTGGGATCTGTGCTTCATCTGGTTCTGCTTGCACTTCTGGTTCTCTAGAACCTTCCCATGTACTAAGAGCTTTAGGCTTACCCTATAGCGTGCTTCATGGCTCGATTCGCTTTAGCTTATCCCGTTATACTACAGAACAAGAAATCGATCGCGTTTTAGAAGTTCTCCCAGGTACAATTGAGCGCCTTCGCGAACTTTCACCCTTCAACAGCGACGATGCAGATTGGCTACAAGAACAAGAACAAGCTGTACTTGCTAGATAACTAATTACAGACTTTCTAACAAAACATCTCTAACTGATAACTGATAAGGTGGTAACTGAAAATGTGGGACTATACAGACAAAGTAATGGAACACTTCCATAATCCCCGCAATCAAGGCAAGATTACGGAGAAGCAGGAAGGAGAAGAAATTGTCACAGGAGAAGTAGGCAGCATTGCCTGTGGAGATGCTCTTAAACTCCATCTCAAAATCGACGAAGAGACTCAAACTATTAAAGATGCTACATTTCAGACTTTTGGCTGTGCTAGTGCGATCGCCTCTTCTTCTGCCCTGACTGAATTACTCAAAGGAAGAAATGTCGAAGAAGCTTTGAAGCTAACCAATAAAGAAATTGCCGAGTCTCTCGGTGGATTACCCGAAGAGAAAATGCATTGTTCGGTGATGGGGCAAGAAGCTTTAGAAGCTGCGATCTACAACTATAAAGGGATTCCCCTCGACACCCATGAAGAAGATGAAGGAAATCTTATATGTCGTTGTTTTGGTATCTCTGATACAAAAATCCGCAGAATTATTCGCGAAAATAGTCTTACTACCGCAGAACAAGTAACTAACTATGTTAAAGCCGGAGGCGGATGCAGCTCTTGTTTACCAGATATCGACGATCTTATATATGAAGTTGCCCTGGAAAAAGAGAAAAGTATCGAGGTAGCAACGGAAATTGCTACTGCGAAGCAACCTTCCCCTAGCCCAACAGCAAAACCCCTAACTAATCTGCAAAAAATCACCTTAATTCAAAGGGTCATCGACGAAGAGATCCGACCAATTTTAGCCGAAGACGGCGGTGATATGGAACTATTTGACGTAGAAGGAGATGTCGTTAAAGTCATTCTCAAAGGTGCTTGTAGCGGCTGTGCCTCTTCTACCGAGACTTTAAAACTGGCGATCGAAGCTACTCTTAAAGACCGAGTTTTACCTAGTTTAACTGTTGAATCAGTATAAAACAATGTATACAGCTAACACCCATAGTAATGGAGAGCGATCTCCCCCAAAGCGTGCCTTGGGAATTAGAGATTTGCAATCGTTAGAGATGAACAATTCGCAGGGAACGAAATTTCCCACCATAACCAATAAGTTATCAATCATCTATAAAGTTTGCAATCAACAATCCCCTTCCTTTAATTTCATTAACTTTTCTACTCTATATTGTCAGTAAAGATCTCCTCCAAAATTGACAAATCTCGAATATTTTAGATGACCACAACGGACAAGAATTGAGAATTCGCAGGGACGGAATTCCCCAGGCTAAATATTACTAAACTTCACAAGTTCTTACTTTGTGGCATCTGAAATTCCTTCATTCACCTATTTCCATTGACCTCTAAAAAATTAACAAGAAATAACCATGAGACAGATTGCATTTTACGGTAAAGGCGGTATTGGTAAATCTACTACTTCTCAAAATACTATTGCTGCCCTTTCAGAACTTCAAAGAGTCATGATCGTAGGTTGTGACCCTAAAGCAGACTCCACTCGCTTGATGCTGCACTGTAAAGCTCAAACTACTATTCTGCACTTAGCAGCAGAAAGAGGTTCAGTAGAAGATCTCGAACTAGAAGAAGTATTACTCACTGGCTATAACAACGTCCGTTGCGTTGAATCTGGTGGTCCTGAACCTGGTGTAGGCTGTGCAGGTCGCGGTATTATCACTGCTATCAACTTTCTCGAAGAAGAAGGTGCTTACGAAGACATCGATCTAGTATCCTATGACGTACTAGGTGACGTTGTTTGCGGTGGTTTCGCAATGCCGATCCGTGAAGGTAAAGCCCAAGAAATCTATATTGTCACCTCTGGGGAAATGATGGCAATGTACGCAGCTAACAACATCGCTCGCGGTATTCTCAAATATGCTCAGTCTGGTGGCGTTCGTTTGGGCGGTTTAATCTGTAACAGCCGTAAAGTTGACCGTGAGATCGAATTAATCGAAGCTTTGGCTGACAAACTAGGCACTAAAATGATTCACTACGTTCCTCGCGACAACGTGGTTCAACGGGCAGAATTACGTCGCATGACTGTGATTGAGTATGAACCCGATCATCCTCAAGCTGGTGAATATCGTGCCTTAGCTGAAAAAATCTCCAACAACAAAGATTTGGTAATTCCTACTCCCATCAGCATGGATGAGCTCGAAGAATTATTAGTTGAGTTCGGATTTATGGATTCTGATGCCGAATATCAAAAAGCGATCGCAGCAGATAAAGCAAAAGCAACAGCAGGCGTTTAATTCTATAGGGGTATGGCACTGCCATGCCCTTCTAACACCTGGTAACTAATAACAGTTCACTGACAAATGAAGTAGGGGAACATCATGACAACTGTCGAACAGAACAAAGAACTAATCCAAGAGGTACTAGAAGCCTATCCACAGAAGGCCGCCAAAAAACGCTCAAAACATCTCGATGTTTACGAAGAAGGTAATTCTGATTGCGGCGTAAAATCTAATAAAAAATCCGTTCCTGGGGTAATGACCACTCGTGGTTGTGCTTACGCAGGAGCCAAAGGGGTAGTTTGGGGTCCTGTTAAAGATATGATTCATATCTCCCACGGTCCTGTAGGTTGCGGTTACTATTCCTGGTCAGGTCGTCGTAATTACTACATTGGTACAACTGGGGTAGATACCTTCGGTACCATGCAGTTTACTTCCGATTTCCAAGAAAGAGACATCGTTTTCGGTGGTGACAAAAAACTAGCCAAACTAATAGACGAATTAGAAATTCTGTTCCCTTTAAGTAACGGAACTACTATTGAATCTGAATGTCCCATCGGTTTAATTGGGGATGATATTGAAGCTGTTGCGAGAAAGAAAGCCAAAGAAACCGAAAAACCAGTAGTTCCAGTACGTTGCGAAGGTTTTAGAGGGGTTTCTCAATCCTTGGGACACCATATTGCCAACGATACAGTCCGTGACTGGGTACTACCCAAAGCTGATGAATATCGCAAACTTCCCGAAGGATTTGAACCCAGTCCTTATGATGTCAATATTATTGGCGACTATAACATTGGTGGTGATGCTTGGCCCAGTCGGATGTTACTCGAAGCGATTGGGTTAAGAGTAATCAGTCAGTTTTCTGGGGATGGTACATTTAACGAAACTGTAATGACTCCCCTAGCTAAATTAAATCTCATCCACTGTTATCGATCGATGAACTACATCTGTCGTCACATGGAAGAAAAATATGGCATTGGCTGGTTAGAATATAATTTCTTCGGTCCGACTCAAATTGCTAAATCTCTTCGTAAGATTGCTGCCCAGTTTGACGAAACTATTCAGGAAAATGCAGAACGAGTAATTGCTCAATATCAAACTGATATGGATGCAGTTATCGAGCAATATCGTCCTCGCTTAGAAGGCAAAACTGTAATGATGATGGTTGGTGGACTACGTCCCCGTCACGTAATTCCGGCATTTGAAGATTTAGGCATGAAAGTGATCGGTACTGGTTATGAATTCGGTCACGGTGATGACTATAAACGTACCGCAGATTACGTCCAAGATGGCACAGTTATTTACGATGATGTGAGCGGTCATGAATTTGAGGAATTTGCCAAACAGCTCAATCCTGACTTGATTGCAGCCGGAATTAAAGAAAAATACGTCTTCCAGAAAATGGCTCTACCCTTCCGTCAGATGCACTCTTGGGATTACTCAGGTCCTTATCACGGCTATCATGGCTTTGCTGTCTTCGCTCGCGACATGGATTTGGCAATCAATAACCCAACTTGGGGTTTAATCGAAAATCCTTGGGAAGCAAAGTAATTTCATCTCGATAAATAGTCATTGGTTATTCGTTTATTCGTTCTTGATCTTTTGTTTTCTCGATAACTAATGACCAATGACCCACAACTAATAATATTTAATATTCTTTTCAGAGGTAGAGCGTCATGACTCAGAACAACCAAAAAAATCCTACCCTTCCCGAAAATAATACACCTCCAGTACTTTCAGAACCTGGTAAAATTCAAGATCATTTCGATTTATTTCAAACTGACCCCTACCAAGAAACATTTGAATTTAAACGTCAATTTGAAGGAGCCCACAGTAAGGAAGAAGTAGCGCGAATTGCCGAATGGACAAAAACTTGGGATTACCGCGAGAAAAACTTTGCCCGTGAAGCATTAACTGTCAACCCAGCTAAAGCTTGTCAACCCTTGGGTTCTCTCTTTGTAGCAGCAGGTTTTGAAGGAACTTTACCCTACTCTCACGGTTCACAAGGTTGCGTGGCTTACTTCCGTACTCACCTAACCCGAAACTTTAAAGAACCTTTCCAGGCTGTTTCTCCCTCCATGACTGAGGATGCAGCGGTATTTGGTGGACTCAACAACATGGTGGATGGGTTAGCCAACTCCTATACCCTATACAAACCCAAAATGATTGCCCTCTGCACTACCTGTATGGCTGAGGTAATTGGGGATGACTTGGGTGCATTTATCCAAACATCGAAGGATAGAGGCTCAATTCCTGAAGATTTCCCTGTTCCCTATGCCCATACTCCTAGCTTTGTCGGCTCTCACATCACTGGTTACGACAATATGCTCAAGGGTATTTTAGAGTGCTTGACCAAAGATAAGAAGCAAGAAACTACTAACGGTAAGTATAACTTTAACTTGGGCTTCGATCCTTACATTGGTAATATTCGTGAACTAAAACGAATTCTGCAATTGTTCGATATCGACTACACTGTACTTTCCGATAACGCGGATGCTTTTGATTCTCCTAACACTGGTGAATTCAAAATGTACAACGGTCTGACCAAACTAGAAGATGCTGCTGATTCGATCAACGGCGAAGGTACATTCTTCTTCCAAAAATACACCACTCCTAAAACTCAAAGCTACATTGAAAAAGAATGGGGGCAGCAAACCTTTAACTTCCGTCCCTTTGGTATCAAGGGTACTGATGAGTTTATCAGCAAGTTATCAGAACTCACTGGTAAGCCCGTACCCCAAGAATTAGTGGCAGAAAGAGGTCGCGCAGTGGATGCCATGACTGATTCCCAAGCTTGGATTCACGGTAAACGTATTGCTCTTTACGGCGATCCCGATCATGTATTTGGTTTAGTTAACTTTTTACTAGAATTAGGTGCAGAACCAGTTCACATCGTCGTCACTAACAGCAATCCTGAATTTGAAGAAGAACTGCAAGCCGTATTGGATGCTAGTCCTTACGGTCAAAATTCTACCATCTGGGGTAAGAAAGACCTGTGGCACTTACGGAGTTTGATGTTTACCGAACCAGTTGACCTCTTAATCGGTAACTCCTACGGTAAGTATCTCTGGCGTGACACTAAGACTCCCATAGTCCGCATCGGCTATCCGATCTTCGATCGCCATCATATGCACCGCTATGAAACTCTGGGTTATCGAGGTGCGCTCAACCTCCATAACTGGATTATCAACACTATTCTCGACGAACTCGATCGCCAGACCATTATTCCTGCCAAAACAGATATTTCTTTCGATCTAATTCGTTAATGAACGATATCTATATAGATTTGGCAATTATTTGTACGGGTTTGGCAGTGCCAAACCCCTACGAAAAATCAATAAAAAACAAGGAAAATCATGAAACTAGGTGATGTAGAACTAGATCGCGAACCAGCTTTCGATCTAGATCGCAAAGTTAGAGTCCGCAAAAAGATTCGCAATGATGGCACTTTCCCAGGTAAACAAATTGGTGAAACCCTAGCTAATAAAGGTGATGAAGGTTATATCATTTCCATCGGGACATATTTGCAAACTGCATATATATATTCCGTTCACTTTTTAGAAACTGGTAATGTCGTAGGTTGTCTGGGGAAAGAGCTCGAACTAGTTACAGAAAACTAAGAAAATTATGTCTACCCAAACTCACATCCATATTCACTCCCTGATTCCCCAAAGAAAATTCCCTTTCGATCTTCTCTATCCCCTACGTCACTGGGTAGATAGCATCGAAGTTAATAACGAAAAATTCGCTCATTTTCTTTGTAATCTCATTCCCTGTAGCTGCCCCTTTGAACGTGATGTGACCATCTTCGGGCGAACCTTTCATATTTCCGCTTTGTGTAAACTAAATCCTTTATATAACGAGACTGTGGGTTTACGTCTTCGCGCTCTTACCTATCTAGAAGGAGACTGTGAAGAGGATATTACTAAATATATTTGTTAAAAGACAAAGGGCGAAGGACGAAAAACTAATGACAAAAGCAAAAATCGCTGACCTCCTTAACGAACCAGGTTGCGAACACAATCACAAAAAAGGACAACAAGGCAAAAATAAAGCTTGTACCCAACAAGCTAAACCTGGAGCAGCTCAGGGGGGTTGTGCTTTTGATGGAGCTTCGATCGCCCTGGTCCCGATTACCGATGCAGCCCATTTAGTTCACGGACCGATCGCCTGTGCTGGCAATTCTTGGGGTAGTCGCGGTAGTCTTTCTTCTGGTGCTACTACCTATAAAATCGGTTTTACTACTGATATTAGCGAAAATGATATTATTTTTGGCGGCGAAAAAAAGCTCTATAAAGCGATCGCCCAAGTCATCAAACGGTATAATCCTCCTGCTGTCTTTGTTTATTCTACCTGCGTTACTGCTCTTATTGGAGATGACTTGGACGCAGTTTGCGAAGCAGCTACTAATAAATTTGCTACCCCGATTATTCCCGTTAATTCTCCTGGTTTTGTGGGTAGTAAAAATTTAGGCAACAGATTGGCTGGAGAAGCTTTATTAGATTATGTTGTTGGTACTGCTGAACCTGAATATACTACTCCCTACGATATTAACCTGATTGGGGAATACAACATTGCAGGAGAACTTTGGGGGGTATTGCCTCTTTTTGAAAAAGTTGGAATTCGCGTCCTATCGAAGATTACAGGAGATGCCACCTTTGAAGAGATTCGCTATGCTCATCGGGCAAAACTCAATGTGATGATCTGCTCCAAAGCCCTAATTAATATGGGGAGAAAAATGGAGGAGCGTTACGGTATCCCTTATATAGAAGAGTCTTTTTATGGCATTGCTGATATGAACCGTTGTTTGCGGAATATTGCCCAGAAAATAGGGGACAAAGCTTTACAGCAACGGGTAGAAACCGTAATTGCCGAAGAAACTGCCAAACTCGATCTTGCCCTTGCCCCCTATCGCAATCGCCTTAAAGATAAAAAGATGGTTTTGTATACGGGAGGGGTAAAAAGTTGGTCGGTTATGTCCGCAGCCCAAGATTTGGGGATGAAAGTAGTTGCTACCAGCACTAAAAAGAGTACAGAAGAAGATAAGGCGAAAATCAAACAATTATTGGGTAAAGATGGTATTGCGTTAGCTAAAGGTAATGCTCAAGAGATATTGAAAGTAATTGCTAAGACTAAAGCCGATATGCTCGTAGCTGGAGGACGGAACCAATATACTGCCCTCAAAGCCCGAATTCCCTTCCTCGATATTAACCAAGAACGCCATAAACCCTATGCAGGATATGTAGGACTAATTGAAATGGCAAAAGAATTTGATCGCGCTCTCCACAGTCCCATCTGGCAACAAGTTCGCCAACCAGCACCTTGGGAGAAAGTAATAAGTAATAAGTAATAAGTATTTATTTCTCTCGTCTCCTCGTTTCTAGTTCCTTTTTCCTCGTTCCTTAAAATGCCATGACTACCATAACCCGCAACAAAAAATCTGTAGCTGTCAATCCCCTCAAACAAAGTCCTCCTCTGGGTGCAGCCTTAGCTTTCTTGGGATTAAAGGGAATTGTACCTCTATTTCATGGTTCCCAGGGTTGTACTGCTTTTGCCAAAGTGTTGTTAGTACGGCATTTTCGTGAAGCAATTCCTCTGGCAACTACTGCGATGACTGAGGTTTCCACAATTTTAGGAGGAGAAGAAAATATCGAACAGGCGATTTTAACCTTGGTAGAAAAAGCTCAACCCGAATTACTGGGCTTATTAACTACAGGGTTAACCGAAACGCGCGGGGACGATATGGATGGCATTCTCAAATCAATCCGTAAACGTCATCCCGAACTAGATTATTTGCCGATTATCTTTGTTTCTACTCCCGATTATAAAGGTGCTTTACAAGATGGTTTTGCTGCTGCGGTTAACTCAATTGTGGCTAACTATTACGGCAGTTATCGAGAAACTAACCAGTTCTCATCTCCCAACCAGATAACAATTTTAGCGGGTTCGCTGCTGGCACCTGGCGATGTCGAAGAAATCAAAGAGATAGTCGAGGCATTTGGGCTAAAACCATTAGTGATCCCCGATTTATCTGGTTCAGTAGATGGACATCTAGATGATGATTACAATAGCAAAACCCCTGGTGGGACTTCCTTGCAAGAGCTACGGCAATTAGAGCGATCGCTTTTTACCATTGCTATTGGCGAAAGTATGCGTCCTGCGGCAGAAACCTTAAAACAAAAATTTGGCACTGAATATAAATTATTTCCCCGTTTAACTGGATTGGCAACAGTAGATAGTTTTATTTGGCAATTATCCCAAATTGTCGAAGCTCAAAGCGATCCTCGTTTTTTAACTATTCGTCAAATATCTGATAAGTATAATCGTCAGCGTCGTCAACTACAGGATGCAATCCTCGATACCCATTTCTATCTCGGGGGGAAAAAGGTTGCTCTGGCATTAGAACCAGATTTACTCTATCAAACTAGTTGGTTATTAAAGGAAATGGGAGCAGAAATTCACGCTGCAGTAACTACTACTAAGTCAAGCTTACTCGAAGAATTGCCTATTGATGAGGTGACTATTGGGGATTTAGAAGACTTAGAAGATTTAGCGGTGGGTTCAGATCTAATTATTACTAATTCCCAAGGTAAAGGTCTGGCGGGCAAGCTAAATATTCCCCTATATCGTATGGGTTATCCCATTTATGATCGCCTAGGTAATGGTTCTCGCTGTTTAGTGGGTTATCGGGGTACGATGCAATTTTTATTCGATCTCGGCAATATTTTTATTGAATTGGGGCATTAATCATTAGTTATTAGTCATAGTCATTAGTCATTTGTTGTTAATTGTAAGTATAAGGGCAAGAAAATGAGTCAAGTTTTAGCTTTAGAAAAACCAGCACAGTTAAAGTTTAAGCATCCTTTTCTCCAGGAATTAATCAAGCAAATTCGTTTGGCAGATACTTGTAACAAATATCGTGATTGGTCTGATGAACTACTAATTGAACAATTAATTGTTTCCTCGGAGCGAGAAGCATTTTTCTCAAAAAATCTCAATTTTGAGACTCTCAATCAACTTCTGACTAATGCTTTTTATCAAGCCATTGGAGCAATTATTGAGAGAAAAACAGGTCATACCACAGAAATTTTTGTTCATTTAAAAAGTAAAGAATTTAGTTCAGC
>JAAUYM010048605.1_pt1 | contig 10580 bp, 11 predicted proteins | sample 7278001 | NCBI WGS metagenome assembly JAAUYM01 (sample SAMN14350224, study PRJNA611818) | marine sediment metagenome | isolation source: surface marine sediment (1.8m) | place: French Polynesia: Moorea | collected 2018-08
CCAACTTTTTAGTGCGTACAGTACACACACAATAATTGAAAAAAACCCTAGACTTAGGTAGAAAAAAACTTTTTCTCGAAAACCTTCATGCCACGCTTTCGCAAATATCTTTTGTCAATATCTGCGACCGAATAATAATTATGAATCCCTTTTTTCTAGTATGACATTTTCTTTTTTTTTCAGGTTGGACCATCCGAACGTTGTAAAGCTGCTGGAGGCCTATGAGTCGAAATCCAGCGTCTATCTTGTCATGGAGCTGTGAGTGGACGTTTCTCTGCAATTTTGCTAATTCCGTGCTGACCGCTCTCTTGCAGGCTACACCATCCTAATATTGTAGAGCTCCTAGAGGTTCACGAGGAGAAACACAAAGTGTATTTAGTAATGGAATTGTGAGTAAAAAGAGGAAAAGGAAGTACTACAAACAAGGGAAAAATTATTTTTGCTTGCAAGACTGACTTGCACCTTTTTTGAATTTTTGGCTATCCTTGTGTTTGACAACTTTTTTTTTGTACTGTACGGTTTTGTTCAGGGAGCAGTTTCTCTCTTTCTCGGCGTTACGTTTGTTTGCATTTTAGTTTTTTTTCTGCCACTTTGTGTTGTGTTTTTCATGAAAGAAAGCTTTCCTCCCCTTTCTGAACCTCATTTATTTTGCCGATTACAGTTAATTTCACTTCTTTATTCTTCCATACTCCGGTTTTGCCCCTTTTTCTCCCATCACCGGGTATGATACTTGTTCTCTCTACTAACCAACGGTTTCTATTTCTTTCAACTGTAAATACTGTAGCAGCCCACCTATCATAACTTTTGCCATGCACCTTCATAACTAGGAAAGGACTTTTTCGAACTCGCACCGCACACTTGAGCTGAGTAGAACTTTTTTGCCTCTTCCTCCTCCTCCTTCCCCCATTTTCTTGTTTGACTGCTTTTTGGTCTCTCCCCCGCCATCCTTTAAAACAAAGCTTTATTTTTCATTTCGATATTTCACCAAAAACAATAATGTAGTGAAACTCCGATATAGTGAACTTCAATACTGTGAATTTCTTCAATGACGACAAAGTTTTAATTTCTTTGAAAACAGATGCATTGACATAGTGAACTGTATCGTTCAACTGTAGTAACTGTAGTAAGCATTTCGCTGTTGACCGACCAGTACAGACAGTACTATATCGAAGTTTCTACCAAATTTCTACCAAAATCTTCCTTTTTTTCAACGGAGAAATTGTTCATCATCACGCTTGGCGGGGAGGGGGGGAAGCAACCGGAACTGTACTAGAGTGTTATAGGATTCGACGCTGGCAGCAAGGGAAAGAACAGGAGAAAAAGCCCACGTCGCCTTTTGGCAGTCAAACAAGAATTCTGATCCTCATTTTCGCTATAGTACCTACATGCATGTGGTTTTTTTTTTGCCACAACCATCATCTTTTCTTTCGCTTTCTACGTTGGCGTTGAAGACCGTCTAGTGCCATAGCCATCTTATTCAATTCCTTTTTTCCACGTCGATCCGAAGGGGGGAGGGAACTTCCTAACCCACATGAAAGACGATCAAACGGATTGACAGATAGGAGAGTACTGCATTTCTGCTTCGTATTTCATTTTTTTTTGTTGTTTGGCTGCTCGGCGCCAAGAAACCTGGCTTTGTAAACTACCAACCAACACCGTGCATGGTCTGCTTCTGTTTTTCCCCCTTTCCCAAAGATATGGGCTTCTAACTGTTGTTTGTCTTGCTGCCAGCGGGACCAAGCTGTTTACGGAGGAGCTCATTCATGTGTTTTGCGGATGATGATTGTAAACGTGATGGGTAGATTGATTGGAGGAGAAAATGGTCGATTTTTTGTACTACTTTTTTGTACGTACGCATACTACTTACAACTCAATGTTAGAAGCAATGCTGATGGAGAATCACGTCTTAGTTTTAGGAACTCAGTGGGTAAACAGTAGTCGTAACTAAGCAAGCACTGGGTGGGAAATGTTCTTCGTCAAGCGTCGTGGTCAAAAAATGGGTTTCTCAAAGCTGTTTGTTAACGCCAAGGGAGTGTGGGATGCGTGCGTGTGTGTGCCTCTGTGAGATTCTCTATAATCTTCTTCAATCCGAGCAAGGATGTGAGCGGAATATTACGGAACATTTCTGCGTGCCTTGTTTTTTTTGTGAGAGAAGACAGAAAAGAACCCGGCAAAAAGAGAAAATAACTTGATGACCCCTCTTTGACGTGCAAGGTGGCTTTGTGATTTTTTTTGTGGGGTGGGAGGAAGGGGGTTGCATTCGGGCTTTGGATGTGGCTTTAAGCGCAGTCACTGCTTCCTATCATAAATACAGCACAGTAAATCTACCTATTTCTCTCTCTCAGTGTCTTTTTAGAAGTACTGTAACTGCCTTTGCCTCCGCAATATACTGAATCCACGCAACAGCAGCAGCAGCACGCATCTTCTCTCATATCTCAGACTTTCCCAACCGCTCTCTCTCTCTCTCTCTCTTTCTAACAATAAAGAAGCAAAAGCAAGTGCAAATTCCAGAAATACTCTCTAACTCGGTGCTTCCCCAACTCTAGGGTGACCGGCGGCGAGCTGTTTGACCGTATCGTGGAGAAGGGTTCTTACACGGAGAAGGACGCCGCCGATCTCATCAGGCAGGTGCTGGACGCCGTGGCCTACATGCACAGGGAAGGGGTGGTGCACAGGTACGTCGTGAAGAGAATGGATCGAGCTGTTCTTGCTGTTCTGTCAATTTATTTGTATTATTTTCTCCTAAATGTCTAAATATCTCAAAAATACTAACATTATAAACATAATCCACACATAAACCGTAATGAACATCAAGTGTGACTAGCTGTGACCAACTACTGTGACCAGGTAAAAAAATCATCCAAAATGTGCAAAAATGGTGTTTCACTGTCTATATTCATTCCCCCTCCTCATCTCTTTACCCAGAGATTTGAAGCCGGAGAACCTGCTGTACCAGAACCAGGACCCGGACAGCAAGATCATGATCAGCGACTTCGGCCTGTCCAAGATGGAGGACTCCGGAATCATGGCCACTGCTTGCGGGACGCCCGGTGAGTGAGTGATAACTGCACCTGAGGGCAGGAGACACCGGGTTTTGAGGAGAAGGAAAAGAAAAATGTAGGAGACAGAACGAAGGTCAGGTTCCCTCGCTTCCTTCCTTCCTTGTTTAGGGGTTCCTGTTATAATGGAGGTCGTGGAAGGGGAGGGGAAACTGGATCTGGAAACACGTCGTTATCGACCCTCCTCTCCTTCCTCCTCCTCCTCCTCCTCTTTCTCCTCTTCCCCCCTTCTTTATGGCTCGTACTGCGTGCTAAAGTTTCGGCAAAGAGGAAAAAGAGGAGGAAGAAGCAAACCAGTTTCGTGCTTCGCCCCTGCCCCCCCATTACAACTTTTTTCTCGCTTTAGGCGCATCAGGGCAGCAACGAAACGTCGATCTTGGAACGACTTTACTACTTATACTAAGACGATGATGCACTCTCTCCCTCACATAATCCGCCCACAAAAGACTTATTTCTATCTACCTCTCGATTCAAAACAGGCTACGTGGCCCCAGAGGTGCTGGCGCAGAAGCCTTACGGGAAGTCGGTGGACGTCTGGAGCATCGGCGTCATCTCCTACATCCTGCTGTGCGGATACCCGCCATTCTACGACGAGAACGACGCGAACCTCTTTGCTCAGATCCTCAAAGGTGAGAGAGTCCCAGTTGGGCAGCACGACCTGGTAGGTACATGATCCAGGGTAGGGGTGGGGCTTATCATGAGATTGCACACAATATAGGAGAAAGAGGAGGAGGCAGCAAAGAGAAGCAGGCAGGCTTCTATGACATTGTAATCCTCTTTTTATTGCCCTTTCGACACCGGCAATCTCCTTTTTTTAGCTGGAAGAAGGTTTTTCTGGACAACGGATGATAAAAAAAAACAAAAAGAAAATACATTTATAATGTACATATAGTAGGTAGGTGACGTGAACTAAGAGCAAATGCTCGCAAAAAAGATGCAGAGGCGCCTTCTCTTTTTAAAACCTCGCCCCATAACCAATGGGACCAGAGAAAACCCCACCTTCTTTACGAATCCTTCAATGTCATCACCCGAAATGGGAGGAGGAAGCCTGTTGAAGGAACTGCCTGCGGCAACAAGAGATATTCGGAATGTTGTCGCAGGTAAGAAAGGAAAAATGGAGGAGGGGGAGAATAGTGACAGCAAAAAAGCTCTTCTTCCTTCCTCTCTCCTTTCTCCTTCCTTCACTGTCACTATCGCTTCAGAAAACTCCTCCTTGTTGTCATTTCCCCCTCCTCCTCCCTCCTTTTTTCCCCCTCCTCCCGTCGCGCGAGAGGAGTCTCAGGGGAATTTTTCGAAGCAGGAAGGAGGAAGAGAGAGGGGAGAGCGGGTGGATGATGGTGATGCTGTGTGTCTCTCTCTCCTCCTCCTCTTCCTTCTCCTGTTCTTGGCTGATGGCATGTCTGTACAGTCTCACGAGGGTAAACAGGCACGCAGCCCCCTCCCCCCCCTCCCCCCCCCAAAAAAAAGGGAAACAGGGTGTGTGGCTCTTATGGCGGAGAGGAGGAAATCCCTCGTGGCATCGCCGATACAGTACACGACAAAATTCCCGCCATTCTGCATGGATTTAGCGTGCATTTCGCCTGTATTTCGACGACTCTTTTTCTCCGCCGCCCCGCCTAGTGCAACACACGTCGTCGTCAAGTGACCGCAAAGAAAAGAAGCAATCTCCGTTTCCTTTTTCTTTCGAAAATGAGGAGGTGGAGGGAAATTGTATTGGTGTCCCCCCTCCTTCCCCACCCACCCAAGAGAGGGCGGAGATTGTTCCCGACCAATATTGGTGACCTCAGCGATATCTCTGAGGTATCGCTGAGGTACTGCAAGGTAAAATTGCTGCTCTAGTCTCAATTATGTCTGATCCCTACCTCAACATTTCACCTTACCATGAGGGAAAGGGCCGATACCTGAATGCCGCCTCGTCGATACCTCGGCAATATTGGTCGGGTTGCTGTGACAGGAGGGAGGGAGAGGGGGTGCACTTTCTTCAAGCGAAAAGGAGTAGAAAAGCAGGAGAAACTTTCTTTTCTTTCCTTTTGTCCCTGCCGCTGCTAGCTGCTCTGCAACTTGTGCATTTTGCAACTTGGGATCGAGATGAACAGATGACAAAGAGAAAGAGAGAGAGAGAGAGAAGGAGAAACAGTGGCTTTGTGGGGAGGAGGGAGAAGGAGAGGAACTTTTGCCCAAGGAGAGTTTCTACTCGTATTTTCCCCGCACAAACTGCGTTTCTGTTTCCTTACAAAATCCAGAGGGAGAAAGAAAGGAAATTGTCAAAATGGCTGGCAATTACCATTAACCACTTTTTTGGAGCTGAGGCATCATCACGATGCAACTATAAAATCCGGAGGGGGGCATCACGTCATCTCATCTTAATGCGATACTAATGTACATGCGCGCGCTAGTATGTACCAAAAAGGCTGCTCTTGAGCGCATCTCATCTTTTTACCTTGTGAAGAAAAAAGGCCAAAGGTCGAGAATGGAAGAAGCTTTTCTCTCTCCTTCTCTTCTCCGGCCTACCTGGCTTGGCTCTCTCTTCCACTGCCTGCTTGCACCGTAGTAGTATAGAGGAGGAGGAGGAGGCGAGGTTGGAAGTAGGTATGCGTGCGTGTGAGGAGTGCTACGTATGTACTACTTGGCTGGTTGGCGGCGCCTCCTCCTCCTCCTGAGGAAGGGGAAGAAAGGAGAGAAAGCGTCGCATGGTATGACTTATTAAAAAGGAACCGAAGAGCCACTTCTCCCTCCTTCTTTTGATGCTTTCCACTTCTGCACACACTACGTTCTTAAAAGAGAGAGAAAGATGCAACGTGCCAACCCATGAGACACTAACTACCATGAACGACCGTTGTCTTGATTTGTTTCTCTTTTTTTCCGCAGGCGAGTTCGAGTTCGACTCCCCCTACTGGGACGACATCAGCGAGGAGGCCAAGGAGTTCATCCGCCAGCTCATGTGCGTCGACGTGGAAAAGAGGCTGAGCTGCGAGGAGGCACTCAAGCACGCATGGTGAGAATGCCAAGAAAAAGAGAAAAGGTGGTGGTCACGGAATAACGAAGGGAGTCTTACGGAGAAAAAGGAGAAAGACATATCCAGAGAACAAGGAGAATATGATGCCATCACTCCTCTGCCCTTCTCGCGTCTAGCTTGTCTCATCATCTTCCTTCCCCTCCCCCCCAGCATCTTGTCAGATGTCGGATCCAGGAATTTTCCCCTCTCCCTCTCCCCCTCCCCCCTCTTTCCGTCGTCCGTTGTAATGGCGGTTATGTCGTAGAAGAAAAGACGGCGGCGACAACTAAGCAGAGGAGGAGGAGGAGGGAAAATGAAAACTGGAGGCCAGAGAGAGCCAAAGAAAGGAAAGAAAAGAGGAGCTGAGTAAGAAGACCTCCTCCTTCTCCTCCACCAGCAGCAGCTGCTGAGTTGCCTCCCTCCTCCCCCTCCCTGCCAGTGCCAAGCCACCATCCCAGGGAAGGAGGAGGGAGCAAGGGATTAAATGCCCCCTTTCTTCCTCTTTCTCTTCCCTGTTGCTGCTGCTGCTGCGTCCAGAGCTTTCTCTCGTCATTTTTTTGGCTTTGACTGTAGGTACAAAAGAAAGAAATGTACCTGATTAAGTGCTGAATGGTTTAAAAGCCTCCCATTTGAATTGACATCTATCGACGGGAAGGATGCGGCTCCCGTTTTTCCATCTTTCCCCTCTTTTTCTCCTCCCATGAACGATGTCTAAAAGACTCGTTTCATGGCATCTTCTGCAAAGACAGGCAGAAAGGCCAGACCTTTTACCGCAAAGGCTAGGTAACTAACATGCACGGCAAAGCGGTCCTGAGAGGGACCCCCCTAAACGTGCCTATAAGGAGAGGAGGAGGAAGGGCAATTAAGAGGTGGTGGTGGGTGTAAGAGGGCAGCATTGGCGTCAGCCGCAAGGCCAAGCGTTCGTGTAGTAAATGGGGGAAGACGAGGGGAAGAAGGGCTCTTCATGGCAACAGAATTACGGCCACATTAAAAGAGCTGTGTGGTGCGCACTGCACTGCACTCCCACCATCTCTCTCTCGCGCTTCTTTTCCTCTCCCTGGCCACTCAATGGACTGTTTACCTAATCTCACTTGGGTCAACAAAGAAGGAGTCAGGAGAGAAGGGGAGAGAGAGGTTAAGTAAAAGAAGACCCACATGGGAATTGCGGCCTCTAAAGGAGAGTAGTACTAGTAGGTGCGAACGAAGGTGGAAGAGTGAAGAGAAAGGGGAAAAATTAGTCTTTTAAAACCGGTTTAAGCCGGTTTTTAAAAGGAAATCGGATGTGTTTTTTTTTAGATTAGGTTAAATTATTCTCAAAACAGATCGAAAGGCGGATATCATTCGGGTTTTTCTCATTCGGTGAGATGTGCGTAGTTCTTCGTAGAAATGTTATATTTCACCGTGTGCCTCATTGTTTCCTTCATTTTTGCTCAGGATCACCGGTGCCAAGTCTGACCGCAACATCCACGCGTCCGTCTCCGAGCAGCTCAAGAAGAACTTCGCGAAGTCCAGGTGGAAGGTGAGTTGGGCAAACAAGGAGATGATTTCTTTTTCTCCTGGCTTTCTCTTTTTGGTTGCAAGACTTTTGGTTGCAAAACTTTCGCTATTGTTGCTGCTTGCAAAAAATTATTAGTGTCGTGATTTTTATAAGATCTTTTTACTATACCTATTCCCGTCGTCATGCTCTTTGGCACGACTTTTTGTAGTATGCGGCTAAAGACTATGCTCGTGTTGACTGGTTGGCTGATACTTCTTTGTTGCCAATTCTTACTGGACGCAACTGCTTGATTAAAACTAAAAAAAAAAAAAAAAGAAAAATCAACGAAGGATCCGCTGGGCTTTTTCTTGAATTGTCGTTAGTCTTAAGACGTTTCAAATCTGCTTGCTGTTACCTCTTTTTTCCTCCTCCTTCTCCTCCCGCTTTCGTGACCGTGAAGAACCAAAAGTGTGCAAATTATAAGACGCTCTTAAACTTGCGAGACCCGAGACATCCAAACGAGCATTGGACAAGATCAGATGAAAGGGAAATTTAAAAATCCTTTTCTTCTTTCCTTTTTCCTTCTTTCCACGCTAATACGACCGCTTCTTCTCACCCCACTGTCCATTCTCTCTGTCTCTCACCTATTTAATAGTAGTACTTACTAGACAGGTACAAAGGATCTTTAGTAACAAAAGAGAAGAAAGAAACAGACCCGCGAACAGGACTGACTTATTCCGGCAATAAAAGACTCCTCCCCACCCCTTTCTTCTTCCATGTCCTTGCCCCTCCCCGCGGGGGTCAGTGTATTTTTTCGTACCCACACTCCTCGCCTTAAAACTCGCCACGTTCTTGGTCTCTCTCTCTCGTCGTGCAGCAACTCATGCATGCCATAGTGATGGTTCACAAGATGCAGCGACTGGCGCTGGCCTCCAACGCCAAGATGGCCGCCGGCGGGGCAGGCGGTGGCAGCGGCGGCGCCGGGGGTGGCGTCTCCAGGGGAAACACCATCAAGGAGGAGGAGGAGGAGGAGGAAGGTGAAGAGGAAGACGAAGATGGGACTAATGGTGGCCAACGCGAAGGAGGTTTGAGCAGCGCACCCCTCTCTCCTCTCTCCCTTCCCACCCCAAACCTACCATACCCGAACAACATTCCATGTCCGCCTGCCCCCCCCCCCCAGTCAACAACGCTCAGTTAATTTCCCAATTTAGTTGCCACCCAACTACAACAACAACCATCGTCGTGTGCCAAAATCTGTGTGTGTGTGTGTCGATTAAAAACCAAAAAAAACAAAAGGCTTAACGCAACAAGTCAAATAACTATAGTAAAAAGATTAGTTGTAGTCTGTATGCTGCTTGCTCATTTTTTTCTCTCCTTTCGTCCTAAATCGCCCTCCTCCTCCCCTTAATAACCTACCTCGGGCGTCAGGTCACAATTTTTTTTAGGTGGGGGAAGAAATCATGTGTGGTCCGATACACGACACGACACATCAGGGCAGAAAAATAAGACAGTTGAAGGACACGTTCCACGCACACACGCTCACACACCCTCACACACCCTCAACGTACCTACCTCACAGAGACGACACAAAGAAAACCTTAATTGCGTTTGGGGAATCGGGAGACACAAATCACGGAACGTGTGAAGAGACCTCCTCCTTCTTCTTCTTCTTCCGATCTCTTAGACAAGGAGAAGACAAAAGACGTCCCATTGCCTGATGCTTCTATGGCTACATAGTAGTGAGTGACTAGAGCACTGGCACGGATCGACGGCGCCAGCGCCTCTACTCCGGATATCCTACTATGCTTTGCTACTAGAAGACGTTGACTTATGACTTTGCCAAAGTCGATGGGGCTCTCACACGACGCTTCATAAAAAAAAACTCGGTGATGACATTTAAATGTTTTTTGAAAACGAAAAATGTTAAGTGAAAAGATCTTTCAAGTTTCTACTAAGTATGAGTAATGTTAAAAAAAAAAACAACCCGCATTACTTGTAACTAAACAAGCTCCAGCGCCTAAACCTTTTCCTCATAATCTCGACGTCTCTGTTCGTGCCACATTTTTTTCTTTTGGGTTGTGTTGTGTGTACCTGTTTTCCTTCCACCCGATACAGTTCTTATACTGTACGGTACATCGTGCGCATGTGATGCTGACCACATTATTGTAGGTAGTGCTACACAATGCCTCGACCAGCAAAACTCCCCCTCTCCCTCTCCCCGGTCATCATCGGCGCTCACAAGCTGAAGGACCTTGGTTACATCGGAAGTTGTACTGTAAAACACCACTTACCTACTACTACAGTCAAAGTCAAAAGCAACACCATCTCTTATGGTGGAAGTGGATCTTCGTGCAGCCTGCGAAAGTTGCTCTCATCCGAGTCACAACACATTTCTCCCTCTCTCTCTCTCTCTTCTTTTCTCGATCTTTCCCTAGTCTCTTGTCTATATTTTTATGTTCTCGCCTATAAAACACTGCCTCAACTGGTCTTCTTTTTTCCCTCTTTCTTCCGTCGTTGTAGAAAGCGTACAACACGATCGCGGTGAGCCAGCAGATGAAGCGGATGGTGTTGGCCAGCAAGGCGGCAAACATGTCTTCCAGCAACAACAACAGCAGTAGCGGGGGTACCGGCGGCGGAGACAGGGCCGGAGCCGGAGGCGGAGGCGGAGGCGGAGGCGGAGGCGGAGGCGGAGGCGGAGGCGGAGGCGGAGGCGAAGGCGGAGGCGGAGCTGGAGGCGCAGGCGCGGCTCCTGACAAGAAGACCGACGATTCCAAGGCCTCCTCGTCGCCGACCGCGAAGCCCGCCTCGTCGCCAACCGCCAAGACCACGGCGGAGGTCAGATAGAGGCAGGTCTGTCTAAACTCTAACAGGTTATTTTGGCATTCGGTGTAACACGAGTCCAACCTTCTTGAACATATCTTACTTTTCAGGTCAGAATGACGCCTTCGGGGGGGGCGGGCGGGGGGGGGGGGGGGGGGGGGCACATCCGTGGGAGAGTTAGTGAGCGAACGGGTTAGAGGGGGAATGCGCGAGTGAGCGCGCGAATGAG
>JAAUYM010040536.1_pt1 | contig 10578 bp, 11 predicted proteins | sample 7278001 | NCBI WGS metagenome assembly JAAUYM01 (sample SAMN14350224, study PRJNA611818) | marine sediment metagenome | isolation source: surface marine sediment (1.8m) | place: French Polynesia: Moorea | collected 2018-08
CCCTCCCAAGTCTCCAGTTCGATGTCAAGAGAGCAGAAAACCCTCTTCTCTCTCTCTCTCTCTCTCTCTCTCTCTCTCTCTCTCTCTCTCTCTCTGTCCACACAAAGTTATTTCTGCACTTCCTCCAACGTATCTTGGGATTGGACTCTGGGGAGGATCCTCAATGCTCGCCTGTATCATAAGCCTCCTGTGTGGCCGTTCTCACAAAGGCTCTGACACTTCTGACATCGGCGACATCATCACCTTTTTTTTTCCTTTTTCCTCCTTTTCTCCTCTCTGGCTGTCACCCCAAAATCTACGTCCCTGTTAAATTTCCTCTTCGGCTTTTGTCCTGCCACCCCACACTCACTCCTCTTTCGCTTCCTCTGTCCTCTTTTCAGCGGGGAGGACTTGTTCACAGTCCCGCTCTGACGGACTCTGGTGATGATCCGCCCAAAGGTCGGGTAAAAGAAGGGGGAGAGAGAGGGCAGGAGGGATAAGGAACGGAAACACACTCACACACGTATCGTGGTCGCTCCCTGGAGAGAGAGACGAGACGTGGAGGAGGGAGGAGGAAAGCTAAGAAGAAGAGAGACAGAGAGGGAGAGCGCACTTTCCAGAGGGAAGAGGAGGATTAAAAAAAAAAAAAACCTTCTTCCTCACCAGCAACCTGTCCTTCCAGACGGCGTTCTGCGACTTCATCTGCCGTTGGCTCGCTACCTTTCGAGGTGGCATTGATCGTGGACTTCCTACCAGTAGCAGGACCAGCAGGTGCTTAAAAAAATATGCTCTGGCAAGCAACTCAAGGCTGATACTAGATTCTGTTCTAGTACCAGCTGGAAAATGTCATTAGACTGTCAAAGCACATTAAAAATCATGTTTCAATTTAAGTGAAACATAGTACCCTACTATTTTACACACCAATATTATTCTTAAAGGCGGGAACAACACATTTCTTATTTTGTGAAATAGAACATATCTGTTCTGGACCCAAAAGTCTCGTCGGGTTGTGGTACGCACATATTTCTGCCAATTCCCGGCGGCATGTTTAATTCAAGAATGAAATGCGTGTACTCGTGACATAAAATTGACTTTATTTTGCGGTTATTTCAGGTGCAACGCCACTACACATCAATTTTTGACTCCTGCGTCACTGCAGTCCATAAATTCCATCATCATCGCTCTCGATCAGTTGTAAGTACATACGAACTAAAATGACACATGGTTGGGGGGGAGAAATGCAATTGGACTTGTTCGGTCAGGTACGTGAGAGAGGGGAGGATACTCCATATCTTTGTGATGTGCTCCTAACAACAGCAACAGAAAGAAACCGACACGATTTTGAGATAAGGTGACTCCTCATGGCGACGTGGACGACGTAAAGTACTTGACCTGCGGGATGGAGACGTCCTCTTCCGCGTCCGTCTCCTCCGCCGCCACCGTCACGCTCAGCAGGGCGAAGTCGGACTCGGGTTCGCGGCGGACCAAGCCAGTCATCCTAAAAAAAAAAAAAAAAACACGGAACAGGAAGTCAGTACTACTTCCACTTTTCGTAATGTGACTAGCTTTGCTCGAGCAAATATTCTATCAGGTAGATTGAGAAATACTTCCCCTCCCCCTCTCGCATATTATTGTCAATATTCCCGTAAGCAACCAGTTGGAATGAATAATTTAAGGAGATTCGATGGATACCCCCTAAGAGGAAACTTACAACTTGTCCTTCCTCTTCGCGTGGGTGGGCAGCGCCTGCACGTACACCATCTTGGTGCCCTGGACGATGAGGGTGGCCACCGCCCCGAACTTGTCCTTCAGCTCGTCGAGCAGCCTCTGCAGCGTCCAGTCCTCGCCGCCCCTCACCTCCATGCGGTCCCACAGGGTCAGCGGGCCCTCCACCTTGAGGTGCCCGCAGCCGGGGAAGGGGACCGCGCGCCGAGACTCTGAGCGGACGAGGGCGACGCCGGGGGAGAGGGAGACCCACCAGTCGTGCGGGCGGCGGCGGTGGTGGCGGGCGGAGGAGTCCAGCACGTTCAGCAGCTCTCCGTAGGCCAGGTCCGAGAGGACCTCGACGGCCGGCACCGGGCAGGGACACAGGCGGAGGGCGATCTTCCGGACGGTGGGGGCGTCGGGCGCGGGGATCCCGTACGACAGGCAGCGCAGGCGGGCGGAGAGGGAGACCAGGTCGCCCCTGAGGGAGGAGGACACGGCGCCCGGCCGGAGGGACGTCCTGGTCGCCTTTCTGACGAGGCCGGCCAGGCCGGCGGGGTCCACGTCCCGCTGTCGCCCCTGTCCGGCCTCCTCTTCGGCATCCCTCCGGGTGACGCTCTCGTCGGTCACCACCTTTTTGTCGGCCCGCGCGACGAACGGCGTCACCGACACCCGGGAGAGGTCGCCGCGGAGCCTCTCCGAGCGCAGAGATTCGGCGCTAACCTGGTCGTTGGGGGAGGGGGGGGGGAGATCGGAAAGAGGTCATTCTGGCCGCTGCGCAGCGTTGTGTGTCCTCGCTAGCTCACCTCCACTCCCACGATATGCGCCCATGCCACGGCCAGCGAGGCGACGAAGCCCAGGTGCAGCTCGTCCCTCGGATCAAAGTCGATCGGGGCGGGCGGGCGCTTCGGGTAGGTCCAGAACCTCTTTCCCCCGGCACCGGCCTCCTCGCCGTCGCCCTCCACGGGGAAGTTTACGAGGAGCTGCCTGGCCTTGTGGGCGAAGTACTTCTCGAACTTGTTGCGGGCGAAGGCGAGGCAGGCCTGCCAGGTGGGGCAGGCGGCGCCGCCGTTCTCCGACAGCAGGCGCATCACCAGAAAGGAATGCTCGGGGAGAGAACCTAGGAAAGTCAACAAAGGTTGTACCTGCTACAACATAATGTCGTCTATGTACATGTATGTTAAAATACTCTATTAAACTTTTAATTAATACAGGGTTGGAAGAGGCTAGGCTCACCTCCTTCGATGTCCTTGGCCAGCTCCTCCCTCTCCTGCTGCGCCCAGAACGCGTTGAACTTCTCCGGCTTTGCCCTGGTGAGTCGATCGACCTTGTCCCTGGCCCAGTCGACGGCGTGGCAGTCCCTGAAGGGCAGCGACTTGACGACGCAAAAGGGCGCCTCGTCGTCCGTGGTGTCGTGGTCGCGGTCGTGGCTGCTCAGGTAGGAGTCGGTCACGTGCGGCAACACGGACTAAAAAAGAGGCGAGACGAAAAAGTTGAGAAGTCACCCTTGAAACTTCGAAATAATGGGTGTTTCTTTTCTTTCTTTTTTCCCTTTCAAATCCCAAGTTGGCTTTTTTTTCTCCTCTTCCCAATTCCTACTGCCACATACGTCCGTCCGCACTTGTGCTCCAATCCTACTTCCACCATTCATTTTTATCGCACCTCTTTTCTCATGCAAATTCATCGCTTAAAGTCACAATGCAACACTAAAACACTTCAAAGAGAAGTTTACTTTTGGCAGACGAAAAGCTTTTAGAATGTTGGGAGGAAAAAAGAAGAAGAATGTCCGTTCACCTGCACGTGCCCGACCATGCCGTCGGCGCCCACGTCCACCATGGGCCTGACAAACTTCTCGCTGAGCGCCCCCACGACGCGCCTGGCGTCCCACCCGCCGCCGGCGCTGGCCAGCGCGTCCACGGAGGCGAACAGGCGGGCGTGGAAGCGGGCGCGGTCGACCTCCTCGCCGCTGTCCGGGGAGGGGAGGTGCTCCACGGAGAGGTCCGGATCGCGGGCGGAGGCGAAGTCTAAGTGCAGTACACAGCACGTAAGGTGTACATGTTAGAATGCATGATCTTTCCCAACCAGACAGCCGTCACACTAAATCGTTACCATTTATTTTTCACATACTTAAGCTACTTGGGCTACTATGACGTAAACTCACATGTTTATCTTGAGTGCCGTAGGCATGTGTCAACTTTGCTTTTTCTACCCCACTCGAATGACAGTTGCATGTTTAAGAAATCTCCAGTATGTGTGAGAGAAAAGATGAAAAGTTATTTTTAAGTATCAAACATGCTACAATGTTTATAATATGTCAGGAATGTCCCGACGAGACAAGGGAGTAGTATGTCTGGTCGGGTTGTTCTTCACAACAGCTTAGCACTCACCAACGAGTTTCTTCCAGAGGGGTTCCTTGCCGCCGCCTTGCCCGAGCACACCCAGCCCCGTGTTGAGGAGGATGCCCCCGTCCTCCTCCTCGCCAGCGCCGCCCCCGCCGCAGGACTCCACTGTGCCGTCGAATCCGGCAAGCAGCACCCTCCCGACGGCGCCGCCCTCCACCAGCCGCTCGAACAGGCCGACCCCGAGGGCGCCGCCCCCGGTCAGCATCACCGTCGGCTTCCCGGACGTGGTGGCGGCCGCGCCCGACCACTTCTTCTTCTTCGCGCTCTCGTCCGCCGACGAAGACGACGGCAGCTCGTAGTAAAACTGTTGTAGTACACAGGGTTTTTTTGGAAGCAAGAAAAGAATAAATGCTATTTTAAATCGCTCTCGCGTAACAGTGGTAGTCTTCTGGCACCTAGCCTCCACAATCATACAATATGTACTCAGCCCCCCACAATCATCATCATAGAATCATAGAGCTGCACAACAGCTGTCAGCAACTACTATAGGCGATTGTTTCAAGTTATAACAGGGTGTGGTTCTGAGGAATAATGATGACTAGGGAGCGGATTTGCACTACGTGAATTTTTAAACCCCAAAAAGTTATTATTTGGCTCAAGATGGCAAAACATGTGAACAAAAATTTAAAACAGAGTTAAAAACTAACAAATTGAGCTATGTATTAACAATTTTTGTTTACGTTTCAAGACTGATTCTTTTTCTAAAAAAAGACGTTATAAAGAGTTATGAATATTAGCAAGAAACATCCACATTTTTGCCAAGGATGGCCAGTGCTGCCAAACGTTTTACCCTTGTGTCTGATAAAATTTACAAAAATGTTTTTGTAACCTTATGTAATTTTTTGCACAATGTGTGAAAACATGTTTTATTTGAGTTATAAATTCGCTCCCTATAATTACGACACAGCATGCGTAACAGTTACACGTAAAAAATTCAGATGTACCACCAAAATGTGCTTATCTCATACATACACATTGGTGGGTGGGTCTCACAGTAAATACACATTGGTGGGTGGGTGGGTGGGAGCGTGGAGGGTCGGGGTTGACCAAATCATCTTCCATCGACGAGGCATGGCCACTATCTCTATGCTACACCAAGTACCTGACTGCTTCTCAAGTCGACTGAGATAGGCGAGCCGAGCTACCTGGTGCAGCCGCAAGGTAGCGACCCGGTCACACGGTTTCTTCTCAATCAGTGTCCTTCTTCTCCTTCCTCCGGGTGCGGAGAGCGGCAGCGCGTGTGCATGCGGGGTAGGAACACCCCGACGGGACTTACAGGAAGGCTAAGATCATTTTTTTTTGTTCTGGACAGTGACCAAAAGTCCCGTCGGGCAACGGAGGCTCGAAAACGATACCTTAACACAGAGCTGGGAGAGGGAGGAGGCTTGCTTACCCACTGGCAGAGGGGTGGAAACCTCCGCGTGACCAGGTCCAGCACCTGCGAGGAGACGACGCCGGAGAAGACGCCGGCGGCGGCGCTCGCCTGGTGTTCGCAGGAGGAGGAGGACGACCTGCCCTCTTCCATGTCGAACATGCGGCGCTCCACCTCGTAAATGGCCCTGGGAAGGGGAGGGGGAGGAAGGGAACCGTCAAGATTAGTCAAAAACAATACCTAGGACAGGTTGCTGTAATCAAGGTGTCTTTTTTTTTAGTGGCGAGACAGTCAATGAGACTCTGGAGCTTCTGTAACTCACGTATAGAGAAAGCTTTGAAGATCTCAATAGGAGCATTGTTGGTGATAAATTTTTCAACTGATCCAAGAGCTTTTCACGGCTGTACAGGGGTCACTAAGAGCCCTCTCAGAAAATAGCTTCCTGCATATCTTTGCAAGGTTGTTGGAAAGATGTGACAAGTGCATTAGACTGGAGGGATGCCATGTGGAAAAAACTGTGCGAGTATAAAAAGTTTGTTGTCCAACTTGATGCAAGAGAAAACATAAGCACAGCAGTTCTTCGTGAAACGCCCCTCGTACAACTCTTAAAAGGTAGCCCAGGCGCCTCACTGCTTGTCCGGGTCCGTCAAGCCGAGCTTCGCCGCCATCTCCCCGACCGTCTGCTCCACCCCGGCCTTGGACAGGAAGGCGACGTGACGCAACAGCTCCCCGCGGGCGCGACTGGCCGCGCTTCCGCCCAACGCGCTCTCGAACGAGGGGCCCCACTTGCTGGTGCGGAGGTTGACCTGGGGAAGCGAGGATGAAGCAAAGTATGAAGGCCGTCTTAACAGTCCTGCTACAGATACTTGGCTGAATGAGCGAGACGGGAAAAAAAATGTGGGAAAAACCATACATAGATGGACAGCTTGCCTGGTATGAATAGTGGAAACCCACCCCACACACCATTAGCATGAGAAATCAGACACCCCCAAGCTTGCTAAACATGCCCCCCTGCATGTGTCATGGCCGCCGGAAATTGACATACGTGCACAATTGAGTTGACACGGGTCAAAATATGGCCATTTTGTCAAAATTTTATTCAAAATCACTTGGTACTACCAAAAACCAAAAATTGGCTTCTGACAAGCTAGAAGATTTTTTTTTTACAATGATTGTAGTGAAAAAGTAGCCCAGACTTACAATGCTGGCCAGACCACCACCACCCTAAAGCCCCCCCAAAAATCAGGTCCTCCTCTCAAGCCCATGGCTTGCCCCCCCCCCTTCAAGCAAAAAGTTGCTGCCCACCTATTGAGGGGCTTGCTTCTTCCTCTAAAAGTGGCATGGCAACAAGTTAGGCTCTGCTGAGATCTACCTACCTATACTATTACAGAATATCTGCCGGTGCGCGTGACTGCGGACAAAGAAAGCTACGTGTAAGAGTTCTGTGCATTATTCCTCCCTCCTGAAGAACTCTAACGTGGAAGAGGCGGCAAGTAATTTGATATCGCCACTCCCCAGAGCAACAGCACTTCTTTCTCTCCCCCTCTCCTCCCTTCCACGCTAATCTGCAAGTAGTCTGTCTTCTTCAAACAAGTAACTCTGGCTCCCAAGTACCATTAAAAAAAATTATCACGCATACAAACTCACATATTTTCTTTCTGGTTCCGCGCGACGTATGAGCGAGATGACGTCTCCCGCGCGGATGCCTCGCTGCTTCCCTTCCTGCTCCTCCTCCACCTCTCCTTCCCCGACGGCCTTCCCGTTGGGGACGCAGTCCGCCCCGGACACGCCCGCGGCCGCGCCCGCGCCCGGGCCCGCGCCCGCGGCCGGCAGCACCTGCACCTCCCGCTCTGAGACCGGCTCCACCAGGTAGGGGGCGGCGGCGGAGGCACCGACGGAGACGAGGTCCCCGGAGCGGAGCCCGTGCGGGACGTCGCAGGTGACGAGCTGCGGGGCGGCGGCGTCCGGGCGGGTGACGTGGCCCACCCGAACGACCCGGGAGTCGCGGCGGCAGAACCCGCGGGGGTTGTTGCTGGGCGAGTCGGCGCCGGGGTCACAGAAGACGCTCAGCAGCGGGCCGGTCTGGCAGGTCCACAGGAAGGGCACCGAGCAGGAGCGGCAGACCGAGTTCAGCTCCAACGCCCTCTACGGAATGGGCGACCACATCAATGCAGAAAAAAAATCCTTCTTTCTCCTTTTTCTTTTATTTACCTTGTAAATCGGTCTGATGTAGACGACACAAGAGAACTTGGAGATGAACTCCTTGTTCAGGCTTTGGCTGGAAGGCACGAAGAGCGTGCTGCTCTCCGCCGCGTCCTTCACGGGAGAAGAAGCAGTGCCGCCTCCTCCTCCTCCAGTGGAGAAATCAGGATAGACGCCTTCCCTTCTCGGCCTCTTGCGGTACGGGGCGGAGACCTCCTTGGCCATGTGCTCCAGCTCCTCCGCCTCCATGGGCGCCGACGCCGACAGCGCACCGACGCCGCACGCCCCGAGGCACCGGGCCAGGGAGCGCTGCAACCGGAGAAGGCGGAACCTCGCCTCCTCGTCCTCGTCGTCGTCGACGCCATCGACGCCGACGCCGCTGCCGACGCCGGCGAGCAAGAGGACGTGAGCGGAGCGGAGCGAGCGGACCTCGTGGGCGCCGTAGGTATAGGTCAGGTGGCTGGAAGAAGAAGTAAAGAGAGTATTTTGAAGTCTCTTTGCAAGGACGTACGTATTACTTCCACGAAAGCGCAATTTGGCCCTCAAAAGTAGCTTTTCACCAAATGTGGGTCACCGACGGTGCTCCACAGCCTCAGGGCGTGGCTGCTGAGGAGGAGGGGGGAGCGGGGGGGGATGAGGCCAGAAGGTGGGGGGGGGGGTTATCGACTAGGCCTCCTAAGCTTGGTCGTTGTGATGGAAACAAGCTTTTATACTACTAGTAGTTGAAACAAATCTGCTAGTATACCTCGGGTGCGTCCATTTTGGGGTTAAGATGGCACCTTGCTTGCGGTCGGTCGGCCTGCAGAATAAATTCTCTCTTTTCTCCCTCTCTCCCTTTTCTGTGGGGGGGGGAGAAAGTAGGCGAATGAGGAAGGGGAATGAGGAGGAAGGAAGGAATGAGTTTTTTCGACCACGACGACGGCGACAGCTTTGTGGAGAAGGAGGAGACACCGCTGCCCGGTCTTTCTCCTGAACGCCGGCCGGAATCAGATGCTGCTCCGCTCCGGGTTGGCCCAGCAGAGGACGAGGGAGGAGAGAGAAGAATCTTTTTATGGGACCCACTCCGCGCGCAGAGATAGAGGACTGGCTAGTAGTATACACTGTATAGTACGAGGGAAAGGGGAGGGAGGGGCGGGGGACAAAAGAGGGGGGAGGAGGAGGCAAGAGGAGAGGCGGAGTGAGGAAGGAAACCCGAATAGGGCCAAGCTGTTCTCCTCTTCCTCCCTTCCCAACAGCCGGTTCTGCTGAGGAGAGGAGGGGGGGGCTGGGGCAGGAGGAACAAGGGGAGGAGGATTTCGAGCCGGCAGGGGAGGGGAGGAGAAAGGAGGAGGAAGAAGCCGGGGTGCACTCAAGTCGGGGCTGTCTGCCAAGCTGTCGCCAGGGGTGGAAGAACTGGTGGTGGAGGACGGAGGAAGGGAAGGGGGGTTGTTACACACACACACACACACACGTCAGGCAAGCAAGGCAGCCAGCACGACGACACAGCACAGCACAAGACCGACGAATTTCTGCAACGGTGCTGGGGGGGGGGAGGGGAGGGGAGGAAGAAGTTTCTGTTGGCAACAAGGAACGAGGTTTGTTCTTCGTTAAAGATCTCCAAGTAGAAGGAGGAGGAGAAAAAAAGGAATGCCTATCTCAGCTCGCAACTGAGAACACCACTGAAAATATTGCGGATGTAAATTCCCCCCCCCCAAAAAAAGAAAAAATAACTGAGGATTGCACTGTTCAACATTGCTCTTTCTTGCCAACCACCACTTGTAGATATGCAGTAAGAACTTCCTACGTGCAATAGATTTGTTGGCCAGCAATTTTGAGGGATGGCAACAAAGAACTGCTAGACCTTCACGCTATGTTGAAGCTTGAAAATGACTCACCTGAAGTTGTCTGGTCTATAGCATTTTTTTCTAAGAGCGCACCTCTAATAACATACTGAGGCAAAGGCAATTTTTGTACAACTGTGTCTCGTTTGTTTGTTTGTATGTAACTCCTGGTTGCTCTCAGATTTTGTCCCGGAGAGTCCCCTGGCCCATCATTCCCACCATGGAGATTTGGGAAGGGGCAACTGGATTCTCTCCCCCTCCAAATCCCCGTAGAGGTCACGAGTGGTAACTTGGCAATGCTAGAGCTCAAGTTCGCTGGCAGTTAGTGATCCCCCTGCCCACCAATTTCAGATCTGGATACTCCTCTGGCCAACAGCATCTGGCGGCCCTGAATCACCCAAGACCCAACATCTACAGTAGTGGTCTTACGAGCCTACATTTGCATCCCGTGTGGCATAGAAGAACCAGTAGTCCCCAAGTATGCACCAGAAAGGTAAAGAACATGACTACCCAACCAATACTGGTACCAGAAGAGACACACCAACGGCTACGCCTCCAGTGGAAATTAGTGATTTGGGTTGCTCTAGTTGCTTTAAAGGTTTTTTCAATATTCCAAAACCTGCCCTGGAGTTAGGACAACCCATCACTAAATGCACGCTAGCCATATTGGTTGGGTATCTATCACTGCAGAAGGAGTTTCGACACGCACAACCGCCCCTCAGATTTCCAATCCCTGACGAACCCCGACTGAGATTCTTCCTTGCCTTGCCAGACACCAGACACCTCTTCTCCCTCCCCACCCCACCCCACCCCGGTCTTCTTCTGACTTGACACTCACCTCCATGCCTCCGGTCCCTCCGGTTCAACCCCGGCCTCCGCCATCCCGAGGTCAAACGAGGCGATTCGGTGTCGTTTCGTCTTGGAAGTAAAATTTTAAAGGGGGTTTGTGGTTTAAATCAGTCGGCGGTGGTTGTGCCAAACCAACCTCGTGGTTGGAGACGTGAACGTCGGCGCTAGTCTCAGTTTTCAGGCATTTTATTTCTGCAGAATTGTGCTGCCGACAGTGCTGCCAGATGTTTTTCGAGTCAAAAGGAACCAA
>JAAUYM010071053.1_pt1 | contig 10578 bp, 7 predicted proteins | sample 7278001 | NCBI WGS metagenome assembly JAAUYM01 (sample SAMN14350224, study PRJNA611818) | marine sediment metagenome | isolation source: surface marine sediment (1.8m) | place: French Polynesia: Moorea | collected 2018-08
GATCGTGACATACCACACCACTAACTACCGAGTACGACTGATTTTTTAGCTAACCGATTTTTTTAACCGATTTTCGTTCTTTCTATTTGATTTTGTCCGTTGTGAGTAGTAATACTTGTGCGCAGTCGCCGCCAGTAGTAATACTTGTGTGCAGTCGCCGCCAGTAGTAAGACTTGCCCCCTCCCTCCAGTGCTGAGTAGTAATACTTACTTCTTTTTCTTCTTTCTACATATGCTACAGCAGACATACGAACAACAACATTAACAGCAGCAGCAGCAACAACAACAAAATTTTATGTCTCACTAAATTTACATTTAATTTCACTCACCTATCGACTCTATATTTTCAAAATGGCAAACGAACAAACCTCGATTGACGACCTCCGTAAAATGGTCGATGAGCTTCAGCAGACCGTCAAGAGCCAAAACAAAGCTCTTGACGAAGAGCGCGCCGCGCGTGCTGAGCTGCAGAAAAAGCTCGACAATGCCAAAGTCAAAGGCAAGGTCAAGGTCGACGTTGACCCAACTCCCGGCAGCAGCAAGACTCCTGCCGACCCACTCATCTCCAACGCAACTCCGACACGAACCGAGCAAGATGCCAAGGTGGCCATGGCCCTGCATGTCGCCGCGGACGCACTTCCCGGCCAGGCAGGTAAGACCATCAAGGCACTCATTGGAGAGACATCCTACCACGACCTCGAAGAGATGAACCGCACCAACCAAGCCACGGCCGACAACAACGCCCTCACTCTCCTCGACATCCCGCACGACTACGCTCCCATTGTATCCTTCGGTAAGGACAAACTCTCCGCCAGCGATGACAAGTATCTTACCCAAAAAATGGCTCTTCTCAAACATACCCACAAGGAGATCCCTGTCGAGGCTGTCCTCGAACTTATCCGCAGACTCCATGTGAAGGAGAACTGCAAGTTCAGTGAGAAAAGCATCAGCGATGCCCTCAAGGACACGCTACCCGAAGCAGCACGACTGGATCTGACATCGCAACTGAGTCAAGGAATCCCTCTCAAGGATGCCTGGCTCAGTCTGCTCGACTCACACCGCACCCGATTGAAGCCTGGGGAGGCACAGGTGCAGCTCCGGCATCTCTCGGAGGACCTCATGGAGGACGTCGTCCACCAGGTCCAGAAGATCCGAGAGATGGCTGCCGCCTCCAGCAGCAGCCGCAAAGACCAGATCCGCAACGCTATCCAATTTACCGAGACCTACCTGGAGAACCTTGGTCTTGACTCGTTCAAGATCAAGCAGCTCAAGACGAAGACAGGTCAAGGTGGTGCCGTCGATGAATGGAGTGTCCTCTTCACGAACATTCGTGAAGCAGCAAAGGACCTCGACTCCATTCGGTCCTCCCGCACAACCCAACGCCAGTCTGCCTCCATCAAGACCGTCGGGGCATCTCAGCCTGACGCGCCTTCGGAGACCAACGCAAACGTCAACAAGACCCTTCAAAAGCTGTGCTCTGACATGGGCCAGCTGAAGAAGGACATGACCAGCACGGCGCAGCAGGTCAATGTGTTGACTCTCCACCAGGCGGGTCAGCAGCAATGGCATCCACCACCGTCCTACTCCTTCCAAGGGGGTGGACACTACCGACCGCCTGCACCTGCCTACCAGCCAGCACCACCGCCGCAGTCCACCACTCTCCCCGGACCAAACTGCCACCCGATCTTCACAGGCAAGTGTGTCCTTTGTCTCGCCACCGACCACTTCTGGCAGTCCTGCACTGTCTACCCGGGCAAGCCCCCAGCACCCTACATGTGCTGGTGTGGTCTTGGTGCCCACTTCAACAATGACTGCCGCTCTCCTCAGCTCTGGCCCCCCGAGGGACAGCGCGACAAGCGTTCTCTCGCTCGCACTGGGATCCCTCTTCCAGCCAGCCAGGGTCCACCCCGTACGGCTCAGCGGGCTCTCACTGGGCCTGCTCCCAGCGGGCAGCCGGCTCCGCCGCATGGTGCTGGCACCTATGGAGCTCCGGCAGGACGCCCTGCCTTCTCCAACTCGGCCTGAGGATGCGCGGTGGGCGACAGACCTGCACCACCATGGGGACACCATGTCCAAGGACTGTTCCCACCAAGCGCAACCTCCTCTCCGGCCATCCAGACCATGACCTTCCATCGCACTAATCCAGACCGACCGCAATCCGAACTCACGTCCATGAATAATGCTAGTACGAAAAACGATACACCTACCGAAGAGGGTGGAAGGCCTGCTCTTCCTTCCTCCCTTGCAACCCGTCCGACAGGCACTTCTGCCTCCAATCCTTCTCGCTCTCGCTCTCACTCTCACACTTCCACTCAAAATTCTGCTGGTCCGACTGACGTCGACCCTCCCGCGTCTCCACACACCTCTCCTGCCGAGGAGAAACCTCCCGTCTCAGAGGACTCAACGCCGACTGTTGACGCTCCTCTCCTGAATGATGATCCAAGCCATAAGCATTCGTCCACAAAGTCCAGTCCATGTGCAAAGGCTCCTACAATGGCACCTCTTGTCCAGGAAGTGGCCCCAGCTGACGCGACAACAAACAGTCCGGACTCAGCTTCCAAAGACCGCCGGTCTTCTAGGGCGCCGAGCCCTCCACGTCCAGAGTTCATCCAAGCAGCTGTTGGCCACATCCAAGCCTTGCAGTCCATCATGGAGCCCCGTCCTCAACGCCGTCCGCGGCACCGCCAGCAGAAATGCAGACGGGTCGCGGTCGCGAGTGTCAAACAAATCCACAAGCTCACAAAGCCTCAACGCCATCAGCCCATAGACAACCCTCAACCAGAGACCGCATTCCACTGGTTCCTGCCCAGGTCCTCGTGGAGCTTCCTATTTATGATGTCCATCCTCCTTTCATTTGGTCTCGTCTGTCTTGGGCAGATCACTGAGCCCCTGCTTGGGGCCGCCACATCCAGCATTCAGACCCTGTTCACTCAGACCACGTTCCTGTGCAGCTTCGCAAGGGTTCGAGTCCCAAAGCTGTTGACAACAATCGTTCTTCCCTTTGTCCTCCTTGCCATGTTGCTCCTACAGGCTACAGCCAGCCTTGTGAACTGTCTCGTCCGCACCCTCACATGGCCTTGGAGATGGCTAAGACAGAAATGTGGTCCTCCACCAGGGCAAGACCCAACACAGGAAATCCTAGAACCAAGTCCACCTCGATCTCCTCGAATCTATGCTGCAATGTCCAAAATCAACGCCTACGTCAACGCTCCAGTAGCCCTTGCTAGAAAGGTAGCTCGCTTCCGCATCTGGCCTTGGCGCCGTCGCCTGCGGGGTTTCTGCTCCCGGACATGTGCCCACAACAAACGCCGGCGAAATTGGATCCACTGCCGTCGGGAGAGCGTGAGCGTCGCTCGCCGCCGTCGACACGCATGGGTCCGGTACCGTCTCAATTGCACATGTCCACCAGACACACAGCCAGGCCATCATACCTTCCAATGCAGCCTCCAAGAAGTCAACACTCATCTTGTCCTGATTCCAAAGCAAAAGGCTAAAAAAGTCACTCTAAATGCAGCCCGCTTCTATGTTCCATGTACGGTTGGCTCTACCCTGATTTCCGCCTTGCTGGATTCAGGGGCGAACGTCAATCTCATCAATAAGTTTTTCCTCATCGAACTGGAGGAAAAGGAAGGAATTTCGTATCCACGTACTACCTCTGACCACATCAGACTTGTAGACCATCAGCAGAATCCAATCCAAAGCACGGAAAGCGTAACACTCCCTGTCAAAGTCCACAACCGAATTATACACATTTCCTTTTTGATTGACCAAAGCGCTGCTCCCCCGGCGTCTCCACGAGATGCAGTCCTCCTGGGAGCCCCTTACATCACCTCTTGTTCCGTGGAGTCCTTCTGGACCGCCACCAATCAGTTAGCCCTACGTCTGCGCGGGGAGCCAGATACGGTCATTATGACCGTGAAGGAGCCAACGGCCGAGGCCCCTTCACCTCTCTCTGAGCCAGCTAGAGCTTTCAAGATTGACTCCACCACCCCTCCAAAGACACGTGTCACCCTTCCTCAGACTTGCGAAATCACGTCCGCTCAACTAGCCACTCCGAACCGTCCGCAAATGAATCCGTCCACACACTCCTCCTCCGCATCATCTGCCGTCCCTGGAGAGAAGCTGTCTCCAAGCGGTGGACTGTCTGACCCTGAACAATCGCAGGAGCACGACGAGCCTCCTACATTGGTCAAGTCAGCATCTACACATTCCCGTTCCTCCGACTCCGCCGAGGAGTCCACGCCTAGCTCTCCTCCGAGCTCAGATCATGCCGACTCTCCTGGTATACCTGAAAACGTGTATGAAGTCCCCAGTCCTGTTCCAGAGCCAGCAGACAGGCTCCCTGAATCTTGGAACCAAGTTTTTGACATAAAAACAGTTCCCGCGAAACATCAAAACTTTATCAGCAACTTCCTTGACCAGAACATGAAAATCCTCTCACTCCACTCGTCCGACATTGGATGCAACACCGATCCATCCTTTGCTTTCCCTATAGAAGTCGACGACAATTTCCGTGTCCCAAGAATGAAGCCCTATGCTTGTTCCCCTCCTCAGCGCAAGTTTATTGACGAAGTAATCGAGCGCTGGCTCGAAATGGGAGTCATTGAACCCTCCACGTCTAGCGGTTGTTTTCCGCTCTTCTGTGTAGGAAAGAAAATTCCAGCTGGGGCCAACAAAGAATTTGACATGGTCTTACGCCTGAGGCCAGTGATAGACTTTCGTCCGTTAAACAAAGCCTCCCGCGTTTGGCCTCAGAAAATCCCTAACATTGCTCACCAACTAGAGTCTCTTCGTGGCAAGACCATTTTCTCAAAATTTGACTTAACATCAGCTTACCTTTGTCTCCAAATCCAGAAAGATCACCGTCATCTTACGAGTTTCATCACACCCTCATTTCAGGTCTATCAATTTCGGCGAATGCCCTTTGGTCTTCTCAATGCAGGCACCTACTTCCAGCATTATCTATCCTCCATCCTCGCTCCTCTCGGGGAGCACGCCATAGTATATCTAGACGACATAGTGCTTGCATCTAGTAGCATTGCAGAGCATGAGAAACTTCTCAAAAAGTTTGCATCCCTCTTGGACAAATATGGGCTCAAGATCAGCCCCAAGAAATCCACCTTCTTCCAGGAATCAATCGAATTCCTCGGTTTTCGTGTAGACTCCAAGGGAGTCCACATCGCTGAGGAAAAAACCAAAGCTGTCCAAGACTTCCCTCGTCCAAAATCTGTCAGTGATGCCCAGTCATTCATTGGGCTTTGTAATTTTGTCCAAAAGTTCATCCCGCAGTTCCAGGTTACCGCTGCACCCATCACCGATTTGTTCCGAAAAGATAAGACATTCAACTGGACCCCCGAATGTGAATCCGCTTTCCTCAAATTGAAATCAGACATCACCACTGCCACCAGTCTGAACCATCCCGATTTTGATGACGAGTTCCATCTTTGGGTGGACGCGTCAAAATTAGGTGGCGGAGGTGGGTTGTTTCAATTTCGTGACGACACTCCAGAACATGTCCGAAAAGAAGAGAATCCAGATCCCTCTTACTTTGTCCCTGTTGCCTTCCATTCTCGAAAGTTTTCACCTACCCAAGTCCGGTACAGTAGCCTTGAACAGGAAACAATTACTTTGCTCGACTGCCTTAACAAATTCTCGTATTTCACCTCTTCTGCCCCTCGCACAGTGGTACACACTGATGCGAAGGGCATTGTATTTCTTCTCGCCTACAATTTTCACTCTTCAAACCCTAAATTAATGCGCTACTCAATGGCGCTCCTTAGTGTTCCGAACATAGAAATCGTCCATTGCCCTGGGAAGTCAAACACGCTAGCTGACGCTCTCTCACGCCAATTTGAAGAGAAGCCACCAAGTCATCTGTTAAGACCAGCTAAGCTTGTCACCAAAGACGACATCGACTTCACTGCCAAGTCTGGTTCCAGAAAAAGTCTGGATGAGCTAGTTGACTACGTCAGCCAGCATCCCACCTGCGTAAAAACCATCAAGTCCAGTCTGTCCCACTTGTCGCATGAGGCTGACCGCCCATCCACTTCCCCAGAGCCAAATGAGATCTTCTTTGCCCGAGTCCAAAAGTTGCACTCCCTCTTCCGATTCTTCACCGTCCCATTCCTGGCCAAGCAACAGGCGACTGACCCTTGGTGTAAAGCCAAGATTGACTCCCTCTTAAAGCTACCCGGCTTTGATGATGGTGTGTTCTGCTTCGCCAATGGCCTCCTCTGCCGCCGCCGCAACAAGGCGGAAGACTTTTCTCCTACGAATTCTCTGATCGTCACCCCACAGTCTTGCCAAAGTGTGGTGCTCGCCTACTTTCACGCCTATGGCCATCTAGGTGCCCTTCGCCTGTCTAAGTTCGTCAGCTCATACTTCTGGTTCAAAAAGCTCAATGAAGCTTGCCGCCAGTTTGCTGCAGGCTGCAACATCTGCCAACTCCACAAGCGCCACAAGCACGGCAAGCAGGAGACCACCAACATGGAGCTTCCATCAGCTCCCAATGATGTGTGGTCCATTGACTTCTTTTCCACCTCTTCATCCGGTGGAATGAAGGAAATCCTGCAGGTGTTCGACGATTACAGTGGAATGCTGTGGTCCTTCCCCTGCCCCAGCCAACAAAGCCAACACATCATCCGAGCTCTTTCCACTCTTTTTGCCTTCATGGGCGTCCCTCGCATGATCCGCAGTGATCATGGCCGAAGCCTTCTCGAGTCCAGAGCTGTCAGTCAGTTCTGCAAGGAGTGGGGTGTCCAGAAGCTGTCTCTGGGCATTCCACACCTCGCCACTAAAAATGCTCTCGTCGAGCGGAGCATTCAGTCCACTCGCCTCGCCTTGAAAACACTGAGTGAGCAGTATGGCACTAAGTTCAGCGACGTGTTGCCCTTGGCAAACCATGTCCTGAATGCAACACCCCATAATCTCGAAGGGTTGACGCCCTATGAGATTTACACGGGGCGCAAAGTGACCATCTCGCTGCCCCAATTGCCTGCTCGCCCACTTCCAGTCGACCAATACATTCTCGACGCTCGTAGACGAATCGAAGCCATCACACGAAAAGTAGGTCTACTACGCAACCAACATAGACGTAAGTACCTAAGTCTCATGAACAAAACGAGAAAGCAGCTTCACATGGCAGAAGGTGATCTCGTCCTGCTTCTTGATCTCAGCACGCCTGCACAAGGCGAGCGACCGAAGAAGGACAGACCCCAATACCTGAGATCCCCCTTCCTCATTCGTAAGCGCCTCACAAATTTAGTCGTGCTTCAGAACTTGCTCGATGGTTGAGTAATACAGGCGTCAATTAATGACATCAAACCTCTCATCGCTCGTGGTCGCATTTTCCGAGATCTCCCCGCTAGCTTTCAAGCCCAGTTTGGGCAACCGTTCCAACCTTTCGACCTGCTGCAAGGTCCCATCTCTCCTTCTATCCGTAGAGATTTTGAGCGTACTCTCCCAAGACCATCTCAGCCGACCACCCGCGCTCGACGCCGAAACCTCGACGCTCAAGCAGCGGCGAGGGACGAGGAAGCTGCCTCTTCTTCCGATGAATCGACTTGGTCTGATGACACCGATGACGACCAAGATAACAGCACAAATGACACCACTGTCAGCAACAGTGCCCATGTCCCTACCTCCACAACGTCAGCAACGTCAGCAACTTCAACGCCACCAGCCACCGCAACGACGTCAGCACCAGCCCCGCCTACTCCTTCTATTCGGGATCGACTCCGCTCCTCCCGCCGTAACATTGCTTCCGCTACACGTACCTTCTTTCGCCGTAATAAATAAAAACGCAAAGATCCCAAATCTACTTGTTATTAATTCCTTTCCGCGCGACGCCCGCCTATTCCCATTTCTAGTATGTCACAAATTTTCCCGTGGTCTGAACCCTCCATTCCTCGTGTAACTTTTCATCGGACACCCTTGTTCTTATTTTTCCAGGTAAGAACATGCTGGTGTCTACCCCCTTCCTCCTCTTCGTCTTTGCTGCCGCCAGGGCTGCCGAACCGTGCAACCCTGACGTTAATGAGGATGAACTTGAGGCTTTCCAAGATGATCTAAGCACCCACTACACCTCCCTCGATGTACTCCACGATCTCCTAACTGACATCACCTCCATTCCTTCAGTCAAAAGACTCACCTCTCGCTATTTCGCCTTTACCGTTACCTACCGGGGTTACGACATTCTCCCGGAAAACTTTCTGATTGACAAGGACATAGGCTTATTTTACCTTCTTTCCAATGACAAGTACAAAGAAGCTAACCAGGGTATTGCTGCTATGGAAAACCACTGCAATTGGCTGGGAGGCGAAATTTTTCAACCAACCTTTGCCGACACACAAGGAATCCCAGCTTTGCTTGAAAGCGGGGGATTTGACGAGAACATGGCCCTTCGCCTCCCCATTTACAAGAATGACACGAGCGTCATCTTCTACCCCTCGGGGAGAAGCGCTACCTGGACGACGAGCATGCTTTTCTTAAAAACAACTGAGGTCCCTACCGATGAAAAGCAAGGCGTCAAAGCCACCATGGCCCCTCTGAAACTTGACGCAACGGAGGCAACAGCCAAAGCAGTAACAGCAACCCTGTGTAAGCTTCCTTCTTCTTCCTCCGAGCGAAAACTACGTGTTTGGGGAGAAATGGTGGAGGCCATTCTCCCCGAAGCGAACAGCACTGGCTACACACTTCGTGAAGCCATTTCTAGACTCCTTCAGACCACGCCTCCCGGAAAAATTTGTGACCACCTCACCCTCTCCCTTCCGACCAGTCTCCGTCGTGACCTGAAAAAGGCCTCATCATTTATGCACACAATTATGCGCCAAAGTGCTAATACACTTTCGGAAAAGGTAATTGCCGACATCTTGACAGATGCTCAATTTTCGCTTCAAACAACAAAAAAATTCATATCTGCTGTCAAGGAACTTGCAAATATTCGATCCACTCTACTGGGGATGACCCAGGCCAACCACGGAGACTGGCGCCGCTTACATTTTGATTTCGGGGAGGCGGAAGAGCAGCTACTGCTCATAGTAACTGCTCTCCTCCTTCTCTCTCTCGCAGCTCTAACCTATCTCTCATCCAAACGCATTTCTGACTGGCGCGCTCGGCGCCGCCGCCAACAACTCTTCCGCCGTTATCCTAACCTAAACGACATGCCCTTAGGGCTGAGAGCAACTCTACTTTAAATAAAATAATACAAGTATAACGCAAGAGCACCCCACAAAAACCCACAAAAAAAACAAATGAAACGGGGTTGCCACATAAAAAAACAACAACAAAACAGAAAACCACAAAAACAAAGCTACGTTATCCATTTCAGGATGCTACAGTGCAACTCCCATGAGTGACAATTAGAGAAGTGAGCGTTTCGCTTTTCTATTTGTTTCGTCTAAGGGGATTGGACTGTAACGTCATGAAATCGTCATCTAGAAGTAAAAAGAATTGTCTGCATTTCCACATATGTTTTTCTTTCTTTTTCTTCTCTTCTCCTCTCTTCTTTCCCAATCTCTCTTTCCCAATCTCTCTCTCTCCTCCAAAAATAGTCTCATGCCTAAGGCACACAGCCAAACTGGAAACTCTCACTTCTCTCCTCTCTCTCTCTCTTTCCAAAGATGTACTCTGTGTATCTCCCTCCACCCTCCCTCCTTTTCTCCTCCCAGTGCCACCCAAGCAAGAAAAAAGGAATTCCCTCTCAGTAGCAAAAGAGAAGCCTCTTGACTGAGACCATCCCATGTTTTACAGGTAATTTATCCATTTCTACCTCATTATTTACCTCATTACTATGTTATAATCAGTAGCAAAAGAGAAGCCTCTTGACTGAGACCATCCCATGTTTTACAGAATAAAAGCATCACCAGCAACAGAGGTTTCTCATTCTCGTGACATCATCGTCCGCGCACGATCCACTTCGTGACAACTGGCGATCCACCAAAAGTGCCCCCTGGAAGCCAGAGCTCCCGCCGCCGCCGCCGCCGCCACCGGTCTGTCGACACAGCAGCTACGCCGCCACCGCGGCGACGTCGACGCCGCGGCTCCCTGACGGCAACCACCGCGGCTCTCTGCTTCTAGGAGAAGGTCAGAACCGCTCTTCTGATCACTGGACCGACTCCTCCACCTACGACGACGTCTGTGCCGCCACCAGCTACTACAACACCATCCGGCGCACCTGACACCACCACCCCCACGTCCGTGAGCACACTCCGTCCGATCCCGTGTACATCCATCTCGGCCGACAGTGCGCACAGCAGCCACAGTCGGGTTCCACGCCGACGGCAGCGCCCTCAGCCTCCACGTCGGCCAGCGCCGCCTCCGCCTCCTCCTTCACGCACAGGAGAGGCACCCCTATGACGTCCTCAGCCTCCTCCTTCACGCACGGGAGAGGCACCCCTACGACACCCTCAGCCTCCTTCTTCACGCACGGGAGAGGCCTCCTCCTTCACGCACGGGAGAGGCCTCCTTCTTCACGCACGGGAGAGGCCACGCACGGGAGAGGCCCCCTCCTCCACGCACGGGAGACGCGACCGTGACGTGAAGAACACCAAGATCTTGTCCTACACCACCAACTACCAAC
>JAAUYM010040655.1_pt1 | contig 10575 bp, 13 predicted proteins | sample 7278001 | NCBI WGS metagenome assembly JAAUYM01 (sample SAMN14350224, study PRJNA611818) | marine sediment metagenome | isolation source: surface marine sediment (1.8m) | place: French Polynesia: Moorea | collected 2018-08
CCCCCCCCCCCCCCCCCCCCCCCCCCCCCCCCCCCCCCCCCCCCCCACGGTGACGTACGTTGTTGTTGTTGCTGCTGCCTCTGTTGCTGCTGCTGCTGCGTGCTGCGTGTTGTTTCGATGCTGCTCCTACAAGAAGGCGTGTCCTAATAAAATGTCCCTTCTCCTCCTCCTCAGTCGCCATCAAGCAGCCATGTGAGCAATTCGGGAACAAAAAAAAAGAGGAGGAGGAAAGAAAGAAAGAAAAGGAGACACTTTGGACACTTTTGCCTTTTCGCATTCCACCTATTCAAGCGTGAAGAGTTCAGTGATCTCTGCTGGTGGGAGCGAGAAAAACAGGACACCCCCCCCCCCACAAAGATGAGCAGGATGGCCTGGCTCAAGGTAAAATCTAAGAAAATGTATGTTGGAATAAACCGGGAAATATACGTGTGTCTGAACCCAAGGCCCTTTAAGTTTGGGAACCTCCGTTGATTAATAGTACAAAAGTTATTTCAAACTTCAAAAGAAAAAGATAGATGATTTTTTTTCTTTTTCTCATTCTTGTGACAAGTTTTTTTTTTGGGGGGGGGTCTACTATTTATCGGAAATATGTCTTAGTTGTTTCTTCTGAATTTTTTTGACACGTGTATTGGCACCACTAGGACGCAAAACATTCGCCCATAGGAATAAAAAAGTTAAAAAATGCCTCTCAACCCAAGTGACAACGGAATCAAATTGGAGCAAATCGGCAAACAGTTCTTGGAACGCGCGACATTTTGTGGCTTTTTTGTTCGATCATCTTGGTCAAAGACAAATTGAAAAAAAAATCTGATTTGTTCCTGGCATGAGATACCTCCCTTCCTCCCTTCCCCCCTCCCGGCCTGTCTTATTAAATTACGATTTGTCAATTCCCATATGGTATCTCGATCGCACGAAGGGGAAGGGGGAAGGGGAGGGACGGGAGGAGGAGGAGGAAGGCCTGGATAAAGAAACAGAACAAGGTGGACATTAAATCTCGATTCGCTAATGTCGATATGTACGTATGTACTACGTAGGAATTTTTGTTCCTCCCTTCCCGCAGAGCTGAAAGAAGAATTTGTCCAGCTCGGTCTTTTTTTTTTGCCACACAAAAATCATTAACTTCTCAACTTGCAGAAAACAAGCCGACCAACTTGTACTTCTGCCTTTGGCTTTATTATGGCTCTGAACACTTTTCACACTCGTCAAGCAATGTAAGAAAAAACAACTAAATTTTCCTTTTTCTAAGTAAAGAAAAATGCCATTTGAGGCAAGACATTTCTTGCCTCCAAAATATTTTGCTTTTTTAAAATGGTATTTTCCAGGGCTTTTCGTTCCTGTTCCTGTTGCTGCTGTCGGCGCCCCCGTCCTCCGCCACCCCGAATGCGCTCCCGGATGCCTCCCCGGACGCCATGGTTGACCCAGAGGACGGCACGGAGGTGATCGAGGAGGAGCCGAACGGCGCCATCGACTTCTCGCAGGCGGAGGCGCAGCCGGACGGTTCGCTCTGCGTCACCAAGACCAAGTACGTCCAGAAGATGGAGAAGACGCAGATCAAGGAGTGCTGGCACCAGGTAAAAAGAATTCTGGTAGTAGTACATGTGTATGTAGTACTACAGTCGAACTCCGATATATGTGTGAAGTCCAAAAATTCCACTATACGCTAGAGATTGGTGCCGACCACCGACTTTACAATATTGGAGTTCTACTGTACTACGTATGTACATGTCCTGATTAAAAAAAAACTGAATACTGTATCTTGTTTTTGCAATTTGGCGTGCTTAATAAAGTGTACTACTGTACATAGCTGATGTGGCAAAACAATTGTACAATTGTCTTTCTAAAATGCAAAAAATACTATGTCTACAAAAATACTCAAATAAATTTAGTTTGTTAGAGAAAAATAACAACGAGGCTTTATTTGGGGGACATGCTGTACCTTGATAAATTTTTGTTTTTCTTGCTTCCCTTTTTTCAAAAAATGTTATACTGTACGGTTTCTGATTGGAATTTACCACGTAATACAAAGGAGTACCTACGTACAGTACATTGGCAGCCTAGAGTGGGTGGTTAAAAAGGGGCTACCAGTGCCATGTGATGTGGTCAGTCCAATCTGTGGTCTAACTTTTTTTTTGCCTACCCGCAGTGAACAAGGAGCTATGCCATGTGTTAAGAGTTTCTAAAAAAAAATGTTTTTAAAGCGCTTTCCCATATTTAGCATTTCTTGTCTTATGTTCGCATTTTTTATGCTACACTCTAAGAGTTTTTAAAACGCACGTGTTTATCATGTAATGCTCTTTCCCGCGTATTTCCCCCCTCCAGAACGTGACTGCGTGCCACGAGACGTACGTGACCGAGTTCCGCCCCAACCAGGAGCAGAAGTGCGAGGAGAACTTCTGGAAGGCCTGCAAGATCAGCTTCAAGGAGAAGCCGTTCAACTACACCCTGAGGACGTGCATGACGCCGCTGGTCAAGAAGTGCGAAGAGGAGACCAGCTACGGGAGCTACAGGAACCCGCAGGAGCCGAGGTGAATTAATTGCCAGTAGCACACTGGAACACGGATATGCGAATCACTCTTTGGCGGCAAGCAGCTAACTGTTCTTTCCCCTCCTTCAGGCGCGAGCCTCAGATGGTGTGCAAGACGTGGTTCGAGTCTACGTGCAACACCACGTACAGCGAGGACGCCTCCATCCCCAAGCCGCAGACGTGGTGCACCAAGGAGCCCAGGAAGATCTGCGCCCCAGACAACTGCCGGATGGAGCCGGGGGAGGAGGTCTGCCACGACAAGAACCTGGAGTCGACGGTGCAGAAGGCGGAGGAGGTCTGCGACCTGCAGCCGCAGACCCACTGCCGGCTGGTGACCAACCTGGTGCCCCACCTCGAGTCCCAGACGGTGTGCAAGGAGGTGCCCAAGGAGATCTGCCACCTCAAGCTGGACCACCCCAAGATGGTGCGCAAGCCGATCAAGCTCAAGTGGTGCACCAAGCCCACACCCCCGCCGCAACAGCAGCAAACCGTATGTTGAACACTACTGTACTTGCACATTGGATTCCACTGTATAAACACCAGCCTTGTATCACTGAGCAAGAAAGTTACTTTTGTGCTTAGCAAAACTCTTAAGAGGAGTGTTCTTGTATCCAGTGTTCTTACAAGCGGAGTCCACTGTACCCCAAAGTTACAACATTTCCAGGCTTAAAAAGTGTCATTAAAGAAATTAAAAAAAATTCTGGTATAGGGAAGGTACTACAGTATATTGATGTTCCATTACTGTAGAACACAAAAATAATGCAAGACATTTTTCAGGGCTATTACGGGGCCCCCACGCACGCGTACCCTCAGTACGCCGCTCCACAACCTCCTCCTCCTCCTCCTCCTCCCCACTACACGGCCAAGCCAGACACACCTACCACCACCACTACCCAGCAACCCAGGGTCTACACCTACCGGCCCTATCCGCAAAAGGAAGAGGAGAAGGAGGAGGAGGAGCTAGCAACCACGCCGCCTCCTCCAAGGTCTGGATCCGTCACAAACTTGGTGTTGCTCACCCTCTTCTCCTTGTCCCATTCCAAGCCACCCTGATCCTTTGTCCTTGTTCCCTCTTGTAGTTACCCCTACGGCTACCCTCCTTCCCCGCCCTACGGCTCCTACCCTCAAGCACAGCCGGCGCCAGCGGCCGCAGCAGCCGCAGCCGCGGCCGCCGCGGCGGCCGCTGCCCCGCCGACGGCGTCGCCCATCTACTACAAGCCCGGAACCGCAGGAGGAGGAGGCTACTACCACCACTATAGATACTGAACAAAGGAGGAAAAAAAGGTCATCAAAGAAATGAAAAGATCAGCCAAAGAGTGCCCATATTTGTCTTTTACACAATTAATCTCATGACGCCGTTTTCCGGATCAGCGCCAAGAGTTGAAGGAAAAGCGGCAAAGCTGCACCAAAGAAAAGGGGGTTTTTTTGGAGCGTCTTGCCGCTCATTACAGCTAGTATTCAGTAGTTGGTAGTTGTACCGCATATTGATGTGTAAATTATTGCCTTATTTAACCCTGATATTAGACAATAAAAATAAAGGTGTTTGCTCAGTTGTGCAACGTTTGTATTAATCCAGTTATTTTACGTGTTTTAGCAAATAACATAACGATTTAGTTTCTCAAGAAAAAATCTTTCAGAAAGTCTGGGTAATTGCGTTCTTCCGTTTCAGTAACTGTTCTGCTACTCCTTGTCAGGAAATCCGTACTCCCGCAGGTAGTCGATAATCTCCTGCGGGTAGGTGCAGCAGTCGTCCGACGGCGAGAAGTTGGCCCCCTCCACCGAGAGGGTCTTCCAGGCCAGGCCCGGGATCCCGAGGTCGCCGCAGTTGTTCAGCTGACGGGGACAAAGTGATATATAAAGCCGTTTTGATGGAAGATTGAACACTATAGCTGTTTGCAGATCTTACGGAAAGATGGAGTTACCAATTAAGCTCTAAAAATATTTACACCCCTCAAATGATGCTGTACGCACAGTACATGAAGGGATCATACTTCAGCTACGGAAGTAGCTAGAGAGCTAGAGAGCTAGAGAGAAGTTCTCTCTAGCAAGCTATGCAAATTGGGTGGCACCCACCAGCCACATCAAAAAAGGTGTAATTTTTTTTTAGAGTTCAATCGGCAACTGACTTTACTTCCTTACAAAATGTCATCTTTCATCAAAAGAGAGCTTTATGTACAGTAAATTCGTGCCTGGTTGTTGCAGACGAGCCCTGCGAGGCAGTCTGAGTCGCGGTCACAGTCGCCCTCCCCGAGGCGGCACCGGTTGTCCGGGCGGCAGCAGTCGTTGCCCCCGCGGCAGGCGGACGGGTGCAGGGCTAGGGTAAAGGAGAAGTTGGACCAGGAGTAGTGGGACACTCTCTCCAGCTGCTCACTCTTTCTCCTGGCGACAAGCCTGTCTATGCTGGCCAGCTCCTTCCTGATCCTATCCTGGTCGCGGTCGCTGAAACTCCTGGAGCTGGAGCCGGACCGCGCCGAGAACAGGAGAAGGAGCAGGACGGACGACAACGCCAACGTCCTCGACGCCATCCTGACTCAAAGAAGACTGACTGACGTGCTATGCATATGTAATGGATGTGGCTGTGGCAGAAGAGATATGGAGAGGCTGGCCTTGAACACGTCTAAAGGGGGAAAGGGACGGATGCCGATCTGATTTTGGAAAAAAAAGGTAGTTTTGTAATGGTTTAGTTTAGGAGCGACATTGCAGCAAGTTTCTCGCTACTAAAAACTGTAACGACAGTAACACATAATACATGTTTGATGTATTTCTTGTGTAATCTCTAGTATACGGCAAAACGTTATTGACGTGTGTGGGCAATTCTGTGTGGCAGGTGCCTCTTTTATACATTTAGTCCTGCTGCAGGTGCCTCTGGTAGGAGTCGATCAGGTACCAGAGGATCCTCTGGTCCCTCTCGCCCATGGGCAGCTCCCTGTCCCGCTGCCAGTCGTCCAGCAGACGCAGAAGCCGGGCCAGCTCCGGAGTGCTGAACCCAGACAGCACCGGGTCGGGGCCGCTGGAGCCGCCGGACTGGACCGAGGAGGACAGGTAGTTGTCGTCGCGGAGGTTCCTGCACGCCAATTCGACAAAAAAAGGAGATTTGCAGCATGCTCCAGATTAAACACCAGACAATTTTATCTCACCTGTGGAAGTACTCCTTCATGGGACGGCGCCCAAAGTGGTGGTAGTAGTTCTTCTTCTCCCTCTTGTCCAGGATGAGGGGCGCCGCCACCTCGGGGTCCCTCTTGGCGGCGGCGGCACTGGCCGGGGCAGCACCGTCGTCGCCGTCGTCCACGAACTTGTTGGTGACGAGGGCCTCGGGGTCCAGGAAGGGGGAGGCGGAGGCTACGGAGAAGACGAGGAACGAGGAGACGAGGACGAGGGAGAGAGCCGACATGTTTCGAGAGGTAGCGAAAAAACAACTTTGTTAGATGAAGGTAGCGTGAATTTTGACCCGCATGTGCTTTTTCTCCGGAGGTAATTTGGGAACTGCAGACGGGAGGGCCAACGAGCCACAATAGAGAAAACATGCTGGTATGGTAACACGTAGCACTGAGTGCGCTGCAGTACAGTCGACCTTTGATAATGTCGATTAATTAGTAGTATTAATTAGCTACACCAACTTTTGATGAGTACGTACAACAGTTTCTAGCTTAGTAAAGAACCTCACCAAAAACTTTTTCCTAAATCTAACGTCGACTGTACTACGAGTACTTCTGGCAAGCCCTGCTGAATGGCTGATGCTGAGTCAAGGATCAACGCTCGAAAGTCCGGAGAAGATTAATTTTTTTTTGTTCTTCCCTCGACCTGGAGATTACATTCTAATACGCGTACCAGTCTAAAAAAAAACGGTTGGGAAACCTTGTTCAATCTTCCAGCTCATGTTGGCCCAGTTTGTTCGTTTCTCAAACTCCCAGGAGACGAACACTCAAGCACTTTTTGTGCGTTCGTTCCTTTTTTTTTTACCCGTCACTAGAATAGCAACAGAGTCCAACTGTACTAGTACGTATTATGTACTACTGTACGAAAAGTTACATAAACAGTTGCGATATAGCTTAAGCTGCTTTCACACTTGGATTATTGTCCCAACTATTGAAAAAGGAAAGACTTTACCACTCACATAGTGCACTTCTAGTGGCATGAACAAGAAGATTTTACAACATAGTAGCAAGACTTTTTAAACTTTGAGCGTTTTCTTTCAAGGAGCGTCCCCAATTCGTCCCGTCATTCTACGAGTGTTTCACCAGCGCGTTATACAAACATATTCCCGGATATAGGCCTGATGAATAACTGAAAGTCAGCTTTAAGTGAAAAAAAAAATCATGGACCCAGAACAGTCAATTAATGCTCAGAAACAAGCGGGAAAGTGATGCTTTTTTTTCTTAAATTTAATGCCGCGTTACAGTTCCTATTTCTATGCTAATGACATGTTCTATTTTCTGCTTCTGAGATTACTATTGTCCTTCTTGAACTTATGTTGTTCCGCGTCCTCCTCCTGCTCCTGATCCAACTGCTGCAGCTGCAGCCTCATGTTGGCCTGCCACTTCTTGTCCTTCTTGCACTCCGAGTGGAGGCTGTTCAGGTCGAACACGTGCACCATCTCGTCCTCCTTGAAGAGGAACTTGTGTACCTTCTGAAATTCAACCTCCTTGCACCCGTGCAAGAGGATGGACAGCTGTCAGGTGAGGACGCTCATGATGATGTAGTTGTCCTCGGTCACCTCTGGGTAGCCATCCACGTCGATCTTTCCTGGAAGAGGACAAACATTCAGAGTCCTGATTCTTTCCTCTTGTTAACTTGTTCCCTTGTCAATAAAGACATGTCACACTGCACCCTCGAGATCAGATGCGTACTGCAGCAAATCACAAACTTCTGCCACGCAGTTTTCCATTTAAAAACACGCTCAGTTGTGCGCAATTGATGCCATGATTACTATGTACTACATTTTCCTCCACCCACCAAACTTCATGTTTGGCAATCCGTACAGCTTGACAAGCTGGGGCGCTGGCGCAAAGTTAATGTAGGAGGACGTAGAAGCACACCAGTTAGGTCACCTCCATGTTTTTTTTTTACAGTCGTCATTTAATTTATTAAAAAAGGGAAACTGAGTGTTTTAAAAACGTGCTTTTGGGTCGTTGTCTAGCCAGCTCCTCCTCCAGGCGCAGAAGTTGTAGGTAATCTTCTCCGGTCCCTTGTAGGTCGAGTCTGGAAGCAGAACACCCTGGCATTATATACACTAAACAGACGTTAAGAGTTAAAATAACAGCACTTTTTAAATGTTTTCTAAAATTTGCAAGCTAAGCTAAGCTGTAAAGGGCATTCTGCAGTACCTTCAGAAGCCCCTGGCCTAAATTATTTGTATATTTGACGCTTTTCATCCTATCTGGCTAACCTAAATTAAAATTTTCGAACCCTCCAAATTTACAAACTCCCACCATGTTCATTCACCCGGTCTTCCTGGTCCTGATCATGACGATGATCACCAAGAAGGACGCCTCAATCTTCCTCCTGTCGAGCTCGCAGGGCGTCGCTGGGCCCTGGAACGGCACGGTAGTAGGTAAAGTCGCTCATGGGGATGACAGAGAAGAAAACAAGTACAAAAAAGTCAAACCAGGCAAAAAGTGCATCTTTTGTTCTCGTCTTCCTCATCTACGTACTACGTACGGTACAGTACACATAGGGTATGGTCTTCCCCGGGTTCCCCGGGTTCCCCGGGTTCCCCGTTTCGTTATTTGAGGTTTTGTGGTTCTTCCCTTCGGAACTTCTCGGTCTTGTTTCTCGGAAAATCTCATCATTTTTAATTCGGGATCCTCCTACTCCTCCAACAAACCAGTTCAGATTAACGGACATTATAAGTATATTTTTTTCCTGTGTTCACTAATGTGGCGAAAGATGTTTCCACACGGCACCAAGAAAAAAGCACTTATTTGTTCTGACCGAAAAATCTTTTAGTACCTCTGCTATATATTGCATGCTAATCATCTCCGAAATCCCCTTCTTCCAAGTTCAACTTGGTGTGATAAAAGAATCCACACACGCACACACATCTGTGTGAAAGCACACATTCTCCCCCCCCCTCCCCCTCGCAGTAGCAAAGAGAGGGAGGAGGAGGAGGAGGCATTGAAATTCCGCTTTGGTGCCAGATGGAGATGGAAGAAGGGAGACTTTGGAATCTCGTTCTGTCTCTCTCCCTTTCCTGCTTCCCTCCGATCGACTTTGGCGCAGCCCCGCGCCGCCCCGCGCTGCTCCGCGCCGCGCGTGCGCTCAGCCAAAGGAGGAAGGAGGGAAGGAGGAGAGAGAGAGAGAGTCCTCTCTTCTTCTTCTTTCCTCAGTTCAGTTGTTGTCCGGGGAGGGCAATGTTTTGGTGTCTGCTGCTGCTGCGGGGGAGGACACAGTTTAGCTTGCGCAAGGAAGGAAAGATTTCACATACTAGTGGTGGTGGAACTGTCTCAGGACGTGGAAGAAGATGAACTTTGGCAGAACAGCTTCGGAAGCTTCCGCGTAGGCCTCTCCAACGGCAAAGTGGGGCGTCGTAGGGAGGAGGAATCTACTACAAATTTGACAGTAGAGCCTGAATAGCTTCCTCCTCAACAATCACGCGCAGCTGGAACAAAGTTTGGCAGTGGTACAGTACCAAGAGCAAAGAAGAGGAAATAGGCAAATGGGGTCCTCCCGCGACCTCCTCCCTCCCCGTCCTCGTCCTCACCCGCGGTGACCTCTGGCCCGGCCTCGGGTGCGAAGATGTCCTCCCTGGTGGTCCTCCTTCTCCTCCCGATCTTGCTGTCCTGCTGGCTGCAGCCGTGGCCGTCGCTGGCGGCGCCCGCGGACGGGCGGACTTGCAGCCACAGGCCGCCAAAGCCGGACGAGGTGAGATTCACATCTGATGGAGGGGTGGTGGACAATGTTGACGTGGAGATGTGCCTAAGGTTAATGACACAATGGAACTCAGTAAAATTTTTGTCGCATGGGGGGAAATTTTTGTAGGGAACACAATTTACTACATACATGTTAGTGGTATACATAAGACCACAAGGTTAAACGGGAAACTGAGATTTTTTTCCCCCTGTTCTGTCCCGATTACCTGGGTTCCACTGTACTCTCCCGTTCATCATCATCATCACACAAACTCACTCAGCAGACGAGCAATCAGACTGATGGGAATCAAAGTTGGCATCATGATATGTACGGTACGTTCCCCCTCCCTTCCCACACAAACATCCTCCTCTCTCACTCAGTGGTTCCAGATGCTGACCTTTTTGGCTCCTCCTCCTCCTCCTCCTCCTTCTTCTTCCTTGTTGTTGTTGCTTTGGCCACATTCTCTTTCGCAAATACACACTTCAAAAAAAATCCTGGACAGAAAAAGGCATTTTTGTTGGCAGGTTGGAACTCACGGAAGTATACATACCCCTCTTCCTCCCCTTCCACGTTAATTCCTCTGAAACATGCATTTCCGACTTGATGTTTTTTCCCGTATCTTTTCTCAGAAAAAAGGAAAAATGTGTCGGATTGAGGAACTTCCTCTTTTTCCCTGTTTGGTGTCTTCGAAGAAGAAAGAAAAAATGGGAAAATACTGTATGTAAAGAAAAAAAGTCACTTTATTGCCGCCATCGGCTGGCCTGGCTCGCTCTGATTCGCTCCACCAGTCGCCACCAAAGAAAGTTTCTTCGTTCAGAAAAATATGGGAATGCGAATGTGGTTTTTTTTTTTCTTTTTTCGTCAGGAGGCAGAAAATGAGCTTGGGAAATGAGCTTTGGTGGCGGCTGCTCCAAGAAGGGTCCTTAGAAAAAAGTGCCCACCGCCGGCCAAAGTGGTAGGGGAGGAGGAGAAATTTGGGAAATGCGGCGCCCTTTAAATTTTCGGAAGTAATTTGCGGGTTGCGGGGAAGGGGTGGAGAAATAATGCCAAAAATGGGGAAGTAAAGTGGGCATGGAATTTTTTTTTCCATTTTCAAACCAGGGAGAAAAGTGTGTGCAATAATAATAAACTTTTTCTCTCGTGATACTGCAAAGCCCTTCTTGCATTTCTAGGCAAAAAATATCACTTCAACTTCCTCTTGC
>JAAUYM010024745.1_pt1 | contig 10573 bp, 7 predicted proteins | sample 7278001 | NCBI WGS metagenome assembly JAAUYM01 (sample SAMN14350224, study PRJNA611818) | marine sediment metagenome | isolation source: surface marine sediment (1.8m) | place: French Polynesia: Moorea | collected 2018-08
AGCAGGAGGAGGAGGAGGAGGAGGAGGAGGAGGAGGAGGAGGAGGAGGAGGAGGAAGTACAAGAAAGATGATGCCGCTGTTTCGGAAGTCGATAAGTGGCATCAGCATGCAAATGGCCTCACTTCTCTTGTTCTTGTTCTTTTTTCCATTGCCGTCGTCGGCTGCCCCAACTCCACACGCAATTGGACTCAAGCGAGCTCGTCAGTTTCTCTCTTTCTCTCTCTCCTCCTGAATAAAGTTTGGTCTTGGGATTTTGCGTCCAGCTTTTAGGCGTCCTGTTTCCCTTGATGGACGGAGAGAGGGGGAGAAGAGAGGACGGCAGATAAAAGGCGTCTATGGATTGCGGAAGGGAGAGGATGCGAGGGACCCCACCCCACCCCACCGCGAATGGAGCCTTGTAGAATGGGAGACGGAGAGGGCCCTTCAACCCCCGTCCCCCTCCCCTCCCTCTTCCCAACTACCTCCTCGCAGCATCTCTTTAGGACCCTCTACACTTCCTCCTCCCCCCTCTCTATTCTAGGCACCCTGCAGATACATGGAATCCAATTAGCCTGGGAAGAATAGAAAGGAGGTCGTCTTTCTTTATATCTCGAAGTGGAAAAAGGAAAAAATAAGAAATTTTCTTGATGATCTTTTCTGCCTGCCCTGCTTTTCTTCTCTATCTCCCTTTCCCATTCTCATATCTTTATTCTGCTGCGTAAGTAAGAGGAGGTTTTTTTTTACTTTATCCTTTATCCCTTTTCTCCTTCCTGCCTCGGACGAAGCGATCCCCAGACAGAGAGTCAAAAATAAGTTGAAAATCTCGGTTCTTTCTCTAGCTTTGCTTCCCTCTCAACTGTTGTGAAGGTGGAGAACTCTGCCTAACAAAATAAAGCATGTGTGGCTTACTAGACCTGCATCTTCTTCTTCCCTAGAGAAAGGCAAACTCTTTCGAGGTTGTAGCAAGTGGTACCAGTGAATGTTTCATCTGTCGTTTGCTTCCAATCCCTTCTTCTTGTCTCATTTGCAGGCGCTGTGGTTTCTCACCTGTAAAGAAGTGGACAGACACGTTCGTCACATAAAGCGATATTGAACTGGGTTTCTGTTGTTCTCAGTCTTTTAGCGGATTGTACTGTAGATGGCAGTTTAGGGAAAAATATATACCTATACTACTAGGTATAGTATTAGTACATATAATATAGTGCATACAACGTGTACTGTACATGTACGGAGAGAGACCAACAAAACGGCCTTTTGCAGAGAAGAGACTCCGACAGAGAGGGGAAGAAAGTGGCCCGGGATCATCTGCAAACAGACCCGGAATAATTGACTGCCCAAGCAAGCTTTCATATACTCCTCTTCCTCCTTCTCCTCCTGTGAGTCAACAGTAGAGGCGGAGGCGTTGACAGTCATCTCAGCTTTTACCCCACGGATGCGTCATGGTGGTCTGTACAGTAGGACATAGTACGTATATGAAGATTTGTTAACGTCGCAGCAGAGCTATGATATGATGCCAAGCGAATGAAACAATATGAAGTGTTGATGGTCAGTGTGCGATGTACTACTACTGTACATAGTAACTATTTATTAAACTTTTTAAGTGGGTCAGATACGCGTACTTATTTTTTTCAACGTGTTTTTTTATTCGGAGCCATTATTTGACTGCTTCCTGCAATGGTCCAACCTTTCTCCTTCCCTTTTAGAACTCAAAGTCTCAGAGATGCTAATTTGCATCTAAACACGTTCTGCCCAAGTTTTGCTACCCTTTGACGAAACAGGCCTTTGCTCCAAAAAATATTTAGGGGAAGGCTGCAAAGTTTGCTTATTTCATCTCAGCGTCTTGACTTGTTACTTCTTTATCCTCTGAGGAAGACGAAGAGGAGGAGGAGGCAAAATTTGTTTTTAAACTTAGCAAGATCTCTCGTCAACGTATGGCTTTCCGGAATCTGTAACTATGTAGTCTCTTCCTCTTCCTCTCCTTGAGTCGGTGCCAGAATGGTGACGGAAGAAGACGAAAAAAGAACTTTTTGTGAAAGTATAAAAAGGTTGGAAAGGTGGGAGAAGGAGTTAGAGAAAAAAACTCTGCATAGCAAAGAAGGTGAACAAGCATGAGGGTGCTTTGTCCCCCAAAGTGGTCTTCTTGCTGCTGCTGCTGCTGCTGCTGCTGCTACTGCTGTGTCATCGAGCAGCATGATGATTAATTGCCAAGACTGACGGCAACTCTTATTGAATAAGTGCGCCAACCTTTGTGTGTATGGACGTCATGACGAAAACAGAGCCAATTGCAACCAAGTGTGCGAACAGCAAGAAGCGGCCTGTATGAAGAAGCATCAAGAACAAGACGCGACAGCGAAGACGTCAACGTCATTCTTAGACCTCGATCATGCTCGCCTGCCCCCGAGAAATGGGTGAGAGAGAGAAGAGGGGGCTCAGGAATGATCCCCGCGGCCGATCCCATAGGAGAGATTTTCTTCTTCTTTCAGTGGCGCTTTTGACGCAGAGTGAGCACAGAGACTCTTCCTTGGAGGGGGGGAGGGGAAGGGGAATTACTCCAGGGGCCGCTCAGACTCAGAGAGAGAGAAAGACGGGTAGAAGGCTTGAACAGGAGACGGCATGCACATATAGGCCCAGCTTGGTGAGTTGGTGAAGGTGGTGGCAATACAGACGTACGTATGTAGTACTTGTACCGTACATATGCAGTAGTGCCTACCTACATGATGCGACTCCTTAGCTCTTATAGGCAGAGGAGGAGGAGGAGGAGGAGAAAGAAGGGAGTCTCAAGGGTGGAAGGAGGAAGGATCCGACCCATCCTCCGATCATTTAATTTGTGGGTCCCGTAGAGTGGGCTAACTGGGCGATCGTTTATCCATCGGACGACTACGACGACAAAGACGTGACTGACATGACTCCGGGGAGAGACAGACGTGCGCCCATGCCAAAAAGGCAAGCCAAGAACATCGGCATCCATTTTTTTGCCTCCATAATCCGATTTCTGCACCTGTGCTTACAGGTATGGTGGAATAACCTACAACATCCAAAGCGCACACTGCGTGAGGGAAAGGAGCAACCACCACCATCCAACCAATCCTCAGCTTCCCACATCAACTGGCTTGAAATATTGATGGGGAGCACGCGTGGACAAAAGTTGGGAAAGCAGAGTTAGAAAAAAAAATGGCCGTGGAAGTAGAGAAGTTAAGTGACTGATCTGTTAAAGCTTTCATGGAAGACGGCGGCCGCCATTGTGCTTTGTTCAGACCTTCTTTCTCTCTCTCCCACACCAAGCACTAAGTCGGAATTATAGCCCAACATTCTGGCCTAACTAAGCAATCATAAAGGGGCAAGAATACAAAGGCCCACTCGGCTCTGACGTCATCGCATTCCCAGCTCTTCTTTTTTTTGGCATGAGATTATATGTAAGAGAAGACGAAGAGAGCAAAACATGATCTCTCCTTGTGCCAGTAGTCTACAGTAGTATCATCGTGATTCTGTCTTTGCACTCACCCGCAAAAAGACATTAAAAACACTACTCTGAAATACAGAGAAGAATGACGAAGCCTGGCAACTACTGCAGAAGAACAAGAAAGATTTGTTACTGGGGCAACTGAGACAGCAACTTCTCCTTCTCATCCTCTTCGCCGCCAGTTGGAAGAGAGAGAGAGATTGTTTTTCCCTACTAGCTCCTCCATTGACAGATTATCGGTCGCTTCTGTTGGCGGTCAGAGTGAGAGATTAATGGGTTAGAGGGTGGTGGGGGTGGAGGAATGCTTTGTTCTTCATCATCTGCCAAACACGAGAAGAAAAATGAAGGAGGAAAAAAGTGAAAAAAATACTGTGTACTGTAATCTTTCCACCATCCCAAACTGCAAGAAAGAAAAGCATATCTTTCTCTGACACTAATTTTTTTCGGATCTTTGACGACGGATAGAAAAGGAAAAAAGTGTCTAATTTCCATTTAACGAGGTGGCCTCTCTCTCTCTCTCTCTCTGGTGCCAACCGCCTTCTTCTCCTCCTACTTCTCCTCCTCCTACCAATTCTTCCTGCTGCAGCAGCAGAGAGAGCGAGTTGGGACGAGGGGGGCCACAAAGAGCCCTTATTTGGGCCAATAAAACTGGAGGAGGGAGGGAGGAGGAGGAGGAGGAGAAAAGTAGGAGGTCGGGCAAATTGGCCAGAGCAGCAGCGACAACGACGAAAACGACGACCAAGTTTTTCTTCACTCCAACTTCCTGCCCCCTACTGTTTCTGAGGGGGAGGAGCTGAGAGAATGAGAAAAATAATTCGGGAATCCTACTTTGGTTTGTCCGCTAACTGAGACGAATCTAACAGGAAAGAGTCTACCTACCTATATAGTTCTTCAATTGGTTGGTCTGAGTTCAAGCAATGTTCCGCCCTAGTGTCCGTGGTAGTGTCTACTATGTAACAGTAGGTTACATACTCGTATCTACTGCTACTACGTACTGCTCGTACCTACTACGTACATAGTAGCAATAACTTAATTATGACAGAAGATCCGTGATGACGAGATTGGCGACAGGTGCTGTATATGCACGCACGCAGATTGGCTTGGCCATACAAGGTATTAAAAAAAACTGACTCAAATTTCTTTCCGCTATAATATACCGCACTATACAGTACTGTACCGCATACAAAAAAATGCAAGGAAAATGCAAGAATCTGTCTGTATGGACGTCCCAGTTTTTACTAGGACATCCTATACTACTCGTACTAGTACCGTACGTACATGTATACCTAGTACCTACGTGACTGGATTTATTGCGGGCGGCCGCACGCAAGACTCCTTGTGGCACAGCGAAAGCAAACAAAAGAAAAAGAGGAGAGAAGTGACAGTGGGAAGTGCAAGGAGGGGCCCTATTAGAGGGAGAGAGAGAGGGTCGCTAACTCTTATGGAGAGGAAGGTTGAAGAAGAGAGGAAATTGGGCTTGAGTGGAGAAGAGGGAGGAGGAGGAGGAGGAGGAGGAGGAGGAGGAGGAGGAGGAGGAGGAGGAGGAATAGGATAACCCATGTGGAGAGAGGAAAGAGGAGGAAGAGGTGCTATTTTTGGTCTTTCAGAGGAGAGAGAGAGAGAGACGAAAAGGGTGGAAGTTCCCACAGAGAAATGTAAAAAAGGGGGAAAAGCGAAAAATTTAAAGTCTCGTCCGGCGGAGAAGCGAAAGACAAGAAGAAAGGTCTCAACTTTTTTTTTCTTTGCGAAGACAGAAGTCGCAGCAAGTTTCTTTTTTCTTTTCTTTTTCTTGGAAAGGGAAGGAGGAGGTGTCACCTTGGCATTCAGAATACGCGCAGTCACAGGAAGAGGTTTGGAAGAAAGTTCCACCTTTTTTTCTGTTTCTGAGTTAGTTGAAATTTCTTTTAAATGCCTCCGGAGGCGAAAAGGAAAAAAGTTACTACAGGTGTCTCCCGAACTTCCAGACGAAAAGATAGAAAAAGGCAACAACCATGAACAGACAGGCAGACAGGGAGGAGGAAGAGCTTTCTCCCTTCCTCTTCCAGTTTTATTATCTCCGAATGCACTGCTTTGATTTGCTGCCCTCCCATTCTCTTAAAGAGGGAACAACTGATAAAAAGGAGTCGCCCCTCTTTTATTTACAATCACTTTGTTTCCCAAGTTAAGAAGAGAAAAAAGACATACTGTAAAACATTAGGGTGGGGCAGAGACGTCTGGAAATTGGTGGCGATTATTATTATTACAGTACTTTGAAACGGTTGCCAAAGCATTGGCTTGCTATTGCACAACAATGCTATGTTTTTCTTCATCTCTCTCTCTCTTTCTGGTTCTATGAGGCAGCACATACAGCTGTCAGATGTTTGTCATCAACTGTATGGGCCATTAACCACGCTTGTGGGTCTTCCTCATGCTATTTTTTGTTTTCTTTGCAGGAAGCTGTATGTACGGTAGTACGTAGTAGATTTCATGTTTGATTGGGCGCAAAGACAGATCGAAGGAGAGGAAGACGAGGGATACAGAGAGCATCAAAACAAAAAAAAAGCAAACCAGCCCAAGCCGCTTACGTAAAAAAGCACATTGCACAGACCAGGTAAACTTCTTTTCTAAATGCAATGGTCGAACAATATTGTGCTAGAGTAATGACATTTGCAATTAATTAATCTTGTAAACTAATACTTTGCCATATTTTCACTACAGCATCAGATTCTCTGCTGAGCGAACTATGATTTTTGTTGTTGTTGTTGGTGGTGGTGTTTAAGATCTCGCTTGAACTGATAGAGGGAAAAAATCCTGCGAGGAAAGAAGAAGAAGAGATGAAGAATGTGAGAGCAAAAACGAGCAGATTCGCCATCAATCAACAATAGCAGCAGCAGCTCTGAAAAAGGGGCCTTTGTAGTAGATTATTTTTCTCCCTTCGTTTGAAGGAGAGAGAGGGATCGAAGAAAAGAAGGAGCCTTGTGATCTCAACAGAAAGTTTTTTCTCCTAAAAACTTTTTTTTGGGGGGGGAGCGCAAAAATAAAAAAAAAGATGTTTTTGGCTCTTTTCCCCACACATCTCTCTCATGCTCTTTCGCACTATATTCCGGAGGACGTTTTGAGGACAATATGAGATGCTCTTTTTCGATTTAGTCAACGTTCCCCTCCTTCCTCCCCTTTGCAGGAAAACAGGCAGGTAATTTCCCCCAGCCTTCACTCAACCACACGCACACGTGTTAGAAAAAAGGGAACAAAAGGCTGTGTGAAGAAGAAGAGAGAAAAAAAAATCTTCTTTGAAATACGTACGTCCTTCCTCTCCCTTCCTTCCTTCTCACAGAATTATTGGTTTGGGAAAAGAAGAGAGAGGGAGAGAGAAAGCTTTTCTTGAAAGTGCTGGTCCAGCAAAAGGGATATTTATGGTCCCGCGCAATCTCCTCCTCCCAAGACTCTGGAAGGAGGAGGAGGAGGAGGAGGGGGAAATTTTTGGCACTAGAAATTCACTTTTCTCTCTCTCTTCTTTTGACTTTTGCGGACCACAGAACAGAAAATAAGAGAGTCAAATACAAAAAATATAATAAAGTGGTAATTTTTTGTGTAAGTCTTTTTTTTTTACTCTAAACTCTAATGGACAAGTGCGTGGCGCAATGAAGTAGTTAGTTTTGAACTCGAGGACGACACAACAAGAGTCATAATGTTGAAGATGCTAATATCGTCTCTTGTTCCCGAAAGTTCACCAAATTTATACAGAGGAGAAAGCAGGCAGGCAATCAGTTCCCCAATTAAATCCACATCCTCTCCTGACGCATGTCCTTACCCTCCGTGACGAGACTTTAAAAATAAAATCTCTGATTCCAGAAGCTGGACGAAACATGAACGTCGGCCAACGTTCTCCAGCTGGATTGTTTCCCACTTAGTCAAATTGTGACACTCCAAGCAGATCGGTCACTCACATCACACACGCAATGATACCAGTCAATATTGTTCTCTTCCACAGTTCTTCTTGGGATCGATATAAGAGAAAAAAACTCAATAATGCTTTTTTGATATTGCCCTCTCCTTATATTTTATCGCGATCTGTGTCGTCGGCGACTTGAGCACAACTGTTGCGGGGGGGGGGGGAGGAAGAAGAAGAAGATGGAGAAAGGAGAAGAGGAGAGGCCCTTTTTGGAGAGAGAAACGGGCGCCTTTGGTGAGAAAGAGGAGAATGGGGAGAAGGAGGAAGAGGAGGAGGAGAAGGAGGAAGGAAGGACCAACAGATGACAGAAAAACCCGTACCACTTTTTTTCCCTTTTATGGGAAGAAGGAAGGTTCGGAAAAGTGGGCTGAAGAAAAGAGAAGAGAAGAAAGAGGAGAGGGAGATCCCATTTCTGGTGGTGGAAGTTCATCACGTTTCGGAATCTCGAATATCTGGCGGCGCGGAGGGATGGGGAGAGAATTGAATTGTGGGAAGAGAGGAAAAGAGAGAGAGAAAAGATGTCCTTTGACTAGCATGCTCCTGTTTCTGAGATGCTATCAGCATCTCAGTAGGCTACAATTAACATACACAGGTATGTAGGCAAACACAAGAATCACTTAGCCCAAGTGCTTTGTATTGCGCTGCAACTTTGTAACTGGATTAGAAGAAGGATCTGCCACAAACCTCGGGTAGGTAGGAGTGCCGTAGTGCCCGACCGGACTTTTCATAATTGTAGTACATATATATACGTACTTGAAGAAATTCTCAGAAACGGTAATTCTTGGCATAAATTTAAGGAATGCAAGCAGGTGTAGGTATGTAGGTAGATAGGTATGTAGTACGAGTAGGTGGGTATGTAGTACGAGTACGTATACGTACCTACGAACATGTATTTGTTTCATAAAGTAAGCATTTGTTCAGTCGGGTATATGCCGCACACCTTTTTCCTCCTTTGCAACAACATTGTTTGTGCGCACTTCAGATGCACATGTGCAAACGAGGCAACAGGAGGAGAGAAGGATGCTTTTTCGAGAAGACAAAACAGGAAAATTTTTCTGCTAAGTACAGCGCTTACCTAAGATCCGTCGAGAGGGAAAACAATTTTTGATTTTTTTGCGCAGTACCACGGAAGTCTCGGTCTGGAATGGAAACTGTTCTTCCCCCTCTTTTTGTATGAACTTTGTGCAACTTAAAGGGCGCATTCAATAAGAAAAGCTATTAAATAATAAATTGAGAGCAATAAATATCTTTGATATCTAAGTATCAAGGATATTTAGAAAAAATCTTATGTACTATGCAAAAAGAAGCCAACTCTTCTCAGACTTACTTCAATGACTGTAGTAAATTTCAATGCGCTGTAATTTTAATACTGCACATTTAATTTTAACATCTTCAAAATATGTTGTTAAGTGCATTTCACAGAACCAATTTACATTTACTGTCAAAGGTTTCTAAGGTGGCAAAATTTTGAACAATTTTATTTTTTGAGCAGTTTCCTTTTATAGGTTTGAGACTTCCGTGGCACTACGTATGTAAACCGGTCTTGTAGGTAGTGGATTAGAAGGAGCTTGACGAAGGAATCTGTGTCAAGGAGTAATCATCAGTCTGGCATTTTGATCTGACATGGAATTTTTTTTTGTAAAGATCGATTACAGAGTCGACAATCCATTACTGGATTATTTGCTTTTTTCTGTTCGTGACGTTTTCCTCTGTGCCCCCGCAGGATCCTTTAGGAACCCACAGAATTAATTGTTGGTGTCTTCATCATGAGGGAGGGAGGTTCTTAGGCTTGACAAAGGAAGAAAAAAAAGACACAATCGATCAGAATGGGTCTTTACCGCGCAATTTTCTTCTTTCATTTATTTTAATTTGAGAAACAACTTTTGTCGTTAGAATTTGTTTTCAACCATTGTTTAATCTTAGCGGTATAGTACGTAACATGTACTACTGTATGTAGTACACATTGCGCAAGACAGAAAACACATGTAGACAATACTACTTATCTAGTACATATATGTATGTACATATAAATGATAGCATGTACTTTATGCAGGTACATGACAAAAAGAGAAAGGAGAGATACACAGTTAATCATGGGTTTTCCCCATAAATTTTCCTCTTTTTTCGTTCTTTTATTTTGGAAACAAAGTGTAATTAATATTTGTTTCTAACATGTGTGTCAGGTGCCTCAGGCTAAAGTTGTTGAATACGTTTTTTAAAAGGAACTGTAGTTTTGCACATTTTCTCGTAGCCGTCATGGTAGTACACTTGCAGAAAAAATGCACAAGAAATGAAAGATAACTTTAGACTCAAGTGCAATAAAAACAGGTAAGTCCCATCAATTTACAAAAGACTTTCAGTGCGAGCTTACAGACTTACTTTGTAAAAAGAATGTACAAAAGAAAGCGTATCTCTATTCATAGGCTCCTCAAAAACTCCTTATACTCTTTTTAAGGAGGAAAAACATTTAACTCTACTACCGGTAGAAAAAAAATCTTTCTACTTGATCCTTTTTTGTGTAAGAAAAATATGGGCGGTTCTGTGTGCAAAAAAAAAACTACAACCCCCTCTCCCAACAAACATCAAGTTTCTTTTCCCTCTTCCTCCTCTCCCCGACGAAAAGGTAGCGGCATCTACACACCTGTCACATTTCTTCCTCTTATCGTCACCAGGAAAAAGGGACATCCCTTTCTTTCTCTCTGCAGGTGATGCTTCCCATTAAGTTTTCTCTCTCTCCTTCTTTCTTAGCAAGGAGAAAGGGAGAAGCTACAGGTAGTAGGAGAGGAACAAAATTTTTTTTGAAGGGGAAAGGAGAGGACAGGGGAAAAATTGAAACATCATACACACAGCATTAAGCATGCAAATCCTCTAGATTGAAAAAAAAGTTTATCCCGAAAACAAAAGCAAAAAAAATGTTTTTCCACCAAAGAACTCCCCTTTTTGGGGAGGGAGGGAGGGGAAAGATTTGCGAAAGTTTAAAGGCTTAAAAAAAAGAGGATGAGAAGAGAGGATGAAGAGTGGGAAGAAACAAAGTGGCAACTTTTGCTGGTGAGGCCACATCAGGGTGGCGAAGGAAGCAGAGAAGAAGGAGGTCAGCCGGTTTTTCGTCGAAGCGAAAACACGCTTCGGCGACCGCGTGCGACCAAGAAAAAGTCTTTTCGAGGCCGCGAGGACACCCGGGGCGGAGTTGAGGTCAGGATGGC
>JAAUYM010086303.1_pt1 | contig 10572 bp, 10 predicted proteins | sample 7278001 | NCBI WGS metagenome assembly JAAUYM01 (sample SAMN14350224, study PRJNA611818) | marine sediment metagenome | isolation source: surface marine sediment (1.8m) | place: French Polynesia: Moorea | collected 2018-08
CGTCCGTCCGTCCATCCGTGTCCCAAATCGATAGTCACGTCGTCGTCCTGTAATAAAAGTCCTACATAGTATAGCAGCATTGATATCGCAGGGAAGGGAGAGCGGACGGACGGAGGTGGAGGTGGAGGTGGAAGGTGGGAGCATCATCATCCCGGAGGCAGGTTCCATGACGAGGACGTGGCGGAGCCCGGAGTGCATGGTCCCGGCCCAGCGGGGCAGCGACGGACACGAACAGAGAGGCACCTCCGGTGCTGCTAGCAATTAAGTGACCGCCACAGGGAAGAAGGAGAAGAGAGGATGCCCCACCGGCGGCTCCGGATGCAGCTCCTGGTCCACCTGTTGGGCCTCCTCAACTACTCCTACGGGATCTACTTCGAGTGGTTCGTGGTGGACATCCCGGAGTCGCTGAGCCGGACGCGCAGGCTGTTCGGCGGGCCCTGGAAGTACCTCACCTTCTGGAACCTGTGGCTGCAGCTGGCCTTCCACCTCGCCGGGATGGCCAACTACCTCGCGGGCACCGATGAGGTCCAGTCGGACAAGAGGCGAGATGCACACTATGCTGCATATATTTCATATTTTAAAAAAATACGTAAATAAATAAACATGCTTTGAAAGCTGTCGCATTTCAGGTCTTGCTTCCAGCGAGTCAGGGACTTCTTGTTCGCCACTACGGCCTTTCCCATCGGCATCTTTGTCAGTGCCATGTACTGGGGGCTCTTTCACTACGACAGGGAGCTGGTCGACCCAGTCAAGTGCGTAGCAAAAAAAAGAGGGGGGAAATTCTACTATAGTACTACGTACATAATTGCAACAGGTGTTTTGTTTTCTCTTTAAAGGTTCGACCCGTTCGTGCCTCCCCTGCAAGACCACATGCTGCACACCTCCGTGGTGGTGCTGATGGCGCTGGAAGTGTCGTCGGCCCCGCACTTCTACCCATCCCAGCGGGCGGGGATGGCCACCACCGTCGCCATCTGCCTCGCCTACCTCACCTGGGTCTGCTTCATCGCGCACTCGGGCGGATTCTGGGTCTATCCTATACTAAAAGTACTGTACAAGTCTAAGCAATCTTTAACGATAGATGTTTTCGATTTACGTACTACCCAACCAATGTCGGTATCACTATGGGCGCTCCATCGGTGATGACATTACTGGTAGTTAGCGATGGGGTCGCAATCTGGATTGCTCTAAGGTTTTTTTTTATACACTATTCTAATAGCTGCCTGCCCTGGTGTTCAAGTGATATGAAAATTCTCAGAACAACCCATCACTAAATCCTTGCAACCGATATTGATCGGGACAGACAGTAGTAAGTGCTCCAACTGCAGGTGTTGAACGCTCCCCTGCGCTCCCTGTTCATCGCGACGTGCTGCCTGGCGGGGTGCGCCTTCTACCTGCTCGGGGAGAAGCTGACAGGATTCCTGTGGGGCAGGCACATGACCGTCGTCGTCACCGCGGAGGGGGAGAAGACGGCCAACGGGAAGGTGGCCACGGACTGAAACTCAGCCGTCCACGCATTACAATTATTCCGTCTCGGATAGAGAGTGAACCAGTCCCATCTGTCTCTGTGTGTGGGTGTACTACTATGTGTGTGTGTGTGTACAGTACGTAAAGCAATACTCTTGGCACGATAAGGAGTCAGAAAATTCCGCCATTGATTTTTCTCGAGTGCTTTCACCTTTAAATGCTATACTGTATATAAGAAAAAAAAAGTTTTTGTAACATACCTATCTCTACGATAAGGCAGAGCAGCGTGGCACGTCCATTAAAAGGTGAATGCCTTATTTTCAGTACTTTGCTGTGCTTAATAAAGTAATAGGGCAGAACTATCAACTGTCTCTAGTGCATAACGAATTTCTAACGAGTGCTCATGGAAGTATCAAGCCAGGAAAAAAAACTTTTTTCTCCTTTCCTGCTTTTGTATGTCCCCAACATTCAACAAGAAAAAAATGTTAATTATTTATAATTGGTACTTTGCGTCATGTAGTATATATGTGATCTCAGGGGAGTTCGGCCCTTCAGGGCCTTCCTGCTCACAAATAGCATAGTTTAAAAGATTTTTCTTATCTATTTAACATTTTTATCTTCTCTAGTTACAGTAACAAAAAAATCAGACGAATTTAATGGGAAGAAAAAGAACACATACTAATAGACATGCACACATCCGTAGACGAGGGTCCATATTAGAATGCAGGTGAAGACATTCTCAAAAACAAATGCGGTGACCACCTGCTGCTGGTTCAAGAAGTGACTGCCTGGCTCATGGCCTCTCTGAAGAAAAAAAAAGAAAAGAAACAGGCAAAAAAATCAGGATCACCTTTTCTTAGATTCTTGCACAAAGCGAGACAGAGAGAGAGCAATATTTCTGCCTGCCTGAAGAGGCAGTAGACTCCGAGGAATCCCGAGACCGTGAAGTAGAAGAGGAACCCATAGAGGGAGGCGAGTCCAAGTATGCCGGCCACCCCGCCCGATAGCACGGACAGGGACGTCCGCGCAAAGTTGAGGGCCTTGCTGTTGGCCACGACATGTCGCGGGTTCAACGGGGGCTGGTAGGAGGGCGGGGACGGGGGAAGGGCCGACGCCAGGCATGATGAGGATGAGGATGACGATGAGGATGAGGATGAGGATGAAGATGTTGATGTTGCCACCAATGACACGACACCGCGGCAAGCGACAGTCTGAATAGGGGAGTGTGTCATGAATGAATTGAATGGCGAACTTTTCTGGCAAATGTGTTTTCTCAGACACGGCAGTTCAGAAAACCAAAAATTCGTTCCAAAGGGTACTCATCTACGCCCTGTAGTTTTCAAGCTCTCAAGTTTGGGACACCCTGCTTTTTAGGTTTGCTTTCTGTTCCTGTTTTTTTTTCCTCTCTGGTTTCTGTGTCTATGTTTTCGTGTGACCAGGTGTGACCAGCAAACGCTAGTTCGAAGTTGCAAATACAGTCAATGACACCTTTGTACATACAGTCCCGAACGCCCAACGCACACAGACCAGCCGCAATCCAACCAGAAACGGTATTGGCTGTCTTTGGTGATCCCTCAGATCTTTTTCGGTTTAAAAAAAAAAAGAGATGATTGGCGAGACTCTTTTTCTTCCTGCACCCGTTCAGGTCACACTGCCTTTCCTGTCAGCTGTTCGAAGACAACTCGACAAGCTGCTAGCAAAAGGAGAAAAGGAGAGAGAGAGAGAGAGAGAAAAAAATTTGGATTTACCGTGATTGGCGAAGTTGCTCCGAGTCCGAGGGAGGGGGTTCACCATGTACTACTTTGGGCAGCCCATCCTGACCCCTTCGCAGCTGAGAAGGCTGGAGAAGCACAAGTACTCGGCCAACTCGGAGTCGGTGCTGGACCCACTGCTGCAGAGATGGTGAGGCGGATTGCTCATCTGTGCTATCATCTGACTAGAGGAAAAACCTTGCGAACTGAACTAGTGTTACGTTTGGGATTTTCAAATTTATTTTTTTTTTGCGAAAAGATATTTTCGTTCCGTACCCTGGCCCGCTAAGCACCTGAGATGCGCACTCAGGATCGTCCATGGGCTAGAAAAAAAAATTGTCTGGGTACTAACCCAGCCCAACTTTCTCTTCTTTCTTCTCCTTTGAAGAAAGTGAGATGGCCACATTTAATTTTTAATCAGGTAGAAAGTCAAACAAGGCTAGTTATATGGCGCGCAGTCAACAATCGATGATACTGTAGTAGCTCGTCGACGCGTGCATTTTTATCTGGCATTTACTATAAATGTCGCGGCAAAACTGTAGGTGCACCCGACGGGACTTTTAAACTCACAAGCGTAACAAACTTACTTGAAAAAATGTGACTTTATGTGGCATTATAATGACATGTTCCATTACATATTTACGGCTGAATTTGCTACGCTCCTAAGTTTAAAAGTCCCGTCGGGTACACATATTTCATGAAGCACGTGATGACTTCCGTCTTCTCTCTCGTCTTGCCGCACCTTTTTTTTCGCATAGGTCTGACAGTCTTTCTTATCGTTGTTTTCCCAGCAGACGCGCACACGACCCGATATATGTAGTACAGTGAAATCTCTGAAATCAGTATAATCATGCTTATTTGCCTCCTAGAATGCTACTGTTCTTTTAGTATTATCTCGATATATGAGTAAATGATCTCTTTAGCAATATTTTTTATGCTCACCAACGTTATTACAATCGCTATACATGAATCTAGTTTCTACTGTAGTATGTACGTACTACGTAGGTATGTGTTGCGTACGTCTTCTAGGTAGGTGGGTGTTTTGAGTACAGCGTACGTACGTACACCCAACGACGTCCGCGATGAAATTAAACGGGTTGAAATTGACCTTGAATTAGATTGGAGATGTACGAAAGTCACGGGAACAGATTTTTTGTAGAGTCGAAATCGCCTCTCCAAACATTCATGCTAGTGGTTGGTTTCAGGTGGAACTTCGTAGTGACCCTCGTTCCGATGTGGGTGGCACCCAACCTGATCACCATGGTGGGCCTGATAATCAACGTCGCTACCTCAATCATCCTCATGTGGTTGTGCCCGACCGCAACCGAACCCGTAAAGACAATTTTTTTTCACCCCCCCCCGTAAGGGAAGGTGGTTGAAAAACCTTTCCTACGCACTTCTGCAGGCCCCGAAGTGGCCGACGTTCGCGTGCGCCCTCGGGCTCTTCGCCTACCAGACGCTGGACGCCATCGACGGGAAGCAGGCCCGGCGCACCGGGTCTCAGAGTCCCCTGGGAGAGCTCTTTGACCATGGGTGCGACAGCCTCAGCACAGGTGAGTAGCCTGGTTTGGGTGTCTGTTGACCTGTCTTAAAAAAAACAAAAACACCCAACAACTCCCGCCCTCATATCCATGCAGTGTTTGTGACTCTTGCGACGGCCTGTGCGGTTTCTCTGGGCCACAACCCGGCCTTCTTGCTGCTGCAGTGCTTCACCGCGTCCATCCTCTTCTACTGCGCACATTGGCAGGCATACGTAACAGGTACTAAGTACACATGGGAGAGCGAACAGACCAAAATCTGTCAAACAGGACGTCCAACTTGTCCGGGGATTTCGAAACATTCGAACAATCCCATTTTTAACATAAATTCTAATAGTTAATTGAACAATTTTCAAAAAAATTATCCCGAGATTTCTAAATTTTCGAACATAGTGACATTTTTGGCACAAATTGGCACAAATTGAACATTTTTAAACAAACAATTTCTAGCCTGCCATGGAACAAAGTAAAAAATCAATCAAAAAGGCCCAAAACTCTGATTACTGGAGTATTGAATACTTTTATTGCATTTTTTTTATTTGCCAATTTTCTCGCAAATTTTTTGACAGCAAGTTGGCATATCAGCACATAAAACTCATATCAGCACATAAAACTCTCAAGTTTCATTTGTGAACATTTTTCCAGGAACTATGAGGTTCGGGCGCGTCGACGTGACAGAAGCTCAGTTTTCCGTCATCACCGTCATGTTGCTCACCGTCTTGATCGGACCCGGATTTTGGGACACCGAGGTAAGAACACCAGAACGAACACTGCTGCAGAGAATGGATCACCTAGCACAGTTTCACATTGCCTTCATCAAGAAAAAGACTAAGAGTTAATAAGGCAAGAGGTTTTTTTTTAGTGAACATAGTTATTCACAAATAGAGCTTCATTGAATCAAATCATGATCAACAGCAGTTCATCCATCCATTCTAGCTGTCTGGCAGTGAGTGATAGTAACACGTAATACTGTGTGAGTGATGCCTCTGGATTGGTGCACTGAGAAAATGAGGAGCATAAAAATAGGCATTGTGAAAAAAAATTGAGGCCTGATATGAAGACAAGACATTGCCCGAGACGTTAAAACAGGGGTTGTTAGCCTTCTCGACATCTCCCTCCTCGTCCTCCTCCTCGTCCCTCTTCCCAGTTTCTTGGCATTGAGCTCCGCGCCGGCCCAACCCTGTTCGGCTGCGTGCTGAGCGGGTGGTCGCTCATACAGACGCTCCAGATCATCTCCAATGGGGGGGCCGGAAAGAACGGATCAACCGTCGCAGTGAGTCGTGGCTCTGGATGCCGCAACCTCTCCCTTCCTCTGTCCGCCTCTGGGAGACATTAGACGCTTCTTTCCTACTTCCACCTTTGTGCTTTGCGGGACTGTGGCACCGACAGCCTCTTCTGTGCATGCTAGACTTTAACCATCTAACACACGTGATGCAAGTGTGCATGTTAACCCCCCCCCCTCTCTCTCTCTGTACTGTACCTACACTTGTCCCGTCCATCATCACCCCCCCACCCCACCCGACCCGTCTCTTTTCAGCTCTTTCGCCTTCGCTACTCGTCGCCCTTTTCGTCGTCTCCACTGCGCATGCGCGACGCCTTCTTCCTCGGCGGGGCTGTACTGTGCGCCATTCATGCCACCGACTTCTTGGACAGCTTCCGAGACCCCGGGGGGTGCGGCAAGAACGGGTCGACCGTCGCCGTAAGCTGGACAGGATCAGCAGAGGATCGTCGACAGTGCTGGAGACTAACCTACCATGCTAACTAAACGTTTAATTTGTGCTGAAGGCACGCATTGTTGGTGTCCCAATTACTAACCTCCAACATGAAGCTTTTTTTTTATTTTCTTCCTTTTTTCCTGAGATCTTATCACCTTATCTTTCATCGTCTTTATATCAATGCTGAGCTTGTAATCGCATCTCACACCAACAACATCCATGTCAGGGCACCAGCGTGATCACCCCGGTGATTCCCATCTTCCTGGTGGTGCTGCCGGGCTTGTTGATCGCTTCCAACTCCTCGGAGAACGTCTTTGAAGAGAACCCCATTCTCTTCGTCGTCACCTGGGGCATCATGGCAGCCAAGGTGACGAACAGGCTGATCGTGGCGCACATGTCCAAGAGCGAGCTGAGCAGCTTTGACGTGACGATGCTGACGCCAGCTGCCTTTCTTGTACGGTCCTACTGCCACCTGGGCGCGATCATCTCGGAGAAGCAGCTCCTCGTGCTCGCCTGCGCCTTTGTCACCATTGACATCATCTTCTACTGCAGGGCGGTGAGCAAACAAATGCTGGAAAATAGTGCTTCTCTGTGTTAGTTCTAATTCTTTTTTGTTCTTGTTAGGTTTGTCTGGAAATCTGCGACCATCTGAAAGTGGAACTCTTCCGGATCAAGCCATCGCCCCCTCCGAAGGCGACGAGAAAGAACTCAAAGTGATTTTTTTTGCCTTTAAAGTGTTCTAGCACCATCGGTGATTGATGATGAAGATGATCTTAACAACAAAAAAAAAAAAAAGTCCGTTTAAGAAGAGGAAATGCGTATGTGTGGGCAATGATTCTGTTGATACGCCTTTTAAACTATGCACGAAGCGCACGCGAACGAAATATACGTGTTGGGAACAATTCTGATGTTATGCATGCATTCTCCTCTTCCTCCTCCTCCTCCTCCTCCTCCACCACCACCACCACCACCAAAGACCACCATCTCAGTCCTGTCTTTGCTGGTGGTCAGCAGACGTCCCCTCAAAAGCACAAAAAAAGAAGCTCCTTTCCAAGTTCTGATGGACGTTAATTTTTTTTGGAGAGGGGAAAGGGAGGGAAGGAGTTGAAATCCCTTTTGATTGCGCTTAAATAAAATTTACAGTCTATAGTATACTGAAAAATAAAGAAACAAAGCATTTGTCTGCTATGCTATAAAATTGGATTTGCAAGAGACGGATGCTGGCATTTTTTTAGGACTTCTTTCTTGGGTGTAATGGATGAAATTCTGCACTAGGAACATCTATCTAGCGCACGTTTATTTTCCAAAATCCATGTCCAAGATATGGAGAGTCGACAGTGGCGTACAGTTTCACGTTGCGTAACCATTCCCTCATTTCTGTTTGTGCCTTTTGACCTGTCGTCCTGCCCCTCTCTCTTTTTTCTCTCTGTAAGTAGCAATATAAGGTCGTAAAGAAGAGAGACCATGTTGTTGCCTTGTCTGTCTGTCTCCAATAGAGAGGAGGAGGAGGAGGAGATTTTACCCAGAGATAGTGAAGTTGAAATTGCCCCCCCTTTTCCTCTCCACGGATGAATAAAGAGAGCTGCCCATTTTGCTGAAACTTTTTTCTTTCAAGTGATAGATGGACACGGAGGCATCGAAACTGTGTCTTACATTTTTTTTTTTTTTTGCATTTTTTGAGAGCAGATTTTTATCAGAGAGAAAATATGTTGCTTCGTAAGAGAGGAGCAACTGATGCGCGTGTGGGGTCTCTCCACAATGATGCTGTTGCCTCTCTTATCAAGAGAAATTATTTTGCTGGCATCATCTCTGGTTGTCCGTATCGATCTACCAGTCATCCGGACTCTCTTGTTCAAGATCGTTTCGTTTTCTTTCGAAGAAAAAAAAATAATTGATTTTTACCCCTTTGCTTCAAAAGGATTTTGCTCTTCTTGCTTTGCAGACCCCAAAAAATTAAAGAGTTGCCTTGGGAATCAAACTCGGGGAGTGACGTCCAGACCAGGAAGGACAAGCTCTAATTAGGTCGCCCCCTCTTTTGCCTTGGCATGTCCTGGTCTGGTCAAGAAGTGGCTTCTTCTTTTTTAAACCAGGAATTTTCTTGGCAGATCCTCCAACTCTTTTTTTTTAACAATTGTTGAAGGAGATAAAGGATTCCCCTTTTGGAAGGTGTCAAAAATTTTCGCGTGCAGAGGAGGAAGCCTTTAACGTTGCGTGTGATACCATGAAAGACGGAAGGACGAGCAGGAGAAGAAAAGCGTTTCAAATGAATGGGTTGACTACTTCTTTGGGAGCAGGTAGGTAAAAAATATATAGGTACAACATAAATCAAATTTTTCATACAAAAGTTTTTCCCTTCGGCAATTTGCCAGCATTTGTTCCAGGCCAGAACCAACTTCTTTTTAGCCATATGGCATCCACTGCAATTTTGCTGGAGAAAGAAGCAATTAGGGAGGGGATCAAGCTGTCAAGTGGTCTCCAAAAAGTGCGCTGCATATTTGATGAGGGGAGGAGGAGGAGGAAGAGGAGGAGGAGGAAGGGGGGACACTGTGGCAACCGCCACGCCCCTTCTGTCGCGGTTTTCAAACGTGACTTCCAATTTTCCGTTGTCTGTGTGACGCTGATCCCGTCAGCAGTCCTGGTGTCGCTCCCCCCTTGCCAATCCATTCAATTTTGTGCGGAAGCATCTACTGTATGTACCTATGTACCGTAGCTGTAGTAACCCACTAAGGTCGAATGCAGTACTCGTGCATGCCAGTAGTAAGTTCTGTCTTCCTAGAAAAATTTCATATTATGATTGAGATTTTCTTTATAAACCGATTTCCCATTGGCCGGGTTCGACTGTACGTAGTACTTTTTTTTAAGTTAAAAAAAAAAGTAAAGGCGATATAGTGTTACGTACGTAGAGATAGGGTGTCTCCGAAACCGTTAAACAGCAACAGTAAGGTCTGCCTTGAGGGTGTCCGTACCCCAGAACGTGTGTCCTCTACAACCAACCACCCAACCAATATTGGTATCAGTAGGGGCACACTATCGGTGGCGATACTAGCGGCAGTTAGCGGTGGCTCGATATTTAGGTTGCTCTAAGGTTTTATTATTACTTGTACGTATAGCGTTAGTACGCCATGGCAGATGCTATGTAGAATAATGAAAAAATTGGTTGGGAAAAAAGGATCTTGAGAGGCTCTTAATTTTCGACTTGGAGAGAGACAAAAAGGATTTTTTTTTTGGTCTAGAAGAAGGGAAGTCTGCTATCTTCTGCCAATGTCCATCATTAAGCTATTGGCTGTGTGAGAAGAGGAGAATGGTGTTCTTCCCTGGCCCCCTCCCTCAAAAAGAGTTCTGCCCGATGTTAACGACGACGAGTGGGACTTCGGTGTGGGTACCAAGGCAGGGTTGCCAGGCGAGGTTGTGGGGTAGGGGTTGCGGTCCGAAAGGTAGGTGTCCTCTCACCTTGGCGCGAAGCGGACGAAGGGAAAGGACCCGATCGGGTCGCCGCCCGCGTGGCAACCCTGGCTATCTGTACGGGTTCGCTCTTGGAATCAGAACCAGGAATTATGGTCTGGGTCGGGAACACTACTGCGCGGCCAGCAGCCGTGCAATTTGCCCAGGACATCAATTAGTCTGCTGGCTGGAGAGTCTCTCTCTCTCTCTCTCTCTCCTCTGTTTGAGAGTCTGGTCTGTAGTACCTATAACATCGATATTCCCAGGAGAAAGACGCTGCTGAAGAAGAGGAAGAAGACAGATCCCCAAAATTGTACTTTTTTTCCGCCCAGGTTTCTCTTTTCGTTCCCCTTTTTATTTTAGGTTCTGGTGTTTTCTTTTTTTTTAGCTGGGTGGCAAATTGCATGTTTTCTGCTACATTTCCTGAAAGACCGCTGTTGCTTGCGAGAAGACAAAGAACAACGGAAACTTTCCTCAACTGAACCACGTCTCTCCTTCCAGGGAAAAAAATTGTGACACGGAGTCGGAGTCGTGTGCAAATTCTCAAATCTCCATTCTTTTGAGGAGTAATTCTCGGGAGAAAAAAATCGCCAAAAACCCACACGGCGATTTCCCGTACAAGTTAAAAAAAAGTGGAGAAACATTTGCATAGCACACATTGAG
>JAAUYM010023078.1_pt1 | contig 10571 bp, 17 predicted proteins | sample 7278001 | NCBI WGS metagenome assembly JAAUYM01 (sample SAMN14350224, study PRJNA611818) | marine sediment metagenome | isolation source: surface marine sediment (1.8m) | place: French Polynesia: Moorea | collected 2018-08
AGGAAGGAGAAGGAGGAGGGGGAGGAAGAGGAGGAGGAGGAGGAGGAGGAGGAGGAGGAGGAGGAGGAAAAAAGTGGAAATATGGGACGGAAGAAGAGAGGAGGAGAAAAAAGCTTCGCTCTTCCCTCTTTTTTTTGAGGAATCCCTCCCTACTGTTTTCCTTTTTACGCTGCAGAAAAAGGAACCGTTTATCCGTCTTCTTCCTTTTTTCCATCTGAGAATGGGGGCGAGGGCAGAAAGTAGTCAGAGGCGGGAAGAAAGAAAGATAAAAGAATATTGCGAGGAGCAAGAGAGGACAAAGCGGGATTGCTCAATATTCAGCCCCTTCTCCATCCAACCTCTCTTTCCCCAGATTTCAACAGATTTCGAGGCGAGAGAGAGAGAGAGAAAGGATTTAGGGATTGGATGGGTATAACTCAAGCGGCGAAGGCAATTACGGGAGCCGCTTGTCGTGGACCCCCCCCTCCCTTTCCAGACCAAGAAAGTGACAAGAAAAATGGAAAAGGAAGGGAAGAGGAGAGAGGGGAGGAGACAGCTTCCGACTCCTCTCTAACCACCCCAAACCCAGACAGTTTTTCCAAGAGTTCAAGGTCGACGAAAGAAAAAAAAATGGAAGAAGAAGGAGAAGGAAATTGTTCTGAGGCCTCTCAAACAAGACGAAAATTGGAGGGGAAAGATTTCCCAGAGAGGGAAAAGGACCCTCCGAAAAGTGTTCCGAGAAGGAGTCGGGAGAGCGAGCAGGAGGAGGAGAAGGAAGCCTCTTTCTCATCAGCTGAGAGGAAAGTGATGCTGCTGAAGGATGGTGATGATGATGACGAGGAAAGAAGTGACAGTGAATGAAAGCTTGGGAATAAAAAAAAAATAAAATAGACACCTGACAATGATGCTCTTAAAGACGATTCGTTAAAATGTATATCACTGAACGTGAATAAGATATGATCGTTTAAGGCTTTTTTTTGTCTTAAAGGTCATCATGTTGAAGAAAACCGTGAAATACATACACGCTTACATTTTACACCGCCTGGCCTCTTAGCTGAAGTTATAAGTTAGATTAGTAGGTAACATCCTTTCCTCTCTACTACTTAGCTGTACCAAGTGAAGTTATTTAGTTCATGATGACTTTTCACTGACAGATTTAAACCTATTTAACATCGGAAATAAACATAGTGATGGTGTCACCTTAGTACTAGTATAGTACAGGTGTATTTCTTTATTTTTTTAGTACGTACCATCCAACTTTGCGGTACATATGGTGGTATTTACACATAGAAAAAAAAAGACCTGTCATTGACTACGCAAGTGACAGATTGTCATGCTGAATGTCGTGCTTTTTCTTGTTCTCTTCAATCCACAGGTTCCATTCGTAGACGGCCTCTTCAGTGAAGAAGTTTTTCCAGTCTCCGACCTTTCCCTTGCGCATGAATGCCTGATCGAGAGGGAAAAAAATCAGTATCAATACTTCCAAGCACGACGCGAGAACGTCTCCTTACTCCTCCGGATTCTTTGTCCTCGAGTTCATCATAGTTGACCGCAGGGTTCTTCTTAAAGTTGTCGAAGTACAGGTGATCATCCAGCTGGAGAATCTGTCAAGTTTAACACAATAATCTAGTAAATATTATGATGGCTCTAGCACGGGACATGGAGGAAAGAGGATCAAACCTTTAGCTCAGTGAGATGGTACCCAAGAAACTTTGACAAATCTCTGATGATTGACTGGAGATCCTTCTTCATATCCTCAAACCAGAGCAGTCTCATGTTGGGATGGTTGCGTTGCTTCCATGCTTCCTGAAATGGACTTCCTATAGCTGAACTCATAAAAACCCGATGGAAAAGACTACCTTCATGAAGTACCAGTAGCCTCCAGTAACTAACTTTCCTTCCTTGAATAGTCTGGCGTAGGATGCAAAGTCACCAGTGTATCCTTGTAGAGGGAAGATCTTTTCCAGGTTGTACATGGAGACACAGCAGTCTTTGGGGTTTCTGGTTACAGCAATGACCTTGCAGGTGTCCAGCAGCCGTGGTGGCAACATCTGGAGTGGGAGATGCGACTTGATGCACCTTGGAGATGGCAACGACTGAACATAGTCAAAGGAGTCCGAGATCCTTAATTCTTTATTCATTTTCTGAAAGAAGAATGGTTGGGTTGCACATGTGCTTGATTGTGTACAGTACCTAGTACATAGCACCCGTGTACTACCGGGTACCAAATTAGCAACTTGTTTACCTGCAGGTTCTCCGGGGTGTCTGCTTCTGGGTCAACCCACATCTGCATCTCAAGGTAGGGGCATCTGAAGTTGAGATTAACCTTTCCACCTTCCACATCGAAGTTGTGCACAATCTGCCATGTCATCTCCTATAGCACAAAACACAAAGCTTAAAGCAAAATAACTACATATTGTCATAATGCGCTTGGAGCACTGGGGGAAGTGCTTAAAGGATCGTGGATCTCACGGAGATTGGAGAAAAAAAGAAAAAAGATGATGCCTGCCAAGAAAAAACTACTAGTAAACTTTTCCCCTTACGTGGAGCAATGGGTTTTAAGGTAGGAGTGAAACTAATTGACTTCTCTCGGGGTTACAAGGAGGTTTCAACTGACCCACCTGCGTCCAGGTAGTTCCACATCTTGGATGGGTGACCACCCAGATGTCATCAGGTCTGAGGTCCATGTTGTAGATGTCTTCAGCAATGTCTGCAAACTGCTTCGGAAAGACCAGATTTTCTGGAAAAACGCACAACGATCCTATTGCATGACGGAAGGTTGAAACTTGGCATGCGATTGTAGTACAATAATATGAGAAATCAAAAGCCAAATGCCACTCAGATGCTTGCCTACCCGGCTGTGACACAATGACATCTTCTCCACAGACGGTGGCTGGATGCTGGTACAGGGCTCGTCTCTCTGCCTTTTCATCTTCTGTCAAGGTGCGCCTGTATGGCAAGGGAGAAGTTTGGCAACCCAATAATAGGTAGCACATGGTATGTAAACTATCCTGTTTCTTTATTAGTCGTTCTTACCATGTGAATGGAAACTTGAGCTTTTTTTCAGCCATGTCTCATGCAGCACTTGAGCCCCGGGCAAACGAATGCGCAGTTGTACTGTAGGTCGCAACAACAACAAAAAAAAGATAAGGGCTTTGTGCACAAAGCCCTCCCTCTCCCCATAGGCCAACACTGCAGACACAGACGCTATCTTCTCGAAACTCGAAGAGCTTGATTAAGTGTGCAACATCTTTTTTTTTTTCTATCGTACAACTCCCCCGTGCACCGAGGCACTGCGCCGGCCAATTTCCCGACCATACATACGGTACGTTCTCTTCCTCGGGGTGTAGCAGACGAGTCAACGCCATCATTCGGCACATGGACTTACTGTACCGGTATATGTACTGTACCAAAAAGATAAGTTCTAAAATAAGCTTGGATTGAGTGGAGAGCTGGATCTGGCAGTAGTACCTACCGTATAATATGCAAGATGTAATGTACAAATATCGTGAGAGTCTAATGATGGACTTATGAGTTTTGCACTATTGGTAAAGATTTAAGTGTGGTATATGGTATAAAAATGGTATAAATACATTATGTGGTATCATATGGTATAAAAAAACTCTGGTAGCACCATTTCCAGATGCAACACAGATAAATATCAGAAATGACTGATCAGGTTGACTGTTTTTTTGTGAAAAAAAATGTGTGTGCACACTGAATAAGAGAAATTACGTAAATAGATAACGATACATGGATAGACCGATGTAGTAAAAATTTATTCCTCAGCCAAGGTTTTTTTTCTTCTTCATCATTAGAGCTGATTGGTGATTACAAATTTGCGAACTCGTATTCGATCCCGTGCTTGACCTTCTTCTCCTGGATCCACTTGTTCCACTCCCGGTTGGTCTCCGGGGTGAAGTGGTTCTTCCAGTCTCCAACCTTCCCCTTCCGGATGAAGGCCTATAGTATACAATGAACCCGACTGATCCGACTGACGTCTCTTGGGGAGCTGGGAGCTGGGAGCTGTCTCTTAGGATCGCCTGGTGCCCCCCGGATCAAAAACCTTGACCAACTCCTCACCTGATCCGAACCGCCGCTGCTGATCGCCGCCATGTTGACGGCAGGATTTTTCTTGAAGTTGTCGAAGTACAGGTGGTCATCCAGCTGAAGGACCTGTCAGATCACCACGACTCAAACTTTAGTGTGCGCTGAATCTGGTCGGTCAATTACTGTAGAGTGCAGTCGACAGCAGCGCAATGAATGAATAATGACCTTCAGCTCAGTGAGGTGCTTCCCAAGGAACGACGACAGGTCCCGAATGATGGGGATGAGGTCCTTCTTCATGTCCTCGAACCAGAGCAGCCTGAAGTTCGGGTGGCTCCGGTACTTCCAGATACCCTGCAAGGTGAAACATGGTGACTGACTTACTTACTCGTACTGCCAGACATTCTTTTTTTCTCTTCTACCTCTTCTCCCCTCACCTCCATGAAGTACCAGTACTCGCCAGACACCAGCTTCCCTCCCTTGAAGAGCTTCGCATAGGACGGGAAGTCTCCGGTGTATCCCTGACCAGAAATGAGTCGCTCGTGGTGGTAGAAGGAGACGCAGCAGTCCTTGGGGTTGCGGGCCACCGCGACGACCTTGCAGGTGTCCACGAGGCTTGGCGGCAGCATCTGGAGCGGCAGGTGGGACTTGATGCACCTCGGAGAGGGCATCTGCTGCGCGTAGCTGAAGGAGCCTGCAATCTTCATCTGCTCGCTCAGCAGCTGAGGAAAAAAAAAGTGTGCGAAAATATGGCAATTCTCTTCAAGCTTTTTGTTGTTGTTGTCATTTTGCAACTGGATTTCTCACCTTCATATCCTCTGGGAGATCTTTTGCCGGATCAATGAACATCTCTATCTCCAGAAAAGGAAACCTCAGATTGAGATGTTCCTTCCCCCCTTCAACGTCAAAGTTGTGACGAATCTGCCAGACCATCTCCTGCGCAGCAGCAAGCCAAGAATAACAAACTAATTAACTTTAAAAAAAAAAAAGTTCATCTTCCGAACCTGCGTCCAAGTTGTTCCACACTTTGGGTACGTGAGGACCCAGACGTCGTCAGGCCTGACCTCCATGTTGTAAATGTCCTCGGCAATGTCTGCGAAGTGCTTTGGAAACACCAGGTTGTCTAAAAAGTGCAAAAATTAGTAGGAGCCATAAGCTAAAAAAAAAAATTCTCCTACCAGGCTGCGAAACAATCACGTCTTCTCCACAGGCGCTGAGGGGGTTCTGGTAGAGGGGCCCCCTCTCCTTCTTCTCCGCATCCGTCAAGGTCCTCCTAGAATGAGGCAATTTACTTTTGTAATCTGAAAATTACAAAAGAGCACAAAAATTTACGGAAAAAAAAACTTAGCCCGGACCATGTGTATGGGTACTTCAGCTTTGCTCCAGGCATCCTAGGATCCTTCCCCAGCAACGGAGACTGAAAGACTCAAAGATCTCAGTCGAAAAGAATAAATACGTAGAAGTAAAAAAAAAAAGAGAAGCAAACATTACACAACAGGGGTTACCGTACAAGATTTCGAGCAAGTTGAGAACTCTAACTCCGTGAGATCCAGTAGGCCACCCCGGGCTCTCAATGTACCAGTACAATTGCTCTGATCTACACTTGGACCTTTGATGATCCTAGCTTGGGCAAACGACTAGTACGTACTTGTGTGCGTAGTAGTACGTAGTGTTGCTACAGCGTTGTACGTAGTAGATACATATCTGCATTCTTTCACACCCTGTAAAAGAAAGTTCCTTTTCTCCATATCGTACAACGTAGCTTTTGACGCAACATCTTATTTACCGTATATTGGCAATTCCACGATTTGTTATTGAGGCTTAGTATACTAGCAGTAATAAAAAGTAGAATCACTTGGGTAATTCATAAAGAGCTCTCTTCTTCTCAGACTTTTTTTTTTTTTTGCCAAAATAACAACTTTGCGCTGTCTGCTTGGTCGAACTCGACCCACCCGCCGGAGAGGCACTCCTGGCCGGTCTCCTTCACCGAGGAGGAGAACAGGACCTGGCCGGGCGACGAATGCCACATCTTGGTGCTGGAAGAGGACACAGACGCGCTCTATGTTAACCTCCCCCCAATTTTTGAACTCTTCTCCTTTGTCTTCCGTGACTCACACAAGCGTCTGTCCCGGCATGACCGGTCGGGAGAAGCGCGCCTTCACCTTGCGCATCCTGGCGGGGTCGCCGTCGCAGAAGGCGTCAGCGACCTGGAACAACAGTAACAACAAAAGTAACATTAGGGATCATCCCCGACGGGACATTTGTTAGCACGTTATAAGCAGAAGAAACATACTGTAGTAGTAGTAGTAGTACAACAAAAACGGCGCTGTACACACACAAAGATTTTTACGGCAGCGCATCATAACGTATCATTATCACCATGACCTGTCTGGCGACGATCCCGTAGGAGCAGAGTCCGTGCAGAATGGGTCGCTCGAACCCGGAGACCTGGGCAAATGCCGGGTCGATGTGCAGTGGGTTCCGGTCCCCGGAGAGGCGGTACAGGGCGGCCTGATGAAAGAAAAGTGTTTGCCAATTGGCATAGTTGGTCCACGCCCAAAACTGGCATGCTTTCTAATTCCGTTCTCCACACCTGATCGACAGTGGTCTTGTACTCCCTGACTTGGTCAGGCTCCCTGTCGGCGCCCGGGTTCTTCCTGGTCGGGACGGCGTCGGGCGAGGCGCGCGGGCCGCCGAACCCGCCGCAACCCACCAAGAAGAGGGTCAGCTGAAGTGGAAGGGGAGAGAGAGAGAGGTTAAAGGTCCATGACGATGCAGAATTTAATGTACTTCTTATAATATACATAGTACATACTAAGTACATAAATAAATAAAGTGTGTCTACTACCAGTTATGACACGTCGCTAGAACTACCTGGTTTCTGACGACCTCTTTGCCGGTGTCCCTGCATCTTGAGACGACGTCCGCCACCACGGCGCCGCCCACGCGCCCCTTGTCCAGCACCGCGGTCACCTTGAAGGTGGACACCAGCGTCCCCTCCACCGGCATCGGGCCCAGGCGCTCCAGGTACTGCTCGCCGTGCAGCAACTGCAGAAAAAATGGAATCAGTACAACGATTAGACACAAAAGTCCGAAAATATTGTCCTTAAAAAAGCACATTGCTGTGCTTAAATTAGATATTCAAGGATGTGGCAAAATATGACTTTTTAACGCTCAAAACAAAGTTCTATGCAGTCTTTCATATTATGTCTCACACACACAAAAAAAATGTCTGATGCAGAGGGGAAAAAAAAAGATTAGGTGGACATGCTGGAACGTATCGATAGTGGTAAGCTACGTTCACCAACCTTGGAGAGGTCGATGTTGATTCCCGGCACGTTCCCCTCGTACATGGGCCTGAGTGCGTCCAAGGAGGGCAGCACCCCGAAGGTGGGCAGCGCGCAGAAGTCGGAGTGGCCCTCGTATAGGAATCTGGACAAGAAAGAAAAAGGATATAATGTTTCATAGTCCAAAAAAAAAGAAAGTGATCTAGCCCACCACTACTGTTCTTTTTTTTTTTTTTTTCTTTTAACTTGTGAGGGTCTCCCGGGTCTTGCAGCGAGACGCCGAGCCCGAGCGCGTACAGGATGACGTCCCTCGTGGTGAAGGAGTACTCCTGCTCGCCGGACTCGAAGCCGACGGCCGACGTGGACAGCAAGGGCTGCGGGCCAACGCAGGCACACGTCGAATTCGCATATAATTGTGGGGAAAATTGGTACTGGGTGGCATGATCACGATCCCTACTTACTACCTCTCCGTCGCCCGAAGAGGAGGCGTCGGTGCTGAAGCTCCTCTTCGCTCCTCCTCCTCCTCCTCCTCCTCCTCTTCCCAGCGCCTCCACTTTCTCGGAGGCGTGCGAGACGGCCTCGTAGGGGGTCGAGAAGCAGCGGCCTCCGTCGGAAGGCCAGTCGACAACCTTTTATTTTTTTTTTCATCAATTAAATCATTTTTCTTTCACTATATTTGGGAAATTATGTGCTTCCAATATTGACGCTGATCGCCCACCTGACTCCATCGGTCCCTGACCTCCTCCACGGTGGCCAGGCCGGAGTGGGAGTCGGTCAGGAGGCTGCCCTCGTTCTTGTGCAGCCGATCTAGGTGGGTAAATCACTTAGCGCGGTACAGTAGTTACGTACCAAGACGCCAACGTCAACCAATCGTCTCTCACATCTCGCCGCGTATCCCCCCGCCGCCTCCACCACCAGCCCGGAGTCCTGGCAGTCCTCGTGGCACAGCCAGGCCACCACGGGGGCGACCTTGTCCGGGGTGAACTTGTCCAGCACGTCCGGGGGCAGGGTGCCGGCGGTCAGCCTGGAGGCGGCCAGCGGGGCGACCACGTTGCAGAGGACGTTCCTCCTCCTCCCCTCCGCCGAGAGGGTGTGGCTAAGGCCCACGAGGCCTGCCTTGGCGGAACTTCAAAATTGGAGAGAAGTGAGATAATGATGTACTAAAGCTAATTTAAGCTAACTTCAGCTAACTTCAGGTTAGTTAAGCTAAGTCAAGCTAATTTAAGCTAAACTATGCTAAGCCAAGAGGCAAATGTATCCACTGACGAGTAGTTGGCCTGTCCGAAGTTGCCGAACAGCCCCGCGGCGGAGGAGGTGAAGACGATCCTCCCGTAGCCCTGCTGCAACATGTGGGGCCAGACGGCCTTCGTCATCTGGAAAAAACAACACACATCTTTTTTTTTTTCTTCCAACATGTCATCAACCTTGCATGTTCCATATTTGGTCCTTATATTTTTCCCACTCGTCATGAACCAATGCCTCTCTCTCACCGCTCTCAGTCTCATGTTTCTCTGCGTCGCCAAACGTCCTCGATCTTGAACACAACAGCAGCAGCAGCAGCAAAAAAAAAAAATATGGTGCTTCGAGATTAAAAAAAAAAAAGCCTCTTGAACGTTGACCTCTGCCTCGTACACATACACAGCAGTCTTGTACACTTGCTCCCGCACCCACTATCTCTCTTGCTGTTGGGTTGGATGACAATTGACAACAATGGGTCACTAAACCTCTCACCTAGTGCGTATACAGTACATGGTACGTACCTTGAAGGATCCCTTCATGTGGACTTTGTGGACCAGGTCCCAGTCGGCTTCGTCCATCTTGCGAAAACTCTTGTCCCTGCAGAGAGTGGAGGAAATTATGCGCGCGTGCATTTCCCATAACGGTACATGAATATGTTTATACATGTACTGTACATATTTTTTGTGGGGTTGGGTGGGTGGGTGGAAGCATGCCTGAGAATCCCTGCGTTGTTGATGAGTATGTCCACCCTGCCGAAGGCCTTGATGGCCGCGTCCACCACCCGCTGGCCGTCCTCCACCGAGTCGCAGTTGGCCACGGCGCTGCCGCCCTTCCCCGTGATCTCCCTGACGACCGCGTCGGCCGCGGCGCTGGCGCCGGCGCCGCTGCCGTCGGAGGCGCCGCCCAGGTCGTTGACCACCACGCCGGCGCCGCGGGAGGCCAAGAGGAGGGCGTACTCGCGACCCAGACCTCCAGAGAGTAAAGCCGCAATTCGAAATTAAGTTGTACAGAAAAAAAAAAAAAAACTGGAAACTATAATGGAACATTAACTGATTATCACTTTTGGTCACTGTGGCAATTCGTAGTCTGAATGACCGTCTTAAAATTTCTCAAAAAGCAAATCATCGTTTTCCACATCTCCCGAGATACTTTCTTAAGCGCACACCAAAGACAAAACAAGGCACTAAAGTTGCAAAATATAAGGGAAGACGACGACATCAATCTTGCCTCCTCCAGCGCCTGTGACAATTGCTACCCTCCCGACAAAGCTGAGCGCCATCGCTGTGGATTCCACACACTTAATAAGTCCTTGCAGGCTGCTGCTGAAGGTGGGTGGCTTCTTCAACTCAGAAAAGCTACTGTGGACCCGCGAGATAAGGATGGCCAGCATGTCGACTTTGGCTTCTCGTCCAGATAAAGCAAGGAGAAAAGCTGACGTGATGCTTCTGACAAAGATCTAGTTACCTGCTCACCCCTAATTATCCAGAAAGAAGTGACTAGAGCTCATTTGTGGAGTGTACTGTACCGTATGTAGTATATTTCACACTTCCGACTTGGAAACACATCTGTAGGATCATGAAGAGCCGTGTGTATAATAGTTTTTTTTTTGGCCCTATTTGTATGTACTTAGTAGTTGTAGTAGTGTAGAATCTGTGCGCTTTTAGGTATAGTGAGTGCATATATAAAAAGTCTTTGGTGAAAATAGCCTGGTCTTTTTTCAAAAGTGAAACTATGATAATAAGTTGTAGAGTTGAGATTTTCTTTTTAAAACATCTGGAGACGACACTCTGAAAGTTAGTAGTAGTGGTGTAAGCACGACAGACATGAAGCATTAAAGCATTTGGCACGTCACATTTCTCCTTCCTTCCTTCCCCTCCCCCCCCTCCCCAACCCCCTTCTCCGAAGTACAAAGAGAGAAAGGAAAAGAAATAACAATAATTGCTTAAGTAGACAATGAAATCGGTCGGTATCGTTGGATCTCTCTCAGTCTTATCACAGTCCGGTCACGAAAGTAGTGTA
>JAAUYM010004687.1_pt1 | contig 10569 bp, 16 predicted proteins | sample 7278001 | NCBI WGS metagenome assembly JAAUYM01 (sample SAMN14350224, study PRJNA611818) | marine sediment metagenome | isolation source: surface marine sediment (1.8m) | place: French Polynesia: Moorea | collected 2018-08
AGGAAATATTGGACACTTCTTTAAAAACCATACAAAGTGAACTTTAATACTGTTAGTATATATATATGTATATGATATATACACATACAATAAACTTGTATACTAACAGTATGCCGACACTTTTCACCGTATTTAGCATCTATATAGTAATGTAAAATTAATCAAAATTAATCAAAATTAAAGTGAACGAACAATTTTAATCATTTCAAAAAATTGTTCGAAGATTAATCGATTAATCCATTAATCGATTTTAATCATTATAAGCCTTAGTTGTTGCATGCTTTTTAATCAATCAATGTCTCGGATGTGCGAGAGAGGTTGAAGTTATTATGAAGTATTGAAACAAGTTGTCATCTTTGAAATATGTCAGATGTGTAGCAGCTGGCATGTCTGGTCGGGACGGAGGCGGCGCGTTTTATTGTTGCGTGACATCACATGCGCTCCCGATAAGAAAATCCTTGTACGTACGTGTATGTACTTTATGTACTGTAGTACTATCGTCGGTGCGTGCTGCTCCTTGTTGTTGGGTAAAGGATTACCCTTCTGTGTTTGTACCTTTGTGTACCTCTGGAAAAAAGAGGCTAAAAAGCAGCTAATTTAGAAAATTATTAAATTCGTGCTCATGGCTCATTGCGCAAAAGTGATACGTTCATCATAATGTTATTGCTTCTTGAGTAGGAAAGGAAATTGGATTTTTTTTCGCGCGAGTGACAGGTTTGTTTAGTCCTTGTTTGGCTTTCTCAAGTGGGTGCCAATATCTGACATGACCTCTCTCTCTCTCACACTTCCTTTTGATCGTAAGCATTTATTTCATGTTGGCTAAAACAAATCGGTATATCTACACAATCTGCTCTGTACTGGGGGGAATAAAAATTCATCTTTACGGGAACAAAAAAGAACCTTATTTGCAGTTCCCGGAGACAGGCATAAAATAATTATAAATTGTGTTTGTGGACTTGTCTGCTGCTTTTTCTAAAACTTGGGAGGGGGCGAATTCTGCGAGTTAAAAGTTTGACAAATCATCTCTACTACTCTCGTGTTTTTTTTTACTCTTTCGCACAAAAAGGCTAAATAAAAAAAAGCAAGCTGTTCTTATAAAAAATCCTTATCCTCGAATTTGCCAATTTGTGTGCGTAAGTCATAGGTTAAGTAGTGCAAATACGAAGCAGACACATTTTTCTGGGGGTAGGTGGTTGGGAGGAAGTAAACACACATTTTAGAATAACAATTCGAGATGTGTTGCGCCGTCACAGATTTTTTTCCACTCTGGCCCTCATCTTCATCTCCCTTGTTTGTAGTGTCGTCAGGATGAAAATCGACTGTCAAAAGACAAATCGACGGGCGACAGACACACACGCACACACACACTACTAGCACGAGCTCTCTCTCCTCCTAGAGCTTTTGAAGCAATCACGTATTTTTTTTCTCCTTTCCTTTCTCAGAATGTGCCTGCTTTCCTCCCAACTACGAGAATGGGTTGATGTCCTCATCTGGGAAACCACCACTGGCAGAGGTGGCTGCTCCACCCCACCCTGCGGGAGAGGCCCTCTGCTGCATCAGATCCTTCAGAGGAGGCTTCTGAACCTTGGCCTGGAATGGGTTCTGCTGCTGCTGCTCAAAAGGATTCCGTGCTGAAAAGGACAGGAGACGGTTAGCTTTTTAGTGCTAGAGAAAAATACCATTAGACACAGAGGCACTTGATGAAATTCAATATTACACTAGAACACAGTTTTGGTTTCTCACCAGGTTGGCTGTCGGAGACAAGGTTATCCAGGTTGACAAGGTTGGAGTGTTCCCCCAGCAGAGTCTGGACACTCTTCTTGGGCTTGGTGCCGGTCTGTGCTGGTCCAGGAATACCGGAGGCTCCGACAGCGGCAGGCAGCAGACCCGAATCCAGGTCCTTCAGGTCAAATGGGTTGGGCGAACTCACACCTAGGTGGAACAAAACTGGGTGGTTAGGTTCATGACCTGTAATTGGTTTTTTTTTCTTAAACAAATTCACCATTAAGATCAATAATTTTCTTCCACTACAACTTCACCTACCATTGTTATTGTTGGTCTCCTTTGGCGCTCCACTCTCGCCGCCCTCGATCTCGGCCCTGAGCAGATCGAACTCCTGCAGTTGGCTCTGGGCCTGCGGGGAAAACATGTCCAGGCTGTCCACCGCACCGTTGCCTTCAGCATGTTGCTGCTGCTGCTGCTGTTGTTGCTGGTTGGGGGACTTCCCATCTGCCCCGCTGGGACCCACTGAGGTCCAAGGATCGTTATCTGTTTGTTAATTAAAAGCCACACTCATTAGACGGTGGTTTTTTTTGGCACGTGTTAATTTCTGTTAAGGATTCTCATCTCTGCTTATTATGTGTAGCAAAAAGGTTACTCCGTTGTGTTGCCCCTTACCAGGCACTCTCCCTGCCATTGCCCCCTGCTGGACCGGAGAGCGTGACGGGGCACGAACCGGAGGCGGGGCCGGGATGGGAGACGCACTCATCTGCTGCTGTGGTGGTGGTGGTGGTGGCTGCTGCACTGGTGACCAGGGGTCGTTGCTGGCGGCAGCCGCAGCGGCACCGGCCGCAACAACGTCGCTGCCTCCCCCACCGCCGCCGTCCACTGACACCGTCGGCGGCGGAGCGGGCTTCTGCGGCATGCCCCAGGGGTCGTTTTTGGCCACCGGCTCCTTTGGTGGCAGCCCCGTCGGCATCCCCCAGGGGTCGAGCGACGCCTCTGTGCGGACGGGCGGCTGTGGCTGCGGCTGCGGCTGCGGCTGCGACGCCGTGGCTGACGAAGAGGCGGCAGCTGTGGTGGCCGTGACCGGGTGTCCAAAGTCGAGGTCGAGGAGGTCAGAGGAGGGCTTCTGCGTCTTCTTGGTGTCGTCCTCCTGTGACTTCTGGAGGGCAAGCTGAAGTCTCATGTCGTCAGACTTCGACTTGCTCTCCTCTTGCTCCGCCTCCTCCCTGGACATGGCCAGTGCCAACTGCAGCTGGAGCTCCTCCTCTCCCACCGTCTGCGGCCTCGCCGCCTCCATCTCTGGGTTGGCGGCATCGAACTCGCCTGGGCGCTGGTGCGGCGCGAAGGGCACGCCGCCACCCCCGCCGCCGCCTCCGCCACCACCGCCAGCTGGAGACGTCATATCATAGCGTTCGCGACTGCGTGTGTACTGGAGAAAGAGAGAGGGGAGACAATGCTGAAGTGCTAATGGCAATTTCCCACATTTTCTCCACTCACCACAGTGTCACTGCCGATGCCCGCAGTGTTCTGCGCAAACCTCTCCTTGGCCTTGAGTGCCCTGACACGCTCGTTCCTCAACCTCTCGTCGTCCTTGAGCAGTGCCACCAGTGCCTTTGCCTTCTCACGTACATTGATGCCCTGGTCCTTGTTGTCATCCAGGTACTGGAAGTCCTTTAGCGTCTGGATGGCAAATATGTTTTCCTTGCACTGCTGGGCAACCTGAAAAAAGAACACACATGCATGATTCCCCAAATTAAATTCTCCAGGCTCAATTTCTCTACTACCTTTTCACTGCCAGTCTTGATGAGGTACTCGAGCAGCACCAGTGCCTTGTAGACATGCCTCCAGTTCTTGCCATGATCGTTCAGTCTTTTCCAGATCATCTGCATGATCTCAGAGAAGGCCACCACGTTGTAGGTCAAGTCGGCAATCTCCGACATCATGGTGGACGATGGCCCCCAGGGATCATTGGACGTTGCTTCACGAACCTTGACCTGGACACGACCCGTTAAAAACAGAGCTATGCAACAATCACCTGCACTTGCAGCACCATCATTACCTGGGCGTCGGTGTAGTTGTGGGCCACATTTTTTATGTTCCTTCTCAGGCCCGATATGTTCACAGCCATCCTGTCACTCCTCTGTCACAACACTTCTTTTCGTTGTAATAATCACCCTAAGAGAAAGAGGAGAGTTATGGCAGTTTTTTTAGAATTTCAGTTCGAAAGAAGAAGCCCCTGAAGTGCAGGAGGGCCTCATTAATGTCCCAGCAGCGGCAGCAGTCCTAGCTTCCTTCCCAACTTTATAAATTTTACATTAGCCTAGCTTGTGTAACGGAAACCGCTATAAGCGACTGAAATAAAAATTGGCCTTTCGACACATAACCTCCAAGTCTGCACTAGTACAGTAGACCTCCATTATAAAAAGAAGAAAAAATACGTAGTAAATTCCAATATATAGTAAAAAGAAACCTCAGCTGAAGTTGCTACCAAACCGGTAGTTTCTTCATTTACTTACAAAATAACCGCTATAACCAAAATTCTGCTGTAGTAGTAAACTCCTACTTTACCGCAGAATTTACTTGTCCATCGAAGGTCTACTGTACAGTGCAAAGTATTACAGGCCAGATTATGAATGGAGGGCAAGAAAGGGCATTCATTGACCAATGAGCTGAGTTGACAAATTGCGGCCATAGCAGAAAATTTAGGCTTCTTTTTAGTACTGGTACTACGTACTATCCTTTTTCTGGTACTGCTGTAGTTTGGTGGTCAGGGCGGTCGAGTGTACGGTACAGTTTTTATCATTATCATACAATTTCACCATTGCCCATCACCAAAGTACAGTAGTCCTTTTTCTTGCAGAATGGATCCTAGTAAGTACACTGGACACTGTCTGCAGGGTGCAGACAGTTGCTGGAGTGAGCGCCCCCCTTCTTTATCTCCCCTGAATCCCACTCCCACTCACTGAAGTTATTGCCCTTTTGATCGGAGGTCACAGCTGGACCAGCTTGGGACTAGGAAAGGAAACAAAGAAAACAACTACTGACTGCCTCTCCTGCTTTCGGTGGAGAGAAGTTCATTGCTAATCGCAATGTGGCTTCCAGGTACCAGTCACTCCACGCAACTGATGATTCACACGACTTGCTTCCAACCCTACCTCGTCCTGCCCCGGTCCCGGAGAAGGGGGGTGAGGGGACTGCCTCTTCCTGGGTGCCCGAACCCGACGAGACGAGGACGCACAAGGCGGAGCACCCAAAAAAAAAATTGGGGCGCCTCGTATCGGAATGAGGTCGCCACAGCCTCCACCCAAAAAAAAAAGAAGGGGAGGAAGAGGGAGGAAGTGAAGGAGTGGGTTCTAAGAGGGGAGAAAGGCCAAGAGGAGGAGGGGAGGGGGAGGGGATTTCAGGACCCTTATATGGATGCAGAGGTCCGGGGCTCCTTCCTCCTTGTTCCGTGTCCGTGTGACTGTCCCTGGTGGACGGGGAGGAGGGAGGGAGGGAGGGAGGGAGGGAGGGAGGCGAACCGAGGAAGGGAGATGATGACCAGCAAAGTCTCGTTGACGGATGACGATTGACGACGAGCAAGAGCAACTAAGGAAGAAGGAGGAGACGAGAGGAGGAGAGGAGTGGAGTGGAGTGGAGAGGAGCAGCAGCCAGCAGGAGTTGCATTGCAGGCTGCAGCCAGAGGCAGCGAGAGGGGTTGGCCAGCCCTGAGCCCAACCACAGGCAGTGGCAGAGGACTTAGTCAGGACGGAGGAGGAGGGAGGCAAGGCAGGGAACGAGGAAAAGAAAGAGTCACTCTTGGAGAGAGGGCTGCCCTGCCCTGCCCTGCCCTGCCCTGCCCTGCCCTAGACTAGAGCGAGTGAGGGACGAGGGTGAGGCAGCAGCGATTTTTACTCTATTGTCAGCTGTTTCTGCCGTTTAGGTCTAGGGATAAGGCAATGTCAAAAATGGCCCGATTTCTGACGTTTTTAACGTTTTTGTTGCATTGTAACTAGATACCAAATTTAACGCCCGAAAATTAAAAAAACACAAAAATTCTTAAATCGTTCTTTTAAAAAGACTAAAGTGGCACCTCTGCTTGCAGCCAAGGATGGCAGCAGCAGCAGCAGCAGGTATGCCTTCTTACAGGGTTGTTAGCAATGTCGCCATTTGGCGACATCTATACAGGTGACGTGTTGTGGACAAGACAGTGTTGCCAAGAACAGGGAATTTCTGCCATTGGAGGATCTTGGAAGTCGATACAGGGCTGAAACACAAAAGACGAAGAGGAGGATCTATGTAGTTAATGGTCCCCTCCCCTACCACCCGCACCAAACAAAGATATACTGTATGTATATGCCTTAAAACAGGACACAAGGCAGATCAGTCAATTTCTCCAAAGTTTTCCTGCTCGCAGATTTTCTTTTGTATTTTTTTGTCCCAGTCTCTGCCAACATTGCTGGCAACAGAGGAGGCAGTACCTGACGATCGCCAAGGGCGGAGAGGAACCGGCATCGATTTTGTTTTGTTAGCACTGGTGAGGTGACCTGACAGGTTAGGTCAGGGGGCCCAAGAAAAGATGGCCTCATCTCCATTTCCTCCTCGCTCCTCCGCCCTGTGGACCCTGTGCGCCCTGTGCGTCCTGTCCTCCCTGCTCCTGTCGCCGTCCCTGTTGCGGCTGAGCGCTGAGGCGCAGGACCCCTCCGGCTCCGGCTCCGGCTCCGGGTCCGGGCCCGGCGCCACCCTGCCTCGCGGCGCACACCCGGAACTGGCAGCGCATTACAAGTGAGCAGGACGACGACTTGAAAAGAAAAGTCACGGTCGCAAAAAAAGATACCAAAAGTACGCAAGTTTTGCGAAAAAAAGACACCTAATCACTTGGTTTTTGTTTCGCTAACGAGTGCTTGCTTTTCCCAACTTACACCAGTTTGGCATCAAAAGACACCATCTGGCAACTCTGACGAGAATGCACAAATTTGGCATCAAAAGATGCCATCTGGCGACTCTGATGAGAGTGCACCAGGTCATTTTCATGTCTCTTTTTTCCTCCAGGCCGACTTCGTCGGGCGAGTTCCACTGCCTGGACGGTTCCTCCCGCCTCCCCTGGGATCAGGTGAACGACGACTACTGCGACTGCGCCGACGGCAGCGACGAGCCCGGCACCTCCGCATGCACCAACGGGAAGTTCTACTGCGCAAACTCGGGTAAGGTCATACAGGGTGGGTTTGATCATAGTAGCCAGTGTTGTCACAGGACCGGCTCAATATTCCCCCAGACGAGTTTTAAAAAACTTGACAGTTTGGCGAAATTTTGCTAAGTCTGGTAACACTGGCAATGATGGAACTCGGTTTTTTTTTTTTTTTTGTGCGCACAATAATTGAAAAAACGTAATGATACGTTAATGTGATCTCTGTTCTCTCTCCAGGTCACGTTCCACGCCTGCTGGAGTCGTCCCGCGTGAACGACGGCATCTGCGACTGCTGCGACGGCGGCGACGAGTGGGCCACGGGCGGCGGCGGATGCGGCGACCAGTGCGCAGAGTTGGGCGCAGCCGCCAGGTGAGGGTCGAGAAGCAAACTACAGGTGCACTCAGATATGCACAAACACATTGGTCAAGTTCACGATTAGGGTTTTTTTTACAGTAGTGGAGGGGGATTAGAGAAAAGGAAATCAAATTTGGTAACCAGCAAAGTCAATCTGAAGTTTTGGCGGAGTTTTTGACCATAAAAGAGTTTTTTTTTACTATATCGGAGTTCTACTGTACTACTTGATTAACATCCTAATGCAAAGCCCCCACTCCAACGTTACAGTGGAAGAATTGCGTAGAAATCGTCCTAAGTTGATTGACACGTAGTAGGTAGTTGACTTCAGACATGGCATTTATTTACTCAGTATTTATTCATCACTCACTTAATATTTATTTGTTCATTGATTTATTTATAAATGATATTACAGGGAGGAGGCCGAGAAGGCCGCGGCCGTACAGAAGGAGGGATGGTCCAAGAGACAGCAGAGGTCGGCGGAAGGGAAGGCCAGGAGGGAGAGGGAGAGGAGGGAGGTGGAGGAGATGAGGGCCAAGGCGGAGGCCGCCAAGGCTCTGAGGGAGGACCGGCAGAGAGAGAAGGAGGAGAAGGAGGAGGTGGAGAGGGAGGCGTTGGACAGGTAGGTTAGGTACTTAGTATACGGTGGAAGAAGTGCTGTTAAGTGACAAACTTGCCAAAAGTTGACTATCTTGCCGCAACTGAACTTGCCATAACCGAATATAGCCACTGTCAATTAAACTTTGTACTAGTACAGTAGAAGTCGGATGTTCGGGGACAGGTCGACAGATGGTCCAATTGCAAAAGTGCAATTGTGAAAGACTAGTAGAAATTGCATTTGTCTCTCTTCCTGCCTGCAGGCACAACGAGAAGGTGGAGGCCGAGCGCGAGGCCCGCGAGGCCGCGGAGAGGGAGGAGGACGCGCGGAGGGCGGCGGAATTCTTCTCTGCGCTGGACGCGGACGGTGACGGCGCCATCGACGACGACGACCTCAGGAGGGACGTGGACACCTTCGACGCCGACGGCGACGGCACGGTCTCGCAGGAGGAGGTCCGTATACGGAATTCATCTCACCGGCGGGCGAGATTGGGAATTTCTGGGGCCGGCATAGGGCTCGGGCTTTAATTTTTCGGATAGGGCCTTGGGCTATTTTTTTGCTTCAATTTTCTGACCAAAAACCAGTAAATTAAGGCCAACATTTTGGACTTTTCGGGCTAGATATAATATTTAACCCGCTTCGGGCCCAACCCGAACCCATCACTAATTCGGCTACAGTCAAAACCCGCCCCCCACTTAATCCGGGTTCGACTGTAGCATGTGCGTGACTCTGCCAACTTTTTTCTTCTTTTTTTTCTTGGCGGGTCCCAGATCGCGCTGTACAGCGTCGGCGAGAAGGGCTCCGCGACCCTGGAGGAGTTCACGGAGTCCCAGTGGAAGCTGGTCAAGTCCCTCATCATGTCCAAGCAGGCAGGGGGGTCGGAGGCGACGGAGGCGCCGAGTCTGGAGGATGAGATGACTCCGCCGCCAGAGGATAATGATGCTGCGGAGAGTGCCTCTTCCCCCGACTTCCATGACGACGACACTACCACGGACGCGCCTGGGGACTTCGACGAGGACTATCCGGACTACGGTGAGAGAGGCGTTCAATCCAGATAACACATTTAAAAAAATCATTTCAATATCTCTTTCGCACACTCGTCATCACGCACGCACACACAGACATAAAAGATGGATATCGAAAGAGTGAGTTGGTTGAAAATGAGTACAATTATTTATGTCTGTTTTCTGAAACATTAAAGTTGTCCAAGAGAGGACGTCTGCATCCCCAAACCTGAAACTTTTTTTCGCATTCATTGGACCTGTTTTGTTTCCTAGAATAAAACTCGTTAGTACGTACGTCAGGCTGCAAATTCGTCGAAAAGTCCTACTTTGCAAATTTTATTGTAATGCAGTCAGTGTTACAGTTTTTTTCTGCCTATACGTATGTACTGTACAGATGAGGAAGAAGAGGAGGAGGAGGAGGAGGGGGGGGGCGAGCCGCGCATGCGGAAGTACCGCTACGACCCGCCGTACGACAAGGGAGCGACCGGAAAGGGCAACAGGGGCGGCGGCGGCGGCGCCGCCGTCGACCGCGAAAGCTACGACGACGACACGAGGGCGGCCGTGGACGCGGCCGACGCCGCCCGCGCCGCCTGGGACGAGGCGGACAGGGAGGTGCGGGACCTGGAGGACAAGGTGGACGCGCTAGATAAGACTCTACAGCAGGTGAGCGAGGAAGCGAGAAGAGAAGAGAGGAGGGGGGGGGGAAGTGTTTTCAGTTTCGGATATCTCTGTGGTTTCGGATTCGGGGAAATCTCATTGTTTTTGTGCCGATTGTTGTTGTCGGTAGGGCTCTTTCTGGTCTTTGCGGCAATTTTTGGAGGAGTTGAGTTGGCGATAAAGGCTCTCCAAGTACACCTGGCAACCCTGCCTGCTGACACGGTCTTTTTTTTTAAGGACTATGGCGCGGACGAAGAGTTTTCGTCCCTGCGCGGCGAGTGCTTCGAGACGACGGACCTGGAGTACACGTACAAGCTCTGTCCCTTCGACTACGCGGAGCAGAGGCCCAAGCACGGCGGCGCGGGGACTAGGTGAGGATGGGGCTGGAGGAGGAGGCCAGTCAAGGTCTTGGCAACTCTCACAGCCAGAGGAATTTTCAAGACCAATAATTTTTTGACAAATTTTCTATCGTACGAGTATTATACTACAGGAGATTAAAGTTTTTTGCCAGATTCAAATATGCCAGATTTGTGTTTATTGGCTTTGGGTTTGGAGTACGCTGGTTGGCAACACTAGCATATTTTTCTGAGAAACAACGGAAACGGTAAGGTAATTGGCAGCAATGGCAATGGCAAAGTCTGGTCGGGAAAGAGTCGTACACTAGTACATGCAAAATTATTTTTACTTTGGACACTTCCTTTTATTCAGGTTGGGCACCTGGGAGGAGTGGCTGACGGAGGGCGGCAGCACCCCTTCGCCGCGCAGGGTGGGCATGAGCTTTACCAAGGGGGTCACCTGCTGGAACGGGCCCGCCAGGTCCACCCGGGTGCACCTGCTCTGCGGGGCGGAGGACCGGCTCGTGTCGGCCTCGGAACCCGGCAGGTGAGCACGCAACGGGTAGAAATGTGAAAGTCAAGCGTGATCTAATAAATACAGCAGGACTTTGATATACGTGGGTATTAGGTCACTGCACATCCAGTACGGTACTGTACAGTACATGTACGAGTTTCTCCTGTCCCGCAGGTGCGAGTACGAGATGACGTTCGAGACCCCGAGCGCCTGCGAG
>JAAUYM010072635.1_pt1 | contig 10568 bp, 8 predicted proteins | sample 7278001 | NCBI WGS metagenome assembly JAAUYM01 (sample SAMN14350224, study PRJNA611818) | marine sediment metagenome | isolation source: surface marine sediment (1.8m) | place: French Polynesia: Moorea | collected 2018-08
AATCACTGTTTATTACGTATGGTAGTTCAACGCTGTTTTGTCTTGCTGCAAGAGGATGCGATTAAACTAAGCTTTTTTCTCTTAAGCGCAGCTCTTCTTCTTTGTCCTTCTTCCGGACAGGTATTTTTGGAACTAATTGAAAGTATTCCTCGCACGTAACAGCGACTCGGAGCGAAGGCAGAGGGGAAAGCAACATTCTCTGGAAGTTTCGTACGAGCATAGTCCGGGAGAAGAAGAAGAAGAAGAGGAAAAAACCCTCTTGGAAAGTGCAATGCGTGAAATTTACAAAGCGCCACTTTGAGGGCGTCCCTTGGAGAGAAGTAGATGCATCTTGAGGAGATCTGAAGGAGGGGGGGATTATGGACATGGCGCAAGTGACATAGAAGTTGCAATCAATGCAGGAAATTCGTTTTTTATAGTCACAACAGACAACATCGTCGATCTGTCATAGTAACAGAGGTTCTCAACCTCTTTTTTTTTTAACCTAGACCCACTTTAATGCCCCCAGAACATCCTTCTCTGCAGTAAAATATTGTAAAAGGTGAAGAGACTCTTTGGGTCGTGGCGCACAGGTTGAGAACCTGTCTTATAAGAATGCCCCTTGAGTAACATTATGTAGAGCATTCTTAGTAGTAGGTACATGTACTAGGGTAGTGTACATCCTGCGCCGTTACATAATGAACAAGATAGACTTAGTTTTTCTTCTTTAAGAAACTGCGGCTATAGGAGGAGTGCTCTAACTCTTGGAACCGGAGTCTAAAGCACTAGCAAATCCGAATCTTCATTCGTAGGGCTAAAAGCTTGCTTATCGACCTAGAAAATTTGGGAAGAATATCCAAGTTACACGCTAGTATGCAAAGGAGAAAGGGGGGGAGAGAGAGAGAAGCAAGTTTCCGCCGGATTCTCTCATCTCGTGTTGGTCCTTTGGCCGGGGTCCAATTCTCAGACGAGAAGAAAGAGAGAGAGAGAGGGAGAGAGATGGAGAAGGCTCCGTTTGTCCATTTTTTCCACCCCCACGAAAAGAGAGCTAGAAAAAAAGCTAGAGAAAGAGAGAGAGATTTAAGCAACCCATTTTTCCTTTACTCCTTTTGAAAAGCAGATTTTTTTGTTGCTTTCCAGAACTTTTTTTGGACTTTTTTACAGTTTGAAGAGGCCAACCTGCAGGTTGAACCACCACCCTCCCCTCCCTGAGCTCTCTTCTACGTAGTAGAAGTTCCATGATGTCATCTGCGAGCTAATTCCGAAAATAGTAAACTTCCTCGTGCCGACTTTCTCCCCATCCTGTTTCAAGGCAATGAGCAAAGTTTTCCCTGTCTTCCTCCTCCTCTCCCTCCCCCTCCTCCAATTTTGTTGTCCAGCCATTGGACGCCTGAGGTGGAGAAGAAGGAGGGAGACTCTTGTTACCGTTTTCAGCCTTCCTGCCTCTGCCAACTGGACTTTTTTAAAATCTTTTTGAGGGCACCTTACGGGGCAGTCAAGAAATCGTGGTTTTTTGCAATTGGCGAGATTTTCTAGAGAAAAAAATTATCTATAGAGTTTTCTATGTATTTCCTGAGTTGTCTGAGGAATCCTTTCACCCACAAACTTCTACGCCCCAATACCCAAAATCCACCCCCACTCCCAAAAAAACTTTTTTTTAAGTACTTTCTTTCTTTCCTGCTTCTTCAAACTCCAGCAGTAGTGACGAAAAAAAACCGGACAGTGAAATTTTTTCCTCCTTTCTCCTTCTTTTTTCCCTTAAAAATCGATAGTTTGGAAAGTTTGCTGCATTCTCTGCTCGCCCTCCCCCCTTTTCTGTCGTCCAGAGACAAAAAAAAATTGGGGTTACCTTCTAGGCAGGAAGAAAATTGAGTGAACGAAAGCATTTTTTTCTCGGCCAGAATCAAAATTCCCCCCCCCCTCTCTCGGGGCAAATTACTGCGAGGGGTGGGGGGGTCACTTATGAGATGAGCAACGCGACACTAAAAAAAATATTTTTTTTTCTCTTTGAGGTCCTGTAATTAGCGAGTCCAAGTCTGCAATTACCTTTTTGTTCGCGTGTCTCTTCTGAGAGCTCGTAGACTAGCCATTTCTCTCAATTACTCTCAATGTAGTTGGTGACGATTGATGCCCAAATTGACCTTTTCTTTACTTTCTTAGAGTTTTCATTTTCTATGTTAGAATATTACGCCGCTAGCTAGTTAAAAGTGGGATTAAAAAAGGTCTAAAAAGGCGCTTAGAATAGTTACTGTTTGAACAAACTTAACTTTCCGGACCTGGCTATTCACTAATGGGCGGATGGGCAGGCGCCCATAACGTTTATAATCCAAAAGAATGTTCATCGATTAGCGATAGCAAGCAATTGATAAAATACTACATTCATTCATACACTTTTGCCTTGATGAATACCTTCTCGAATGCTTGACCTCCCAACCAATATTGGTATCGCTAGGGGCACACTCTAGGTGGCGACGCTAGTGGTAGTTAGCGATGGGGTCGATAGTTGGGTTGCTCTAAGATTTTCATATCACTAATATACCACTTATATAGCGCTACTACGCCGGGGCAGGTGTTAGGTTAGTCAAAAAAAAACATTGGAGCAACCCCATCACTAAATTTACGCTAAGGATATTGGTTGGGCTGATTTAGTACTTAAGGTCCTTTGCAAGTATTAGAATTTTCCTTGCAAAAAGTGCTTGTTTACCCTCCAAAAAAAGTGTCTATTTTCAAGCTGAGGGACAGACGTGGTTAGCTTCAGCACAAGTGTATGTACTGTACAGTACAGTACTACGACATCTAACCGCACCTGTACGTACTTGGAGTGGAGACTGCTGACATGGTTTAAACCAACACTTTTAAGACCGCAAGTACCCCGCAAGACACCCATTTCTAAAAAAATGTCTAAAACGTGTTAAGCACAAACTGGACACTTTTTATGTCATAAATCGACATGCTAAATTTTGTTGCCACTTTTGATTTTGTACACAACAAAAAATGCCCAAAATGTGCAACGTATGATCACGTACCACGTAAGAAAGTTATGCCTGAGAAATGTCTGGTTTGTGGCAACAAGACACGGTAATGTGTGTCTGGTAAGAAAAACCAGTCAAGGCATTCAACCAGCTTGGGGAAAATCGCTCCACGGTTGCATTTTCATCATCCTGCCTTCTTGCCTACTTTTTTTTTCTTTTTTTGCTTTTTGGCTTTTTGGCCTAAAAGTTCCTGAATTACTGCACTATGTAGTACTAGTGCATATAAAGAGAGCGAAGGAGAAAAAAAAGCCACATCAAGGTTTTCCTTTCCCGACTTGGCACAAGGGGCCAGTTTTCCCCTTCCCGCAAACGAGCGACAGAAACAGTCAAAAATCCTAACACTTGTTCAGGATTCAGAAGCAAAGCACATGTTTTTCCTCAACGAAAGTATTTTTTTTTTCCTCTCCCTGTCACATCCCAAAAAAATTTGCTCCACTAGCGAAAGAAACCCAACAAAATCTGCCCCGATAGACAAAGATAAGTTGTGCAAAAAAAAAAGCACCAACGGCATTTTGGGCGGTTGGAGGCGGTTTGGAAGACTTGAGTGGAAGAGGAGGAGGAGGGGCTTTGGCCGTTGGAGGGAGAAAGAAGAGGAGAAGGAGAAGAAGGAGGAGAAGGGCAGTTTGGGCAGATGGCAGCAGACTCCATCCACCTGGGCTAGAAGAGGAGGAAGAGGAGGAAGAGGAGGAGGAGGATATCCACTTCTACTCGAGAACACAGGATGTTGGGTGTTACAGTTGTCGGATCAACGGTTGCCGCACGTTCAAAAATGTTTGTTCAGTCTTCCTCTGAAGGGGGTGGGTGCGATTTGGGAAACTTCTACGTATCTGTTTCGACCTAAAGTTGTTTGCTTTTAACACGGATAGGTGAAAGTCCCATCCATGCCTTTAGAAACGTAGTACACGTTGTTGTTTCGAGATGTAATAGTTAAGATTTATGCTGATGAGGAGGTATATTAAAAGACATTCTTGAAAACATTTCTTGGAAGCATTTGGCTTTGCTTGCAACTTGTGCTAACCTCCTCAAAAAGATGCAACAGAAAGCTTATGCGTTCCTGGAAATCGCTACATCCCCCAGCCACACACACACAAAAAAAACATTTCTCGGAAGCGAGCGGAGAGTTAGTTTCATCTAACGAATCACATCGCCAAAGAAGCTCCCGAAGTTCTAGGAAAATCACTTACAAAATCCTTGATAAATCTTGTGGTTTTTTTTAGGCAAATGCGTGGCAAAGGAAATTACGGCAAACAGCATGCTTTTACAAATCGTCTTTGGGAGAGGCCTTTGAGGGAAAACTTGCATGTGTGTGTCTCTGCAATACTGTATGTTGTACCATACACGTACTATAGCCTAGCAGAGGAGCAAACAGAGGCGGTGAGCAGGTGTACATAAAATTACGTGGATCGCGGGGGCCAAACGCACGGACTTTTGAGCAAGATTAGAATGAGTGTGGCAGAATCATTAAGAAAAATTAAGTTACTGTAACTGTCATATAACGTATGCTACACTAAGTAACGTTATCACGTCCTGATAATCTGAGTTTTTCACCGAGGCCCCAAAGCCTGGTTTTTTTTGCATTTTCCAAACTCCCAAAACACTAACTTCTTTGGTTAAGCAAGTGCTTAAGTGCTTAAATTCCCTGAAATGTTGCCCTTTGGCCCACGGACCGAAACAATTGCCGGGCCCCTTCCCCACCTTCATTGTCCGTCACTCGGGCCCTTCTCCAACGACGTCATCGTGTGACGTCAAACGGGCATCCACGATTAAAGCTCGCTCGCTCGTAGGGACATTATCATCATCCCCTTTTTTGGGGGGGAAAATATCTGAATATGACGCCAGAGGCATTTTTCGCAAATGAATGAATGCATTCTGTCTCTTCCCCTCATGTTGTCATTTCAGATGGCATCAGTTTTTGGAGGGTTTGGGGACAGAAAACACGTGATCGAGTATAATGTTCGGTTGCTAACCCAACACTTGATTTCCCCCCAAAAGTTGCTAAAAAAAACCCACTAAGTTCTATATACTGTACAATAGGTATAAGGCGTCGTAAGATGAGTGCTGGGGTTTGGGTTGGATTGGGTTGGGGGAATCCACAATTTGCTTTCCTCCTAAACTTTCCTTCTTCTCCTCCTCCTCCACCTCCTAGAAGGCATTCATGATTTCGCCTTTTGAGCGTGGGGAGGTGTGGGCGGGGTGCAATTGCGGAGAAAGGATTTCAGTGGCGCTCCCACCTTTTCTTTGGATTTGGGCCCCAATTTTACGCACAACAGAAGCTGAGAGACCAATGCGGTCTTATTTGAAACTTGTGTGTGTTTGTACTAGTGCAAATATCGTCCTTTGGAAGCTGCTGGTCTTTCGTGCTGTAAAAGGAGTGTCAGTTGCAAGGTTATACATCAAGCAAATTTTTACACCATCGTTAACAATCTGAGCAGTCAATGTAAGAGGCTGAAAGTCTACTGTCAGCTGTCAGCTGTCGACTGTCAGCTATCAACTGTCGACTGTCAGCTATCAGCTGTTGACTGGCTATTCAGCGTATGTATGCTTTAGTACAAAGCTTATGTTGCATGAATTTAAGATACTACCACATCTTTTGTGAAGTTCTCGTGCTCAACCTTTCCCCTGAAAGAGCCAGACTGAACTTCCGAATTCGGCATCACTAGAACAGACCAGAGAGAGAAAGAGAGAGACAGAGCGAGGAATCTGTGGGAAGCGATCTTGTTCCCATCGCTCCAGTGATGTCCTTAGGGCCTGCTTAGTCGCAAGGTCATAGAATTGCTTTTTTCTTGTTGTTGCTTTTTGCAAATAGTCTTTTTTTTTTTTGCTTTGGTTAATCTTTTTTTAATCTCTAAAGTCTCTTTTGCTCCCATTGTCGCAAGCCCTGGAACCTTTTCTGTTCTTGTTCTTCCTCCTCCAAAATGTTCCGTCTCGTTTCCCCTCCTCCTCCTCCTCCTCTTCTGCGCCACCATCGCCACCACACCAAGGACGCATTTGAAAAAACCAGTTTGATTTGCGTCGCCGATGGACGGTGAGGAGTGGGAGGAGGAGGAGAACTCAGATCAGATCTGATTGCATCGTGGAAAATATATGCCGGCCGAGATTTATGGCACCCAGAGAGAAAAATAAAGGTTTGTTTTATTGGTTGCAGAGACAGGTACACCTTTCTTGCAGATGTGGTTAAAGAGAGGGAGATTAGACTGGCCTGATGCTTCTAACCTATGAACCTCTGACCAAGCAGAGGATCCTTTTTCGTAGTTGCCATTGTTGACAGTGTGGGCCCCCTAAAATTGAGACATTGGTACTTGCAATGCATCTTTCTGCAACCCGATAGGCCACAAGTCTAGAGTCTTTTCTGCATCAACTGGGTCGCAAGCTGGGATCCTTCGGGGAGGAAACGTGGTATTTATGGGTCAGTTTTGTGCTTAATTTGAGCCGTCACAATTGGCGAAGCATCAGTTTGTGAGGGAAACCGCCCGTGTACGTAGACAGCTTGCCGTTCTGTACGGTACATACTGCCTTTTAAGTGCTTGTTTCTCCTTCACCAAACTTTTTCCTCGATTGTTGTTGGGTTGGGGGAAAGGGAGGAAGGCGGGTTACCGAGGAGGAGGAGGAGGAGGAGGAGGAGGAGGAGGAGGAGGAGGAGGAGGAAGAGGAGGAGGCGGGTAGACCAAGGTCAGAAATTGCTACGTCTCTTTCTCTCTCTCTCTCTCTTCGTCCTTGCCTTGTTTCCCCACCTCCTCCTCCTTCTTTCTCTCCCCCTCCCCAGTGTTTGACTGCTGTTGCTCCACGCACGGCGTCATAGGCCTTTTTCTTGTACAAGTAATGTACATGGCCCCCCTCCGCTCCTTTATTCTTCTTTCGACACTTTAGTGCCTGCCTGCCAGAGTTGCCAGGCAAGTCAAAAGTTCAGAGGGGTGGTTTGTTTATAGTAGTAGTTAAAAAGTTCAGGTGAAGAAATTTTAAAAAGGCCAGATTCAAGACGCTTTTAAGAGGAGCTAATCTGTCATATCCCCGCTGCCTGCCAACTCTAGTAGTCTAATCAGGTTTCCAGTCTCTCTAACGTCACTCGCTTTTTTTTTCTGATATGTGGAAAAATGCGGCTAATTTGCCCTCCTCTCCCACCCGACATTCCCCCGACATTCCAAGACAATCGCCTTCGCAAACAAACCCCGGCAAAAATGCGCCTCCAAAAGTCACTTACTTCATCGGCATTCAGGGCACACCAGACAATTCATTTTTTTTGTATCAAATGGACGGACGCACGGAGATTTGAGGGTTCTGCTTGGCTAGAAGGAAGTTACGCCACTTGTTCACATGGGCAGCGGAGAAGGAGAAGGAGGATGAGGCGGAGGAGGAGGAGGAGGAGGAGGAGGAGGAGGAGGAGGAGGAGAAGGAGGAGGAGAAAGGGGCCGCTATACTACTTGAGGAGTACTTGTGTGTGTTCGCGCTTGTCTAGATTGCCGCAAGATGAAGAAAGCCACGGCGGCAACACACGAACAGAGGAAAGGCGCCATAGACTAACTACGTGCTAAAATTACACATTTTGCAAAAGAAAAACAGCATAGTTACGCCACAACTTTGAGGAATTTATTCAGGTGATTCCTTGCCTCTGTTCATCTATGATCGCCGTTTGAAGTACATACTGTAATAAAGATCGAAACTCCTTCCTCCTCCTCGCAGAGCTCGATATTTTCTCTGTTTGACCGCACCTGCATTATTCAGGACGCGTAGCAAAAGAAGGTGGAGGAGGAGGAAAGGCAAGTTTAGCACGAGCAAGGAAGAAGAAGACGGAGCAGGAGGAGGAGGAGGAGGAAGAGGAGGAGGAGGAGTAAGGAATGGCATTGACTTTTAAATTTGGACCCTTCTCCTCTTGCCCAGATTTTCGATATCTTTTTTTTCTTCAAATATGTATTCCTTTGCTTTCGGTTGCATTTTTCTCCTCTTTTGGTCACCAACACTTGGCGCTGTTGAATTCCCTGTCCTGTTTGTCGCTGGCTGCGTTGTTGCTGCTGCTTGGATCCATCCATCAACTGGCCTGTTTGTGTTTGCGTTGCAGCACTGCGACTGTACCTAGAACAGCGGAAAGACTGAAGAGGCCGACACGATTGCAAAAGTTGTTGGCACAAAATAATTCCTAGTTTCAGCCAACAGAAAGCAGACTTTCATGCTCCCCCTCATACAACGTACACGCAGTACTGAGTCACTAATCTCTAAGAAGAGGTAGGATCGAGAGATAGAGCCAGAGTGCACGTGAGATGACATCACCACATCACATCACAGCCAGGACAGCCAACTGACGATGATGACCGAGCGCCAGAGGAGGAGGAGGAGGAGGGGAAGGAGGAGGAGGAGCGGGAGGAGAAGGAGGAGGGGGAAAGCAGGATGGATGGATGGACCTTGGAGAGGAAGAGGAGAGAAGAGGGTCCTCATCAAAAGCAGCCTCCCTCCCTCCTTTTCTCCCTCACTCCGAATCTCATGGGCAGAACAGAACAATGGAAAAGGAGGATGGACAGAAACGTAGAATGGACAACAGCCACAGAGAGAGAAAGTGCCTTTTCAACACGCTTAAAGTCTTTCCGGCCACCTCTACTACGAACTTGCAAATGGTTTGGTGCACCCAACATAGTATAACTCGCTAAACTTGCTGAGGTATAAAATATAGCGTATTTATTTTTTTAAAAAAAGAATCTTTAGTGAGATTGTTGAGACCAAGCTATTGTCTGCTTCAAGGAATTGTGGAATTGTCCGTCCCTACACCAGAACTTGTTAACAAGCCCCACAGAGACATTTCAGTAAAGTTGAAAACAAATTCAAGAAATCAAACTCCCGACGGGACTTTAAAACTTTTAAACTTACGAGCGTAACAAATTCAGCTTTTAACATGTGATGGAACATGTCATTAGAATACCAGATAAATGTCACAGTTTTTTTTCGTAAATTTGTTACGCTCGTAAAAGTCCCGTCGGGCTTTTGGAATCCTCATCTCAGAAGGACATTGAAAGAGAGAGACAGAGAGACAACAAGCAATGCGGCAGTCAAATGAGAAGAAGAAGGCCTCTTTTCAGAGCGAAGCCAGCTGGGAGAAAGAGAGAGGGGGAAGAGATTGGTGGCCTAGAAACAGGAGAAAGAAAGAAGCCTTGACTCTCTTTTGTCTCACTCTCCTTCTCCTTCCTCCTCTCCCTCTCTCTCCCTCTCTCTGGCTGCCTTTGGCCTTTCTGTGTAGAACTGACTGTGCCTCTCCCATGCTAATCTTACATGACCATAGACAAAAGGAAACCTTGTTTCGTGTCTGTCCTCCCTCTTTCCCTCTAGGCTGCTTGCTCCCAGTCAAGTCTCTGGCAGGTGAGTCTTGCGTCTATGAAACCGCCCTTAATCATTGGAAGTGCATCAGCTGGCAATTTTGCTTCTCTTTCTTAAAGAAATTGCTTTTTGTACGAGTACCACATAGTTGGAGGGAAAAAAAAATCTCTGCACGACAGTTGATGATGCCGCAACAAAGCGGATGGACTTGAGGCAAAAATTCTTATATAAGATTCTTAACAATATGAGCGCAACCTGCAAAAGAGGTGCTCAAATACTATGTACGTACACAAGAAGGACGTTCAATTTCCCGCAAGAAGAAGGAAAGCCAGTAAAAGAACAAGCACCTTGAAGAAGAATCGTCAACAACAACATGCCCTCGCGTAGACCGCGCTGCTCACGCTTACAAAAGAAAGGACCAAGAAAGAGAGAAAAGAGAGATGGCGGGAAAAAGGAGAAGAAAGGGGGAGAGGGGGGGGAAAGGCAGTCGACGGGAGAAACTTTTTAATTCGGGCCGCATTCAAACTTTCTCCTCCTCCTCCTCCTCTTCCTCTCCCTATCCTCTTCATCCTCATCCTCCTTCTCTCTTGGCCTCCTTTCTTGTTCTCTCCTCTCTCCTTTTGTCGTCGTGGTTGTGGATTGCTTGGATCTGCTATACTCGTTGATGTCTTTATTTATTATCTAATTATAACGATTTCTTTCACGTCTAGAAGGGTTTGAACCTGCTATTGATGCCGTGAAATGTGTAGGTGTTGTTTTTAAAGGGCCTAGGTGGTTGGATTATGTTCTGAGTCCATTTTTGCCCCAGCTGTCATGTCGAATCTGTTAGACAAAGAATTGATGACCAGCTCTCCATCACATCAAGTCTGTCACTAAGAAACAAACTAAGCATCAACTGCCATTGTCAGTAGCAAAATGTGCTACTTACAGTGTTTGGCATCAGTGTGTGTCTTCCAACATGGGCGTATTTTTGTTGTGAATTTTTCTTTTTTGACACGTACGAAAATGCTAAAATTTTTCCCTTGGGGACATCTGGCCCTGTTCCACATATGAGCAGTTCCATGCAGACCCAGCTAGGGCGTGACACCCGCTTCTTAAAACGCGGAACCGGAGTACCGGGTGACCAAAATTTGGCCAAAAACGGATTAAGAAACCTGTTATTGTCCGTTTTGTTCGTCCGGATGGTTGCCAAACGGCGTACATTTTGGTGAGCCGTTTTTCACACAAAAATTGTCACTCGTGCATGCCCTAAACTCAACC
>JAAUYM010080003.1_pt1 | contig 10568 bp, 6 predicted proteins | sample 7278001 | NCBI WGS metagenome assembly JAAUYM01 (sample SAMN14350224, study PRJNA611818) | marine sediment metagenome | isolation source: surface marine sediment (1.8m) | place: French Polynesia: Moorea | collected 2018-08
AGTTAAATGGTCCCCCTGTAAGCACATCGGCATTTGGTCCTCTTTCCACACGAATAGAATTAGATAAACTAAAAGTACCTGTTAAATCTGCAGCATTGGTTACGCTAGCGATATTGGTATCGTCCTCATAGCGCAAATACCATATCAGACAAACACCACGGCCTGCACCATCAAAATCAACACCTTCTAATGCAGATAAATCGCCTGGTGCTCCAAGTATATTTAAATCAAGATCTGTAATCACAAAAGTTCTATTAGTACCTACAGCATTAGGATCTGTGGAAATACCACTCACATTATCGGGCATGCCATCAACAATAAAATTGAATGGTCCCCCAGATAATACACCTGCATTTGGTTGCCCTAATCTATCAACAAGAATTGAATTGGATAAGTCAAAGTTTCCCTGAAGATCATTGGCATTAAGACCAACTTCTAAACCTTGAATTCCGTCTTCGTAGCGTAAATACCATATAAGACAGCTTCCTACTCCAGCGCCATCAAAATCAACGCCTTGTAAGGCCTCATTTGTTGGAGGTAATCCAAGAATATTTCCAAGGTCGTCTGTAACCACAAACGTTCTGTTAGTACCTACAGCATTGGGATCTGTAGTTATACCACTTACAAAATCGGGTATACCATCAACGATGAAAGTAAATGGACCGCCATTTAAAGTTCCTGCATTTGGAACAATAATTTGAATGACCTCATCGTCATCGCTACAAGAAGTCATTAATAATCCTAAGGCTAATACCGCCAAAAATAATTTCTTAATCATCACTTTATAATTTTTAAATTCTACGTTTCAAAATTATAATGCGTTGTACTTTTGAAATGTTAGCTACCTAACATTAAGCGATTTTATTGAAAATTCTTATTTCTTTTCTGTTGAATTCCAGATAGTTTTCGTCTTTCAGTTCATTGAGAAGAATGTTGAGTGTTGGTCTTGAGGTACCAATTAACGAGGCAATATCTTTTTGCGTGTAGGGATGTTTTATGACATGATCACCTGTTTTATCACAATCGTATCCATAGTCGGCACAAAGTTCATCTAAAAACTCGATAAGTCGTGTTTTGGTGTCTTTAAACAGTAATAACTGTAATCGACGTTCTAATTTTTTGAATTTAAAGCCAATAAATTTATACACCTTAAAGCTAAAGGTCTGATTATCTCGCATTAAATCGTGCATGGTCTGAACAGAAATCGGACAGATTGACGTACTATTATCGACGGACTGTGCAAACTCATCACGGGTACTAGCTCCTAAAATCGCCTTCTCTCCGAATAACTCGCCTTTAGATAGGATTGCTTTTACGATTTCATCACCATTCTCATTATAGTATCCGATTTTTACTTTCCCCTTTTCGATAAGATATACTTTGTTTGCCGAATCTTGTTCAAAATAGATATAGTCACGTTTTTTATAGGCATCAAAGTCATGCTCCTTTTTGTAAGCCTTGAATTTATGTGGGCATAGCACATTGAACAAATTCACGTCATCAAAAAACCATAACGAGCGCATTGTTGGAAAGTTTATTGTTAGATAAACCAATGGTCGTCTAGCTTCAAAAGAACTTACAAAAAAAGCCCTTGAAAACTCAAGAGCTTTTTTCTAATATATTTCGTAGTATTTAAACTGCGTTTTCCTTTTTAATCAAATTTAAGGCAGAACCTTCCTTATACCATTCGATTTGTGAATCGTTATAGGTATGATTTACAGCTATAGTATCTTTTGTTCCATCGCTGTGTACCACTTCGATATGCAAAGGCTTACCAGGTGCAAATTCGTTGAGATCAAGGAAGTTGAAAGTATCATCTTCTTGTATCAGATCATAATCTGCCTCATTGGCAAAGGTAAGACCTAACATTCCTTGTTTCTTAAGGTTTGTTTCGTGTATACGCGCAAAAGATTTTACAATCACTGCAGCCACACCAAGATGTCTTGGTTGCATCGCCGCATGCTCTCTCGACGAACCTTCACCGTAGTTATGGTCACCCACAACTACCGACCAAATTCCATTTTTCTTATACTCGCGCTGTGTATCTGGTACACCACCATACTCGCCAGTAATTTGGTTCTTCACAAAATTTGTTTGCTTATTGAAAGCATTAACAGCACCGATAAGTGTATTATTGGCAATATTATCTAAATGACCTCTAAAGCGTAACCAAGGACCAGCCATAGAAATATGATCCGTTGTACATTTACCAAAAGCTTTAATTAAAAGTTTAGCACCTGTAATTGAATCACCAATTGGCTCGAAAGGTGTTAACAATTGTAAACGCTCAGAGGAAGGATTTACAGTAACCTCAACACCACTACCGTCTGCTACTGGCTCTAAATATCCATTCTCTTTAACGTCGAAACCTTTTGGTGGTAACTCCCATCCTGTTGGTTCATCTAACATTACTTCTTCCCCATCTTCATTGATCAGAGTATCAGTTATTGGGTTAAAATCTAAGCGCCCTGCAATAGCTATAGCAGCAGTAATTTCAGGTGATGCAACGAAGGCATGTGTATTTGGGTTACCATCTGCACGCTTCGCAAAGTTTCTATTGAATGAATGCACGATACTATTCTTTGGTGCATTTTTTGGATCACTGTAGCGCGCCCATTGACCGATACAAGGACCACAAGCATTCGTGAATATTGTAGCATCTAATTTTTCGAAAACCTCTAAGATTCCATCACGCTCAGCAGTATAACGCACTTGCTCAGAACCTGGATTAATACCGAATTCGGCTTTTGTTTTAAGACCTTTATCTAATGCTTGCTGTGCAATTGATGATGCTCTCGATAAATCTTCATAAGAAGAGTTGGTACAAGAACCAATCAATCCCCATTCCACTTGCATTGGCCATTCATTATCTTTAGCCTTTTCAGTCATTTCTCTACCGACAGTTGTTGATAAATCTGGCGTAAATGGACCGTTTAGTAATGGGCCTAATTCTGAAAGGTTAATATCGATCACCTGATCAAAATATTGCTCAGGATTCTCATATACCTCAGCATCTGCCGTAAGGTAATCTTTAATTTTATTGGCTTCTTCCGCTACATCCGCTCTGTCTGTAGCTCTTAAATAACGCTCCATTGAATCGTCATAACCGAATGTCGATGTTGTAGCACCAATTTCGGCACCCATGTTACAAATGGTTCCTTTCCCTGTACAAGACATTGCTAAAGCACCTGGACCAAAATATTCCACAATAGCGCCAGTTCCTCCTTTAACGGTTAATATCTCAGCAACTTTAAGAATAACATCTTTTGGAGCAGTCCAGCCTGAAAGCTTTCCTGTTAATCTCACCCCAATTAGTTTAGGAAATTTCAATTCCCACGGCATACCTGCCATCACATCAACAGCATCAGCACCACCAACACCAATAGCAACCATTCCTAATCCACCTGCATTTACAGTATGCGAATCTGTACCGATCATCATTCCACCTGGAAATGCATAGTTTTCTAAAACAACCTGATGGATAATACCTGCTCCTGGCTTCCAGAAACCTATTCCGTACTTGTTTGACACTGACTCTAAAAAGTTAAAAACTTCGCTACTGGTATCGTTAGCATGTTTTAAGTCGATTTCAGCACCACTTTTCGCCTGAATTAAGTGATCGCAATGCACCGTAGTAGGTACAGCAACTTTAGCCTTACCAGCTTGCATAAATTGCAATAATGCCATTTGCGCTGTCGCATCCTGACACGCCACTCTATCTGGTGCAAAATCAACGTAATCTTTACCTCGGGTAAAAGACGTTGTCGGCTTACCATCCCATAGATGAGCGTATAATATTTTCTCCGAAAGCGTTAGTGGTTTACCAACAATATCTCTGGCCGCATCAACGCGTTCAGCCATGTTAGCATAAACCTTTTTAATCATATCAATGTCAAAAGCCATAAAGTATATTTAAAGGTTGATTATTATATTTTTTAAAAGTTCCACAAAATTACGAATTCCTAATGGTTATTAAAAATATGTAACAAAATCGTAAATTCTTTAAACTTAAATCAAATATTGTTCGATTTTTTAAGCATTATTTAAATTATTAATAATTTTTATGGGCTAGTATCAATAATTTAACAATTTGATTTATTTAGAATGAAAATGAATTGCTATTCATTTTTTTTATAGATGTATTTACCACAAAAATAATTTTAACATTCTAATTGTAACAAAGTCTGTGTATTGTTCTTCTAATCAATAAACTAAATAATCAATAAACGAACTAATCTGAAATTTTTAAAATGAAAACTACGATTTTAAAATTGAGCGGAGCCTTTGTTTTATTCTTAGGTCTCCTAATGCATTCTTATGCCCAAGAAATTACTGGTGCATGGGAAGGAAAATTATCTGTACAGGGTACAGAAATACCATTAATATTTAACATATCAATGGAGGATGGTAACTATTCTTCTACTATGGACAGTCCGTCCCAGGGTGCCATGGATATTCCAATGGATGTTACCACGTTTGAAGATAACACCCTAACCATTAAATTTAATCAGGCGGGTATTAAATACGTCGGAACATTTGCAGAGAATGCCTTTACTGGTACGTTTTACCAGGGAGGAAATGAACTACCACTAAACTTAATTAAAACGGTAAAAACCTTACCTGGAAATACTGCTTTACCAACGTCTGACGAAGAGTTAGAAAAACTATCGAATTGGAAGCCTTTGAATAGTTATAAATATGCTGTTGAAGACTATTTTGCCAGACCTAAGGCAAGATCGTTCAATTTTTCACCAGATGGAAAATATTTGTCTTACAGAGAAAAGGACGAGAACAAGAAGAACCATGTCTATGTTAAGAATCTCGAAACGGAAGAAGTTACAAGAGTTATCGAAGAAAAGGAAGAACTTGTTAGAGGATTTGGTTGGGCAAATGAAAACCGTATCATCTATATTATGGATAAAGGTGGTAACGAAGATTATCATTTATTTGCCGTGAATATCGATGGCAGCAACCAAAAGGAGCTTACACCTTTCGAAGGTGTTAAGGTTAATATCCTGAATCTTTTAAAGGAAGATAAGGATCACCTGATCATTTCCATGAATCAGAACAACCCTCAGATTTTTGAGCCTTATAAAATCAATATTGTAACTGGCAAGTTGGTACAACTTTATAAGACTGACGACGCAGCCAACCCTATTGACGGCTATGAGTTTGATAAAGACGGTAATCTACGTGGATTTGCAAGATTACGTGATGGCGTTCATTTCGACATGTACTACTCTATCGACGGAGAAAATTATGAAATCATGAAGGAATTAAACTGGAAAGATAGCTTTGGTATTTCTTCATTTAACTACGCTACAGAGTATCCACATGATGCTTATGTGATTTCTAATCTAGATAGTGACAAGACGCAAATTTACCTTTACGACCTTAAAGAAGATAAGGTCATCAAGAAGTTATTTTCTAATGATAACTATGATGTGTCAGGATTATCATTATCCAGAAATAGAGGTTATGAGTTAGACTACTTTTCTTATGAAGGAGAGAAAGAAGTTATTATTCCTGTTAGTGACTATTATAAAAAACTTCACGGAAAGATCACAAAGAAATTCCCAAATTATAGCTATTCAATCGCCGATGTCACGGACGACGAAAGCAAATATCTCATCTTTTTACAAAGTGATAAATTGTATGGTATTTATTACGCTTATGATGCCAAAAAAGACGAATTTAAATTGCTTTATAATCTCATGCCTAATCTGCGTGAAGAAGATATGGCAGAAATGCGACCGATTACCTTCACAAGTAGAGATGGCAAGACTATTCACGGTTACATCACTTTACCAAAAGAAGCACTTGAAGGCAAAAAAGTTCCGGTAATTGTGAATCCACATGGTGGTCCACAAGGTATAAGAGATTCATGGGGATTCAACCCAGAAGCACAGCTTTTTGCAAGCCGCGGTTATGCTACACTTCAGGTAAACTTTAGAATTTCTGGTGGTTACGGGCGAGAATTTTTAGAATCAGGATTTAAACAGATCGGTAGAAAAGCGATGGATGACGTTGAAGATGGACTACAGTATGTAGTTGACCAAGGTTGGGTAGATAAGGACAATGCAGCTATCTATGGTGGTAGTCACGGTGGTTATGCTGTACTTCGCGGTTTAACAAAAACACCAGACCTTTATGCTTGTGGTGTCGATTATGTTGGTGTATCAAATATTTTCACTTTCTATGACTCCTTCCCAGAATACTGGAAACCTTATAAGAAAATAGTTAAGGAAATATGGTACGACCCAGATAATCCTGAAGAGAAAGCAATTATGGAGGAAGTTTCACCTGTTTTCCATATAGATGATATTAAGAAACCACTTTTTGTGGTTCAGGGCGCAAATGACCCTAGAGTAAATATTGATGAATCTGATCAAATCGTTGAGGCCTTAAGAGCTAAAGGTGTAGATGTACCATATATGGTGAGATATGATGAAGGTCATGGATTTGGTAAAGAAGAAAACTCTATTGCCCTGTACAGAGCTATGATGGGCTTCTTCGCAAAACATTTAAATCAAAATATGGAGCAGCCTATCAAAAACTAAGGCTCCTTAACGGTTACATAAACAAAAAGACCTCATAAGTCAGTTATGAGGTCTTTTTTTATATAATACTTTCTGTCTTTTAATAAAGACTTTCAATTATTTTTTCGTCTGTAATACCTTCAGCCTCGGCCTTGTAATTCTTAATAATTCTGTGCCTTAAAATACCTGTAGCAATGGCCTGAATATCTTCAATATCCGGTGAGAATTTCCCCGTTGTGGCTGCGTGTGTTTTTGCCGCCAAAATAAGATTTTGAGAGGCACGCGGACCCGCACCCCAATCGACATATTCCTTCACAATATCGGCTGCAGTATTTGCTTTTGGACGCGTTTTAGCAACCAATGAAACCGCATACTCAACCACATTATCAGCTACAGGAATACGACGGATCACATTCTGAAAATCAATGATTTCTTCTGCAGTAAATAAGGCATTAACGCCTATTTGATTATCTGTGGTTGTCGCTTTTACCACTTCAACCTCCTCTTTGAAAGAAGGATATTCTAATCGTATGGCAAACATGAAACGATCTAACTGTGCTTCTGGCAATGGGTAAGTTCCTTCTTGCTCTATCGGGTTCTGTGTAGCAAGTACAAAATAAGGTAAGCTCAATTTATACTGATGACCAGCAACAGTTACTGCGCGCTCCTGCATCGCTTCTAGAAGAGCAGCCTGAGTTTTTGGCGGTGTTCGGTTGATCTCATCTGCTAGAATAATATTCGCAAAGATCGGTCCTTTAATGAATTTAAAATGACGATTTTCATCAAGGATCTCACTTCCCAGAATATCACTTGGCATTAAATCTGGTGTGAATTGAATTCGCTTGAAATCTAAGCCTAAAGCCTGTGCTATGGTATTTACCATTAAGGTTTTTGCTAATCCAGGTACACCGATCAAAAGTGAATGACCTCCTGAAAAAATAGAGATCAAGATCTGATCTACTACATCTTCCTGACCAATAATAACTTTCGAAATTTCTGTCTTAAGGTCTTTATATTTTTTTACGAAGTTTTCGATTACGGCAACGTCAGACATATACTATTGTGTTTTTAACCAATTACTTTGATAATCACAGTCCCTATATATACCGTTTATCTTAACATAAGTTTCTAGAATCACCTCTCTTTGCCACTTTTCAATGGCCCTAACTTGCTTATCTTGCAGTGCTAATTCTTTTATTTTTAGATAGTCTTGTGCAAAATCAGCTTCATGATCATCTATTCTATCTGTAACCGTCATAATCTTGAACTTCAGTGTATTCACTCGATCTCTATCTTCAATGACTTCACTCACAGCTCCGTCTTCTAATCCCTGAATTTGGGTGTACATTTCTGTATCCATTTTGGTCAATTCAAAATTGAAGTCTTGTGTTGTTGGATTAGTAAGTTTTCCCCCTTCATATTTAGTCTCTTCTTCATCACTAAATTCCCTCGCTGCATCTGCAAATGATAGCTTACCAGATACAATGAGATCTCTCACCTTATTGATCTTATCTTGTGCTTCTTTAATGGCATCTGGTGTCACCTCAGGACGCAAAAGTATATGTCTAACATCATATTCCTGACCTCTGATCTTTTCAAGGTAAATAATATGGAAACCAAAGTCCGTTTCAAAAGGATCCGAAATTTCACCTTCCTGTAGATTGAAGGCGACATCTCTAAATTCTTTTACCATTCTTGGTCGTTTTCTATTCATGGTTGGTAATAACCCTCCGTTATTTTTTGAACCAAAATCTTCTGAATAAAAAAGGGCTTTTGTAGTGAAACTTGAACCGTTTTCTTCTACATCGCGTTTGAATCCTTTCAATCTTTCAATAACAGCTTGCTTGGCAGCCTCAGTAATTTCTGGTATTACAACTATTTGAGCAACCTTAAGTTCAGTTCCGAAAGTTGGTCTTTCGTCTTTTGGAATATCATTAAAAAAGGTTCTCACCTCTTCAGGAGTCACCTCGATCTCATCGATAACTTTCTTCTGCATTTCTTGAGCGAGATAACCGTTCTTATTGATCTCGAACATCTCTTCTCTTAAGGCTTCCTCTGATTCTTTTTTGTAATAATTAACCAACCAGGTCATATCTTGTTGTGACTGTGCCAAAATACCCTGAATCTGTTGCTCCACTAGACTTTGAATGTATAGTTCATTAACTATTACGCTATCCTGAATTGCCTGATGCGCATATAATTTCTTCTCTAAAAGACTTCCAAAAAGTTCGCAACGTGTTACACCAGTTAAGTCAGCACCTTGGGCTTCCAATTGCGCGATCTCGCGATCGAGATCAGATTCTAAAACAATAAAATCTCCGACAACAGCAGCAACACCATCTGCCTTAATTCGTGCTTTATTTACTACCGTATCTTTTACTTTTAGCTTAGGCACTTCATCTGGAATAATCTCTTGTGCACGTACTGCATTAAAACAGATTACAAAGCAAAGGCTTAAGATGTTAATCGTAGATCTCAAACTTGTTATTTTTAATGGCATCTTTTGAAATATCATTTTCGAGTTGTTTTATAAGCTCTAACTTTCGCTTATTAATCACAATTTGTTTTATTGATGAATTGACGTACTCCAGCGGTGCATAATCATTCTGTTGACGTATGTCATTCACCTGCATCAAATATAGGTTTATTGAATCTTTGAGCTGTAAGAAATTAGATTTTTTTAACAGTAAATCTTTACTTTCCTGAGTCACCACAGGAACTTTATCTACGACCTGATTAAACTTCACCCACAATGAATCGTTTAACGAATACGATTTAAACTGAAGTGAAATAGAGTCTAAGTAGCGTTGATCCTTTGGCTCAAAACGTTTAAATCTATTTGTAATTGTGTCTAAGTCAATAGGATTTAAAGGTAAGCTTATGTAACGTAACTGCAACAGGTCGTCATTGAGTTTAAAAGACTCTTTATTGGCCTCATAAAACACTTTTGCCTCCTCAACATCGACAACTGTATCTATATTTTTTTTTACGAGACCTTCTAAATAGGCTTTAGTATATAAATCATTTTTGTACTGCTCGATAAGCTTAGAAAACTCCTCTTGCTTATCTTCTGAGAGGTTAAGAAGGGCACCATCCATCAACAACAACTGTCGAGCCCAGCGATTGATGTAAGCATTAACAATAACTAAACTGTCTGCTTTACTTGCACCTTCCGGTACAAGATCAGCAACATCCTCTTTGTATAAAAAAACATCATTAACCCTTGCAATTGGCTGACGATCATCGGCTTTTTTAAAAAAGTCACAACTCACCAACCAACAACAAACTACAAGAAGTAAGAACGTTTTTTTCAACAAAATCTATTGATTTTTAATTTTTGATTTTACCGCTTTAAGCGCTTTTTTGTTTACAACAATGTCGAAACGATCGTATAAGTCATTAATCCAATCGCTCTCAATTTGAGTTTGATAATCATTAATAACATTGCCTTTGGCCTCTTCAAGGGTTTTATCACCAGCAGGAAGAACGTCAACCACATTTATGACATGGTAGGCATCGTTGTGTGCGTATATCTTATCGATCCCTTTTTGAAAGGTTAGATCAGAAGGTAATTTGTTATCCGTCATTTCAAAGATACCTTTGGTAAAAATGACATTTTTTTCCCCTTCTGTATTTAAGGCGGCTTCGATATCCTCTTGGCTTGCCCCTTTTTTCATCATTGGTAATAGCTTTTCTGCAACCGTCTTATCCGCAGAAGACGCAATAATCACATCAACCCTGTCACTCCATTGATACTTCGACTTATGCTTTAAGTAAAAAGCTTCTAATCCTGTAGTATCTTTAGATGCTCTGTTCCAAACTTCTTTCTCCATTAATTCGAACAATAAAAGACCATCGCGGTACTCTTTTAAGATATTGGCAAAATCTTCGTTTTCAAATTCAAGGTTATCTTCTCTGTATTGTAAAATAGATGTTTCAAAGAACTTTTGGTACTCCTTATCAACGATATCTGAAAAGGTGGCTTTTTTATTGTTGTAAGCACGTTGAATGGAAAATAGATGCCTAGCA
>JAAUYM010021553.1_pt1 | contig 10565 bp, 12 predicted proteins | sample 7278001 | NCBI WGS metagenome assembly JAAUYM01 (sample SAMN14350224, study PRJNA611818) | marine sediment metagenome | isolation source: surface marine sediment (1.8m) | place: French Polynesia: Moorea | collected 2018-08
CTTCTTTCTTTTGCTTTGCCTTCTTTTTGAAAATTCAAGAAAAAATTGCAGCAGAACAGATTCTACAGCCTTTCTTCATACCAAAGGATGATGAAAAAATATTGTTAATCTGAAACTCTTGCAGAAAAAATATTGTCATATGGAAACAATTTACGTAATAAAATTTTAGTATGCAGCAAAAATATTGTTAATGTGAGAATTGTTAATGTGAAACTCGACTGTACTACGCAACTCCTCTGTGCACAGGTACTCGGCGATCGTGGTGGACTTGATGATGTACCGTACACATGCTACTAGGTCCGAGTATTTCTAAGTCTTGGGATTCGCCTGTGCAAGCACGCTTGGAGTGCAAAACGAGTTATTCTTGTTTCTTCCATCCATCCCTGTAGCTGTGGGGACCTTCGTAAAGGAAAGACTGGCGTCGTGGGGCAAAGCGAAAGGAGAATGAACCTCCCACCTCTCTTTCTCTCTGTAGTAATTTGCTCATCAAGGTATTCGCCAAGATGTTGTACATATAGTACGTACTTGTACCATGATCTATGCCAATTTCTAGTGTACACATCCCCGCGTAAGCATTGCAAGCGTAACATAGTTACAGGGATTGAAAGAAGCTATAGTCACCATAAGTAATCACATGATACGGTTGATCAAGGCAGCCGCAATTGAGCATGCTATACTAAGTTGTAGTATCCATTTAAATTCTTGTTGATATCATTAGTCCTAGTAGTAGTACATACATCTTCAATCGTCCTTTGTTTTTGGGATTGGGACTTTAGTACCGTGGAAGTTAGATATTAAAGGTAAGTAAGCAGCAGGTTGAGCAGGGAAATGGGAATGTGTAAGTCTCGTTTAAAGGAATTATCTTAATTTTTCCCCAGACACTTTACAGGCCAACTACTTTTGTTGGAGCAGTCTGTCCTTAATATATTATTTAAACTAAAAATATTTTTTTTAACTCAATGTGGTTAATCACATGCTGCAAGAGAATTTAAAAAATGAAGGAGAGCGAAAAAGACGCATCGAAAGAAAGGTTGTCTCCAAACAAGTGGCTGGACAGCGCAAATCGAGTGAACAGGCCGTATCGCGAGCGGCGAGATGAAGTGATGAAGTCGGCTGGGCTGGCGGAGCAGCTCACCTTCGTCTTCCACTCGCCGACGGCCAGAGTCGGAAATCGCCACCTGCTGCGCGTAGGAAGGGTGGTCCGGATGGTGCGGCGACAGCCCAAGGCCGCGGACGGGGGCGAGGCCCGCCTGTACACCCACTACCTGCAGCAGAGGAACATCGACAACGCTCACTTCGTCGGCCAGGTCTACGTGGACCCGACGAAGGGCGGCCCCGACAGGTACAGGCCGGTCCGCTGCTCGGTCCAGGACTTCGACGGCAACAGCGCCACCACCTTCGACGTCCTGTGGGAGTACCTGTGGCCGGACCCGGCGCCGCGCCACGAATTCTCCTGGGAGGAGCTCCTCGGCACGCTCCTCCCGGCGGCCGACCTGGAGGCGGCGCGGCGGGAGGCGGCGGCGCACCCTACGGTCCCGTTCCCGGACTCGGAGACCCGGCCCGGGAGGGACGCAGAGGTGCCGCAGTACGACGACAAGTGCGACGACGGGACGTCGGGCAACCGGGACGACTGGCAGGAGGTCGTCGTCGACTGGAAGAAGAACCTCTTCCACGACGAACCGTGTCAGTCTGAAGAGGCGCACTCGACGACAACGACGACGGCGGCGGCGACGACGGAGACGACGGCGAAGAAGCACGAGAGGACGTTCGATTTCTACGACACGACCGACTCTGAAGACATGTACGCTTGAGCGTTTCACTGCGCACTGAAGTACCAGTTTCCGTCGGGTTATACTATTCTTTAAGCAGTTAAGGCAGGTTGAGTCCAGTTAATATACCTATACAGTAGCATCATCCAAATTATATGCAATTTTCTTCCTCACGTTACAAAAAAATACAAATATTCCGAGAGATAACTTGGCTTCATACCGTACAGTAGGTGTCATACACATAGTACACATATCAGGTAAAAGGAGATCTGAGTTAAGGTTCGCAAAGTAAAAACAGTGGCATGCGGCTCATCTCTTCTGCCTGGTCTTTCTCTTGTAGTTCCCCTCGGTTTCCTCCTTTTCCGCCTCCACCTCCGTCGCCGCCCGCCGCGTTCCAGACCTGGTCGGGCGCTTGCTCGAGTCGCCCCGTTCGGGGGTCTTCTTCCTGCTCTTCTCGTCCTTCTTCACCATCTCCTCGAACAGATCCTTCCCGCCCCTTCGGAACCTGCACGAGGAACCGGCGTTTGAAACTTGACAGAACTTCAGACTTTTGGTGGACATAGTGCTGTACATACTACACTAGTTCGATCCCTTTTGGGACCTTGGATTCTGCGTCGAATCCTAATGCATACCGGTACATAGTACCTACGTAGATACATACCTGTTCCTTATTCAGTTTCGCAGCTTAACAACACACAGGGAAAGAAAAAGACTTGTTTGTTCATTCCCTCATCCCACCACCAGCACAGAAAGAGTCACTCACTTGAACGAGAGGTCCTCGCTGTCGTCGGCCTTCCCGCCTCTGTCCTTTGCGGTCCTCTTCGGCGAGGGGGGCGACAACACCGGGATGGCGCTCAGGTCGTGCGAGCGCTCCAGGAAGGTCACGTTCTTCTCCAGGACAGTCTGGTTCTTGTTCGGCGTGCTGATGGCTCGAAGCGCGCTGTTCTGCTTCTCCTTCTCCCCCTTCGCGGCGGCGGCGGGCGGAAGCACAGCCGGCAGAGAAGGAGGAGGAAGAGGAGGTAATTCCTCGTCTTGCCTGCTTGTGGTGGGAGCGGGATCGACCCGGGATGCCTCTCCTTCCTTTGCACGTTCTTTGGGAAATTGTTGGTCCTTTGATCCACTTTCTTCTTCACGCTCCTCCTTCTCCTCCTTGTCTTCTTCAGCACTCTCACCCTTTTCCTGCTCGTTGAGCTCTCTGCCGCCCTCCTCATCTGGTGTCTCCTGAACCAACTCAATTTCTGTTTCATCTCTCTCTTCGCCAACCCTCTCCTCTTCCATATCCTCTCCATCCCCGTCCTTTTTTCCCTGTTCAACAGTCACAACCTCTTCCTCCTCTCCTTGCTCCTGTTCCGCCACTCCAGGCATGACCAGCCTCTTCTTCGCCTTGCTCCTGCTTTCCATTTCTCCCTCTCCGTCTTCCTCTCCTTCCGCCTCTTCTTTTTCTCTCTGCCTCTTGGATCTCTGTCCCCTCTGCAGCCTGGGCGAGATGTCCTCGATGTCCACCACCATCCCCCGACTGAGCATGTGCGGAAGCTCCTCCGGAATCTGGTCTCCGTCTAGGACGCGGTTCGACCGCACGAACGCCTGCAAGGAGGTCGGATCGCGGTCGTCGGGGTCGTCGTCATCTGCTTCGACACCTGACAAAAAGTTATGCGGGAATTATGATGGGCTGACTACTCTAGTAGCAACCAGCAAAATTCTTCGTTTACCCACCCTTCTCTTGACCTCCGTTCCCTGCTTCCCCTCCTCCTTCACCTTCCTTCTCCCCTCCCTGTTGCTCCGCCTCTCCCTCCTTGCTCTTCCTCCTCTCCTCCCGCTGCTTCATCTTCTCCTTGATTGCGTTCGCGGCGTTCTCGAGGAAGTCCCTGATCAGCTGCTCGTTCTCCGCGTCCTTCTGGGCGTTGCTCGTCGAAGAGGACTGCGAAAGGACCAAAAAAAGAACGTTGCCGAACCAATTATAAGTAATTCTCGGCGTAAACAACCACACCTTTCTTCGTCTCCTCCTTGCCAGCTTGCATAAGAAGGAAAAAAATGTCACCGTCAAAAAAAAATAATTAAAAGGGGGTACAAACACTTTCGCAACAATGTTAAGCTGCTCGATAAGAAGGTTAAAAGCAAAGAAAGATGTAAGAGCCAAAGCTGGCAAAGAAAGACGAGGGAGGAAAAAAAAACAGAATAAGCAAGAAGCGTACAGGTCCTGTCGTCCTTAGTACCTGTGTCTCTCTCCTGACCTCTTCGTGCTTCTTCTGCTCGTCCTCCCACTTCTTCAGGTCGAACTCGATCTCCGTCGCCAACTGACGGTCCGCTGCCAACATATCCTTCACCTGCGTGGAAACTTACGTGATAAGTCACATGCGGGAAACATACATACATACGTACATAGTGTGGATAGCCAGCATCTCCTTGCACCACCTTACCTCATTCTTGTAATCCTTCATGAGCTCCCTCAGGCAGCTCATGAGGTCGCTCAAGAGCGGAGAGCAGAGGGGCTCCAGTTTGTGCTTGAGAGCGATGATGGTGGGGATGATGTACTCGATGACGTTCTTCTTTACCACTTGCGAGATAATGGTCTTCTTAACGGCGAAGGCCATGGCCGGCCCGCGGAAGTCCTCCTCTGCCAGGTTGGGGTCGCCGGCGCCGCCCGGTGCCAGGTCGTCCTCATCCTGCCTGGACTTGAGGCTGGCCAGCTTGATCTCTTCGGAGGCCAAGCAGGCCAGCGTGTCCTGGAGGAGGCCGTTCGAGACCTTGTCGATCTTTACCTGTCCCTCCACGGCCCCGTTCAGAATGTCCTGGCAGAGTCGGTAGGTGGTCTGGAAACGGTCTTCGTCCGTCATGTGCTCCAGCATAAACTTGTACAGCTTGGCCCGCTCGGCTCGGTGCTCCGGTCCCTTGAGGGAGAAGAGCTCCTTCTCGCGGTCGGAGACTACAAACTTGTTGTACGTCTGATGGCCCTCGTACTCGTTGTAGTGGAAGATGGCTTCTATAAAGTGTGAGTACATGATCTTGGGCTTCCTCTTAAGCAGACGCTGCTGGAAGTAGAAGGTAGTGAGGCTACGCATCTCCTCGCTCTGGTCGTTAAGGGTCTGCAGGATGCGGAAGAAGAAAGCGCCGCGCCCACTCATCTTGAGGTAGTCCTCCTGCAGGAGGTGGATGAGCGTAATGAGGGTAGTGGTGCGCACCACCAGGGACTCGTCCTTGAGGCAGGCCGTCATCTGAGGGATGAGCGGGTCCACGAGGCTGGCATAGCGGACACACATGTCGGTCAGCGCGTACATCACGTTGTTCTTGATGGCAACCGCAGAGTCGGAAGAGGACGAGGTCGAGTCTAGGAGGAGGCGCCCGAAGGCCGGGATGATTTTCTTGGCCATGTCCTCGTGCTGGAGACACATCTTGGCCAGGGTGACGATGCTGACCGCCTGGAGTCGTGTTGTCGGCGTGAAAGAGCAGGGCGGGGGCTGGGAGCTCTGGGTTTGGCTGCTCGGGATCGGGACGGAGGCCTCGTTGCGGCCGCGACGATGTTTCGTTCCCTGAGAGGAAGATGTGTAAACGTATAAGAGAGATTTTTTTTCCACATGATTTCAATCGAACTTAGTCCTCCCCTTACTACCTGTTGAAAAATTATGCTCTGCATGAGAAGGAAGAGCCTCTTGTTTATCCTGTGTGGACAGATCTGAGCCAGCTCCCCCAACGTAAAGATCTGTCGCATCATACGGAGATTCTCCACCTCGTCGCCGGCCGGGTTCAGAATCTTGGAGGAGAGCTCATCGTCGATCGTCTCCACGATCTCGGCTGCCCAGCCATCCAACTTGGACTGGTACCTCTTGGCGTAGGCGTCTGTGCCACGGATACCCTCCCCGCCGCCGCCAGCCTCCAGGTCGGACACCACGGTGGCAATGTCCACGGCTGTGGGGATGAGCTCGGGCGGGAGAGCGAAGCGGCGAATCAGCAGGACCAGGTCCGACTGCAGCAGGTGCCGCTCTTCCTGAGACAGCCTGGCGACGGAAGCAAAGAGAACTCTGAGCACCTGGAGCAGCGTGTACAGCCCGACGCCCTGCGGGGTGTGGATGGTGCCCTTAAAGTAGTCCATGACGAAGTGCGGGTCCTGCAGCGGGAGGTAGACGGTGACGAGGGAGAGGAGCAGCCACGCGTGGTCGTTGTTGCCAGTGCCCACGTAGCTCTTGAGCACTTTCAGGATGGAGGGCTTGAGCAGGCCGTCCTTGGCCCATGTGCCGCACGCCCTGCTCAAGTACTTCGTCATCTTTTGCTCCGTCGCGTGCTGGAGGATCTTCCAAGGGAGGAGGTGTTCGTCCGTCCTGGCCACGGAGTAAGGGACCAGGTTGGCAAACAGAAGCTCCCACACCTCCTGCAATGGACACATTAGCGTAGTACCATGTATATTAAGGTTCTGTACATTAAGGCAGACAAGATGGCAACTTCCTCCCCTCCCTCATTACCTGATGCGCCCTCTCCGCGGCCTTCTGCTCGACGTCCAGGATGAGCGGGAAGACGCCCTCCACCCAGAGCTTGACGATCATGTCGCAGTCCGGGTTTCTCCGCACCAGGCCGGACAGCGACTGGACCATTAGCTTGCGGACCATGAGAGAGGAGTCGCGACAATGCGTGGCCAGAATGGACACCAGCTCTTCAGACAGGACGCCGGACTTGACAATGTTGTCCAAAACCTGAAATAATTCCCCCCCTCCCCAAATCGCTATGGATCCTGTAAGATTCAGTAACATTTCAAATGGGCAACCTGCAGTGCGTTTTTCCTGACGTAGACGGAGTCGTCGAGCGCCCTCTTGCGCAGGAAGTCCATGAAGGCTTCGGTGGAAGGCAACGGGTCTACGGTGGCCAGGTCCGCCGACGAGTCGGACAGGAGGTCAACGAAGTCAATAGCGCCGCCCTTCTTTTTCCCACTTTCGTCGTCGCCGCCACCTCCTCCTTCCCGCTCCCCTCCCTCCTCCTCCTGCCCGAGCAGATTCCTGATGACTGTGGCCATGGTTGGATTGTTGGCTTCGGTAATCTTGGCCAGCGTCTGCAGCGCGCACGCCCGCACCGTGGCCGACACGTCTCTGCAGCGGGAGAAGACCACGCCGAAGATAAACTTGTGCGAGACGAGGTCGTCTCTCCCGTCGACCTCGCCCCTCTCCGCTCCTCCCTGTTGCTGCTGCTGCTGTTGTTGTTGCTGTTGTTGCTGCTGCTCCTGCTGTGGTTGTTCGTCTGCACCTCCGGCGTCGCCGCCTTCACCGCCCGCCTGCACAGTTTTTCCCTCCGCGTTGCCTTCGATGTTTCCTCCCTCCGCTCCCGCAACTTGAGCGGCGACGGAGGCGTTGGAAGGGGCAGGAGAACCTTCCCTGGTGTTAGCCTCTGTGGTCAGTCCGGACTCTCCTTCCCGCTCGTCCTCCTTCAGCAGCTCGCCCATAACCTAGGATGAAGCGAAATTGGTCCACCATGCAATAATAAGACCACTCACTCTCTCCCTGTGAAACAACTTCACAGTACCTCGACGGCGAACTGCCTGTGCGCGACCTTCTCGTTGTGCGCCCAGCAGAAAAGCCATCGGACGACCCTGCGGAAGACGGGCCCCGGCAACCCGCGCATGATGTCCACAATGGCCCTTGATGCCTTGTGACGGTACTCGGCCCTCTCGGGCACCTGCAGGGACAGGTGTTGGATGAGCACCTCGGTGGCGTCGTGGGACGCGTCTCCGACCTGAAAAAAAAACCGGAATTCATAATTTTTTTTTGTTAAGTCTTTCCGCCGTCTCTTCCTACTGACCACCGTCATGAGATGCTTGACGAAGTGAAGCGTGTGCTCCCTGATTACGGTGAGCCCCCTGGGCGCCACCTCCGAGGCCCCTCTGTGGGTCATCAGGACGGCAGGCAGCAGGTGTTTGAACACCAACGGCACCAGCTTCTTCCGCACGTCCCCGTGGAGAGGACGACACACCTTCTCCAGCCCCGTGTAGGCGTTGAAGGCCAGGGCGGAGAGTCCGCTGCGGCGCTGGGCACGGCCGAAGTCCAGCGAGGCAAAGTCCGTCTCCAGCCGGGTCAGCTCCACTAGCTCCTGGACGGTGACCTCCAGAGACTCGGCGCTGCGCTTCAGCGGGCAGTGGTCCAGCAGGTGGAGGAAGTGGTAGAGCACGCGGTTCAGCGAGATGGTCAGCCTCTGGATCTCGGCCGGAGACAGGAGGCTCGGGTCCAGCTCAGGGTCGCTGTCGTCTCCGGAGTCGTCATCGTTCTTTGCAGAAAGAAAACGGGACAATAATGAAGTTACTACGTACCCACACTTTGTCTGCACACACAGTCAATAAAGAAATTTCCCACCTCTGGTCTGCGACCTAAACATGAGTTGCAAAGCTTGTCGTTAGGTACAGTAGATAAAAAAAACCTCTTAGAAACAATGTTTCTTTGCCTCTCCCTCCACAATTTACTATGGGTCACGGGCTACTCTGGGAGGCATTAAAAGTGGATCGTCATCCGAAACGGTTGGGAAACTCTGCGGCAAAATCGAAGCTGTTTGAACCTACAATCGCCCCGCTGCAGGTGGATCCCGCCCTGGAGGAATGCCTGGCCCTGGCCCTCTGCGAGCTCCCGCCTCCTCTCCTCCCTCCGCCCCCTCCCCTCTTTTTCTTCTTCGGGCTGAACTTGGCCAGCCTGAGCTTGGTGGCCAGCTTGAAGGTGTCGAGGGCGCGGTTGAAGAGCACCGGGTGGAAGATGCTGAATGCGCCGCTGCCGGGCAGCGACAGGAGGACGAAGTAGAGTCCGGCGGCGCGGCAGCACTGGTCGCGCTCGAAGGCGCGAGACTCCAGGCGCTGGCCGCGATCCAGCAGGTAGAAGAGAAGGGCCAGCAACTTCTTGTACCTAAAGTAAAAATATGGGGGAGGAGAGAAACGTTTTGTAATGTTTACTAATATCCTCTTTCTTGTAAACAAGAAACAAAAACAGACAGTATGTTCAATGACCTGCAGCGTGTGTATGGCGGTGGTTTTTGCATTTCTTGCCATTTTTGTTAACGTTTCTACTTTTGGCAATGTTTTATAGGTAGTTATTTATGCTTTTTTCTATAAAGCATTTAGGGGTAAGTTCTAGCGTGGCGGAATGGAGCGCGTGTACGCGTGGAAGGAAGGAAGTTTTGCCAAATAGGAATCCAAAAGTAATTTTAAAATACTTTTAAAGATGCCTTTGACTAGTGGCCAATAAATAGGTTAGCTTAGGTATTCTAAAAATGCATATTGGTTGGGTTATGTCAGTTTAAAGTTTAAAACCCTCACCTTAAAAGGATTTTTGCCTTTCGGAAGTGGGCTTTTCTTATCTTGCAATCTCATTTTTTTAATTTTTAAGGAGTAAAAGAAGATGTTGAAAGAAAGATGGATAGCTGATTTTGTTGGCATGAAAGCAAGCAAGAACGTTCCTGACTACTCATATAAATAAGTTTTTACACACTCGCAATACCCTATATTGCAATCACAGTACTCATACAGTATAGTACATATGGCTTGTTCACCATAAGAAAAATGTCCCGCTAATCCGAAGTACCATTTAAAAATCCCTCTAATCAGAAGTAATTTACTGCATAAAAATACTGTTCCTAGAGAAAAATTCTCCTAATCCGAAAATCCCTCTAACGTGAAGTCGAGATACAGTACCGGTACATATGTGCAGTATGTTACAATTGATGTTTTAACAGTTTTTTTTTTAAATTGAACAACAACTCAGATCTACTTGCCTTTCGGCGTGACAGCCGCAGGTAAAAAAAAAGAAGAAAATGTTCTCACTTGATTCCCTGGCGCACGAGGTTGGACCAGTAGCCGCAGTCCTCTCCCGCCGCCGCAGATGACGCAGAATCGTTGGCTCTCGCCCCCGCCCCCGCCCCCGCCCCCTCCTGCTCGTCCTCCCTGTTGCTCTCCTCCTCCCCGCCTCCTCCCCTCTCCGCCCTCTTCTGGTTTACACTCATCCACTTGAGCGCGAGATCGGTGACGGCCTCCATGTCCTCCGACGCCCTCTCTCCGCCGTCCCTGAGCAGCACCTCCCTCCTGTACTGTTCCGGCGGCTCCTTGGCCTCGGTGAACTGCGACTCCCACGCGTCCCTAGTCCAGGCCTTGGGCAGCCCGCGCAGGTCGAGCGACTCCAGTAGCACGGCCGTCTCGCTCAGGAAGAGCTCCATCTGCTGCCGCTCCCGGGCGCCGCCGCCGCCGCCGCCGCCGCCGCCGCCGCCGCCGCCGGACGGGGACGAGAGGGACATGGTGTCGGGGAGGAGTGTCAAGGAAGGAGAGCTTTCATTTGGTTAGGTCGTGGGGTCGGAGGAGTTAAAAAAGAAATCGCAATTTACATTTTCTCTCTCCAAATTTAGCCGCGACTTTTATTTTTGTGTGCCCTCCCTTCCGTCCGTCAGCCACTGGGTCCAGCCCAGCCCGGCAGCCCCAGCCAAAAGAGAGAGGCAGCAGCAGCAGTTGCTTCAAAACAATAACTTTTTTCGCGCATGCGCATCTCAGCGTTGCCAATCTTTTTTCTTTCTGCCTGGTTAGGCAATAGGCAGGCCGCGGTTGAAGGTGGTTGTCTCTTCACAATCACTGTTGCCAACTGGCATTTTTCAATGCCAGATTTCACAAAACTGGCATTTTTCAAAAGCATTTAGCGTTGAAAAATTTCAATTTTATTTAGTGTTTGGCATTAAAATTTTATCGGTAAACTTTAAGTTTAACGGACGCGCAGCAGCAGCAGTAGCGGCAGCAGGCGGGAGGAGGGGCGCACACGCACAATGGCACCTGAAAGAGAGAGGAAGGTTTGCCAGATA
>JAAUYM010070351.1_pt1 | contig 10565 bp, 14 predicted proteins | sample 7278001 | NCBI WGS metagenome assembly JAAUYM01 (sample SAMN14350224, study PRJNA611818) | marine sediment metagenome | isolation source: surface marine sediment (1.8m) | place: French Polynesia: Moorea | collected 2018-08
ATCAAGACTCTTTTATTCTTCTAGAATCCTGTGTCTCTCTGTCTCCTGCCGCGCGCGGGGGTGGGGGGGGGGGGGGGGCGGCGTGGCGGTGGGGGGGGGGGCCCCCCCCCCCCCCACGACAATTTTTTTCTTATAAACAAAAAGTTGCTTCTCCCAGGAAACTACCGCCCATTCAGACCTTCAATTTTCGACATCGTCCCAGCAACGCGCAGTCCAGGACAGCATCGGCAACAGCACCGTCAACAACAGCAGGACCAGCAGGACTTTCGCACTCACGTCTGTCCACCGGTCGACCAGGACCCCCTCCTGCAGCTCCGGCGGCACCGGGATGTGCCAGTTCAGCTTGAACGCCTTAGTCATCCTGGATATTCAGTTCCTTTTCTCGTCTTCTTCTTCTTCTTCCTCCGGGAAATTGGTTACGCTTTCTCCGCCTCTTCCTTCCAGAAGAGGAAAGAGAAAGAAAAGTTTTTGTTTCCTCTTCTTCTTCTTCTTCTTTCTCCCTTGTCTCTTCAGGAAGCCGTCTCGGCCCAGGCTTCCTCTTCCCCCTTCTTGCTCCCCCTCTGTCTCCCAGGAGGGGCCTCGAAGGAGGAGGCCGTGAGGGAGGTGCAGGGGCGGCGAAGCAGGAGGAGGCCCCACTTTGAGCCGACCATTGTTCACCGCCGGCGGAGAAAGAGGAGGAGGTGAGGAAGGAAGGAAGTCCCGGATTCTCGCAGAAAAGTTCTTCACGGAAATTTCGCTCTCGGGTAAACAAATCCTTTTTTTCCCCTCCCCTTCTTCCTCCTCCTCTTCACGTCAAAGCGCCCGCCGGCCTCTCTCCTCCTTCCTCCTCCCTCCTCAATTTGTCAACCCACGTCCTGGAAGAGGCAGAGAGAAGAAAAGAGCAGGTTAGCAACATGGATGGAACCCCGCGACCCTACCCATTCACTCATCTTTCGTCAGGACAGGAGAGAGCGGGAGAAAAGACGAATTGTTGTGCCTACTACTGTGTGTGCACTAGGTGCCCCCCTTTCTGCTATCTCGTGCGGAATTGATTCTGGTTTCGCGAAATCATAAATCACCGGGGAGGAGGGCTTGAATCTCCCCCTTCCTCCTCCCTTCTTCCTCTCTGCTTCCACACAAAGTTTTTTTTCTTCTTCCATGCCAAGATAATTGATGCTTTTCCTCAGCTTTCTCTCTCCTCTGCCTCACGTTAATTCATCACTTTGCTTTCTCCGTCATCCGTTCTCTGCGCCCCGTGAACCCTCTTCAGTAGCAGCAGCAGCAAGACGGAGGAGGAGGAGGAGAAGAGACACGTTGTATTCTCTTCTATCTCCACCTCCTCCTTTGTCCGCGTGCCAGGTGGATGCGTAATTAACTTATCTTGGGAGCCATTGCTGGGCAGGAGGAAGGCCGGAGTTATTGGCCATTAAGAGGAAGAAAGAAAGAAAGAGGAGGAGGGGAGGGGAGGGGAGGTAATTCAATTCGGCTCTGGTAACGGGATTAGTATCCCCCTTCTTAGTGCGATCTTCCCATGTTTCCTCACATTGCCTCCCTATCCCCCCCCACTTCCCCATCCTCCTCCTCCGCTGCTTCCAATGCTTCATGACAAACTTTGCGGGATGTGGTAAAATGATGCTTTACCTTGCCCATTTTTTTTGTAGGAGTCCTTCCAGCACGATTGTCAGGCAGAGACTGCCTTCTCCCTAAGAGGTGTGCGTGGGTGGAGAGGGAAGAGAGAGGACCTGGCTCATATAGGGGGAGGGGGCTATACGCGTGGAAATGAATAGCCCCCTGTCTCAGTCCCCTCTCCCTTTCCCTCCCATCCCACACTGCACTGCAATCGATTCGACCACCATCCATCAATCGGTACATATTTTATGCCTTCTCCTCTCCTCCCCCCGCCACCCCAACCCCTCCCCTCCGCTTCCCCGCAATAATGAAAAAAATGGCGCAGTGATTGCCGCAATCACGTAGTACTGTATAACAGTGGTGGCTGTGACGAACACATAGGTATATACGTATGTATACATACAGCAAGGGAAAAGCTATATCCTTGTAAAAATAGACGTTTAAACTATTCTGCGCCGCAGCACCGTTTTCAACTTGTCGCTGAAAACTTCGCCGATCGACCGAGAAGTTGTGGGAACTTTGGGTGCCAATAAACTGGGAAGTGTGCTGTGAGACAGACAGTGACAAATGGCCAAGGTTAGGCTCATACTGCTGCACTGCTGCTTTGCCCCCCCCCCCCAAAAAAAGGCTCTCTCTTTCTTTGGACCAAGTTTCCTTTCTCCTCCAAAAGCACTTGCGCAGAAAAAAAGATCTCTTTCGTACGAGCATCTTTGCTATACTCAATCCTCTTCAGTATCAGCTTTCTCTTCCCTCCTTTCTTTCGAGCCTCACGAGAAAGGTTTTAAATTGCCCTTTTGGTGGGAGGTGGGGGGGGGCGGGGGTGTCGGAAGAGGAGGTCGCTGGGGGTCGTAGCAAGAAAAAAAAACTTCCTACACGTGCACCCAACTCTACTCCATGGATGTGTGGAGTAGGTGGTACTAACGACACTTTTTCTTTTCCCGAACTTACACAAGTTACGTCGTTTTAAAATTTTTGGGAAGGGAAACTTAAGTCTGTTCCCAAATGGAGTTTATTTCTTCTCCTCCTCCTCTCTTGGAAGAGTGGGATGAGATGGAGAAAGGTCTCTCTCTTCTTTCTTCCCGTACGATGTAAAGTGGGAGTTTATAACAGCCACCCATCACGTCACTTGTGCGTGGGTGCTTTCTGAGTGCTCCTTGTTCGCTAGCCAAATTTGCATACACTTCTTTTGTTTGCTTTGGGCTTTGGTAACTCTGAACGGTTTGCACAAAATATACGTACTAGTACAAATCTCTTCCCAACTGCCTCTGTGAATAGCGATTCATGGTAGCATCTGCTTCTTATCGAAAGGACTCCTATACATAGTAGCTACACGGATGAACATAAAAGAGAGAAGCTGTCTTTTTTCTCAAAATTAAGACTTTTTCAACTCTTCTTTTACCAAGCTGCGGTTTAGGCATTCTTAACCCTAAAGGAAATCAATAAAAAATTTGGCCGTCCGAAGGAGGAAGGTCGTCGTCATCGTGAATATTTGACGACTTCAAGAAATTGAATGTTCCCCTCTCTGCAAAACGAGGCTACTACACTGTAGTTTTGTTCCTGAAAACGAAGAGAGAGAGGACGGTCAAAAGGAGAGAGAGAAGCTCTTTACCAGAAAAATTCTGAGGCACAAAACGTTAGGCATGTTTCACCATTTTGCCAAGTAGAATTACAAACCGGAGGGGACTTTTGTTTTGTTGCGCAAAAGTGCCCAAAAAACTTTGGGAAATGCAACGTTCAACCAAAAATTGCGTCGACTTTCAGATATATTGGCTTCCTCCCTTCTCTCAGAATTTAAGCGGTGCCTCTCTTTCCCGTGGGTGCAAAAAAACAGGAACGAAACTGTCGAAACTTTTGCTTTGCCTAAAAGAAGTTATGAGTCAACTTTCATGTTGAAGAAACTGTTCATTTCACCCGAAAGAAGCAAGATAAGAACATCAGATTGCTTTAGCTTATAATAACCTGGTTGTTCTTCTCTGCCCCTTCCCGTTCTACAAAAGCTTTTCCATCTTTTTCGTTTTTTTCTCTCTTTCAAAAAACTTTTAATTGAAGTGCACGAAAAATTGCCTTTAGTGGAAAAACAACGCAAAGAAAGAAGGTCAGAGAAATAGAAGTACCGTTCAGGCTTTAAATTAAAAAAGTTAGTAACTCTACCTACTTTACGTACTCTTTACGGACTCTTTTTGCGCCCTCGGTCGAAAGATCATGTTTGTCCGTAGTACTGCACGCCGACAAGTAGGGAAGAAAGTGAAGCCACCAATCTATCTCCACACTTGACTTTGGAAGAATCAATCTGAGTCTGAGGCCTCTTTCTCTCTCTCTCTCTCTCCTCAATTCGCCAAAGTGGGAGGCGGAGAAGCTTTCATCGTAATTGAATCTGGTTGCTGCACCCTGCACAGAAAAGCATCACTCTCGCGTCGCCTTTTTTTATTCTAGCGGCGCTTCCGAAGGGCTTTTTTCTTTCAAGTACCTCTTAAAACCAACTGCATGGAATGTGAGGGAGGAAAAGAAATGCAGCATTTCATAAGTTGCATTTCCAGCGCATTTGATGATCCGATTTTTTGACAAATTCACACTGCTTCCAATTTCCAGTTAGGAACATATGCGGTGCGGTGGCTTTCTCCTGGGGCAACCCACCCAACCACCCATCCTCCCATTTGCAAAGTGCTAGTTGATCGCCCGTGGAGGTTACCAAAGGGATTCCTTGATGGGTTGGGTGATGGTGCCATCAAGGACCCACGATTTGTATACCGTAGTATCCTTGTGGAAAACGCACTATCTCCATTTCCTAGGTTTTGTGCGGGCAGACATTTAACTAGTACTGTAGTACGGAAATCTCAAGAGAGAAGTGCAATACTTTCAAGGATTCTGTCTCCTAATGAAGACAGGTTCCATGAATATCTAAGCAGATGAGAGCACAGAAGCGAGGGGGGAGGAGAAACATTCTTTATTTACCAAGTTAGTGACTTCGCCAAAGGAGAAACTCCATTAAAAAAAAGGAAAATAGATGTTCTCATGGGGGCCCACTGTTTTTAACTCGAAAAAAGACATATTCTTGCAGCAGGGACAATATCAAGTCAAGTCGACCTTGATAATGAGCATCTCCAGCAGCTATGCTTACCAGCAGGCCTGGGGCCCCGCCTGAGACTGGGGATAATAACAACGCCTTTTCCCCCCTCTCTCTCTTACTCCCCTGAGGTGGAGAGGACTGGTTGGTGAAGGGAGAAGTAGGAGGAAGGAGGTTACCCTCCCCCTCCTCTTTCAGGGCCAGAGCCACATGACAAGAGCTCTCATATCTCCCTCCTCTTTCCCCTCCGCCACCCGCCCCCCCCCCCCCACACACACACACTTCACAGGGAGAGGTGTGGATATAGTAGGAGAGCTGCGCACACACGCACACACCGTAGCAGTGATACTTCATAGGAGGGTCTGATCCCGAGTGACTGCAGCAGTCCCCACATTCTGTCTGCACACACAAGGGTTGTTGTCACGCTGTGCGGACCACTCACAGAAAACAAAAGGCGGGAGGAAGCGGGAGGTTGTTGAAGTGGTGGGACTAGGATGGATGGAGGCACATTGTCTGGGGGGGATCTGCAAGCTGTCTCATCCCCCTCCTTCTTGCAAGAAGAAGGATAAAAAGAAAGAAAAAGTTCCCCTTCTCCCTTGTGAATAAGTCAAGGCCTTCTCTGGGTTGTTGTACAGGGGCTAGTGTGGTGGAAAGCAACACAAAAATATTCCCTGGCCGTTTGCCTAACAGAGCAAAGGCACCAATTTTCTGTCTCGTCTCTCCACTCTGCTTTTTTTTTTTTTTTTTAGAAGCGAAGGAATTGGGAGATGGGAAGTAGAGTGTGGTGGGGCGGAGGTGATGTGTTTGTTTGCACTGCGCGTGGGAGGCGGTGTTTACACGTCTTTCTCCCTCCTCCGCCCGTTCTCTCGCACTCATAAAGAAAGATCTGAGAGAGGTGGGTCTCTTCTCCCTCTCCTCCTTTCTCTCCTCGTCCTCCTCAGCTACAACGTCAAAACTTTTGAAAGCGAGGCCCTTCCTTCTCCCTTACGGCTGTGAAGATCAGCATCGCGCAAACAGATGTCGTCACCGCTGCTTGGAAAAGCAGCATCTTGTGTGGATAGTGCCTGGGTAGGGGGAGGGCAAAGGATGAAGGTGTGTAACGCCAAATACTGTAGTACTATTGCTATGTGTACTACCGTACTACATAGTCACAGTACGGTAGACACAGACGTCGTGTACTCTCCAGGAATCTCCCCCACTTTTCCCCGCTCCTTTCTTACAGTGCGTGCGTTTCGTGCCTATGTTGAGGTTTCGAAGAGGTAGAAAGAAAAAGAAGCCCTATACCCAAATGGTCAACCATCCAGTTCCCAGCTTTGTGTTTTCTTTTCCTGATCATTATTTGGGATCTTGAGATCACGCACGGATGTCAGTGACACCAGCTTGATCTCTTTCCATTACCCGGAGATCAGCAACGGAGGATCATTAGGCGAAAAAAAAGAAGTCTGTGTCGTTCGTGCTCTGTGCAGCATCCTGTAGCACAATAATGCCCTCTCACGATATACTATTAACGTGTACTAGTACAAGTACTGTAGTACAGTGTAATCTCCATATGTACCGTATAACGATGTTGTTGGTCAGCAGAAAATAATATTGCTAAATTGAGATTTATCGTCACGTCGTGTGTACCGTGTGTACCGTGTACAGTAGCATTTTGACAAACAGGCGAACATAACACGACAACATCAGTTCAATGGCGCTTGGTTTTTAATTTTTATGGAGATTTCACTGTCCTGTGCTGTATCGGCACACAGCACGTTGAAGTACCATAAGTCCCTGAATTAGAACTTTGTAGTGTAGTACTAGCAACTCAACAGATCTCCTTTCCCTTCTCTCTCAGTGTCAGCTTATCTCAGAACAAGAGCTGCTCCGCTGTACCTAGCAGGTTCCACCTTATCTTAATGACCAGAGTCGCTGTTTTCGGGCCGCGGACCTGACTGCATGAGTAGCTTTTGCCTAGTAGGAAAAAAAGAGAAGGAAGGAAAAGAAGGCAACGTAGCACTACTGCAGCTAGGCACACACTCTCTCCCTCCTCCTTCTACTCCTACTTTGCTATAGTCAGGACCTGCTAATTGCTTTCTGGAGAGAGCGATCCCAACCGATCGGAGAATAGGCCGCAGGAAAAAGGAGGAGGGGGGGGGAGGGAAGGGGCATCATACGAATAAAGCACGGTCCGGTCTTTATAGGGGCGAGGCGATATTGAGGAAAATGAGTTGCCATGTCAAAGGCGGGAGGATCACGCTCAGTCTGTACCACTGTGTCCATGGTGTGCCATTTTCCTTTTCCCTCTTGTGTCTGTCGGCGTGAAACTGTGTCAATGGCCGTCGCTCACTGAAAAGAGCACATCCTGCTCCAGCAATCTATGTACAGTACTACTAGCCGTAGGAGGCAAACATGGTCGACGAGAAGGGAGGGGAGGGGGGGCTAGACCCAGATGGAAAGAGAGAGGGAGAGAGCAAGGCAAGATCCACCGTGTCTCTCCTCTCTCTTCTCTCAACCGGCTCAATGTAGGACGTAGAGGTTGGTGATGATGATGAAGATGACGAGGAGAGGAAAAAAAAAGAAGGAATATGGTCTGAAGGAGGGACTGTCAATTCCACGTCTCCCTTTCTTTCTCTCCCTTCTTCTCCGCTTTCCTTTCTTCCTTTGATCAAACGAATGTGGAAAGTGCATTAACGTCTGCCATCTCCTACTCCTCTTGAGGGAGAGAGGCCACAGATACGAAAGCAAAGCGCTTTTTCCTACTCCATTCCGGGCTAAAAAGGTTCCCGCTTGCGGTGAGAGAGAGAGAGAGAGAGAGAGAGAGAGAGAGAGAGAGAGAGAGAGAGAGACCCAACCGAGCCTGACCGAGGAGAAGAACCCTCACATGATGACGACATCTCTTCCTCTCTTCACTTCTCTTCCCTCTCGGCGACCTCCAAATAATAAAAAAGGGGGAAGATAAGAAGATGTGTGTGCTGTGTACCAGGCAACTCAATGAAAGAGAAGAGGAGTAGGGTTGGATCTCCTATACATAACTTGTTGATGCACTTCTACTGCTGCGCTGATGTTGACGCTGCTAGAAGCTTCCAGTTTGATTCAGTCTCTCTAATTTTACGCTCCATTTCGGAATTCTGACGGCTCTCAAAGGAACTCGTGGCAGAGAGGGGGGGGGGGAGAAAGCATCTTTTCGTTAATGGAAAATCTTTCGGGGTTTGAAGAAACCCCCTTCTCTTTGGAGAAAATTCGAGAGAGAAAGGTGCGGACAGCAAAAAAAACGAAGCCTTTGCTTTTTTTTTTTGCTCCTGCGCTTCTCCTTCTCACACTCCTTTCCCCCCTCTCTTTTCCTCTCCTCTTCCACCTCCTCCTCTTCCAAGCAACTATCTCCCGAAAATTCCCCTGGGACTGTGGAGGGCCCCAATCTCTGTCCTCACACTCAGTTGAGACGAGTTTGAAAGGAAGGGCGGAAGAGGAAAAGGGGGAGAAAAAAGGCTTCCCCACCACCCCCTTTTTCTGAGTCCATTGGCAGAGAGGAGGAGAAGGAATAGGAGGGGAAATTGGCCTTGCACAATCCCTTTTCATTCGCCCCTCTGGCGACGTACTCTTGTTGTACGTACGTATGTACTACTTTCCACGTGCGGTCCCATTTTCAACATTGAAAAAAAAAATGCACTCCACAAGAAAGAAGTCCCGCTGCTTCCAACACTCTCCTTCTCCCCGCCTCCTTCTTTCTTTTTCTTTCTTCAAAAGTCGCTGGTGCAAGTGCACACGCTGAATGGGCGCTCCAAAGAGGTGGAAGTGGGACGGCGACGACGATAAATTCAGAAGAGGAGGAGCTGCGGAGTACAGCTCGTTGCCAAAGGCCTTGGCCCAATTCCGAAGCGATTCTGCCTCCTTCTTTCTTCTTCCCCTTTTTTTTTTGGCTGTCTCCGCGACGCCATAGCCGACGCTGCTATCGCTTCTGCTTCTTCCTTCCTCCTTCCTTTGGACTTTCCTCGGATGGCTGAACCAACTGCTCTTCCTCCTCTTCTTCCTCCTCCTTATCCGCAGCCGCCCCTGGCTGAGGAGGAGAAGTAGGACTGCGACGATGATGCCCGCTCCGTGGGAGGCCCCCCCCCCCTTTTCCCGTTCTTTCTCCTTCTTCTCCTTCCGGGAAAGACGCCCCCCTGCGGATAGTCTCTCTCGTGTCCTCTAATCCCGCACTTGTGTGTGTCTGCGTGAGCGCGACGCTGTAGGAGAAGGTGGCAGAGGGCAAGGATGTGTGTGTGTGGCAGGCAGGAGGGGGTGGTGGGGCGAGGGAGGAGAGAGAAGAAAAAAAAAAAGCCACCACCAAAACCACTGGACTGGAGCTTTGGACACGCTCCGTTAAGGATGTGGCTGGGGTGGGAGGGTCAGGGGGGCTGGAGGAAGGAAAGCGTACATACTACAAAGCGATTGCATAACTGCGCTGAAAACGGGCTCAAAAGGTGTCCCGTTCCCGCGCTGCATCCAGACGACAGAAAGTCTTTTCCACGTCTATTGCAGCAACAACAAGGCCCGTCCGCCCACTCTCTCTTTCTGGCGCTCGAAGAAGGAGATGCTTTCTTGGATGCAACCAGTACTCATCTCTCTATCCCTCCGATGCTTTCTTCCTCTGTGAGATCAGACCAAGCAAGACATACAGAGAGAGAGACGTTTCCCAAAAAAAAGCAGAAGTGGAGGTTATGGCAGAAGAAGGAGATGTGTGTTGTATGTGTGGAGTGGCACCACCCCGGTGCCACTCATGTTTTTATTCTCTGCACTCATCTCTTTGTCTGTGTGTAGTGTGTACGAGGGAGGTGGGGAAATGGCGGGGGGGGGGGGGGACGGAGAGGATGTGGAGGAGGAGGAGGAAAGACGTGAAAGAGAGAGAGAGACAGCAGGCAGTCGTATACAGAGCTCTTCACACCATCTTATCCTCGTCTGTCGAATGCTAGAAAGGAATGCTGCCATGTGGGATCGACTTTTTCTCTCCTTCCTTCTTTTCTTTCCTTTCTCGTCGTCGCCACCACCAATCTTTCATGCCCGCACGCATTTTTTTTTCTGGAGGAAAAAGGAGGTCAGGGGAGAAATAAGCCAAGGTGAGAGGAGAGAGGGAGGGAGGGAAGAAGAAGAAGCTTTCGCTTCGCCGAAGGGGGAGGGGTGTTATCCCCGGCAGGAGGGAGGGAAAGTCCGGCGGATAAGTTTCAAGCGACATTTCAAAATGTTTATCCTCGAAGGGAGGAAGCAAGCAAGCTTGTCTTACCTTGAGAGCGACTCTCTCCTCTTCTTTCTCCCCCTCCTGTGCAAACAAAACCAAAGATCTACAGTTTTGTTAAGACGAGCTTCTTGCTTGCTGCGGGTCTCCTCCTCGCTTCTCTTCCTCCTCTCCGCACCCCTCACCCCCCACCCCCCGAAAAAGTTGTTTTTTTTTTTCGACCGCGCTTTTTGTAAAGCCCGAAATCGTTTGCTTTGGCTTGCTCTCTAGCTCAGGAGGAAGCTTTCCTGGTAGGCGTCAGTCCAATTTGTCGCCACCCTTTCTCGGAATATTTTTTTTTCCTCCTCCGCACAAGTAACTACACACAAGCGCAGGTTCGTCTTCTCTCCGCCTCAGCACAAAGCACACTCACTCTAGCACACACGCCGCTTTTCTGACTAAGCCTCCTCCACCTCCTCCGAATTATGCTCTCCTCTCTCCTCTTCTCCTCCCTCCCCGGGGCGTGACAGCCACATCTGCTGCCGTCTCAAGGCTCGGACGAGGACTGTGTGCGCGAACGGAAGAGGAGGAGGTGGTGACGGCCGCGGCCGCGGCCGCAGCCGCGCGGACGCCGCCGCTGCCGCTGCTGCTGCTGCCGCTGCCGCTGCCGCCTCGCTGACTCAGAAATAAGCGGAGCGAACTTAGAGGATGGGGCCCGAAGAG
>JAAUYM010113902.1_pt1 | contig 10565 bp, 11 predicted proteins | sample 7278001 | NCBI WGS metagenome assembly JAAUYM01 (sample SAMN14350224, study PRJNA611818) | marine sediment metagenome | isolation source: surface marine sediment (1.8m) | place: French Polynesia: Moorea | collected 2018-08
CCCCCCCCCCCCCCCCCCCCCCCCCCCCCCCCCCCCCCCCCCCCCCCCCCCCCCCCCCCCCCCCCCCCCCAAGGAGAGCAGAAAGGAGAGAGAGAGCGTTGTCAACAGAAAAAAGAGGAAAAACGAGCTTGGGAGAACAACGACTGAAACACATAGCAGTATAGGTCTATCAAAATTAAAACAGCTTTGCCTTGAAAGTAACAACAACGTACTCGTAGTACAACTGCATATACAAGAGCATCAAATAAAGGGAATTTGCGCCTCTGGGAATGTTTTTCCGAAACCTTAATGCAAAAAAATCTTTGAACTTTTAAATATACAGTACCTACTAGCACTTTTTCCATATTCTCCGTGCATCTAATCCTGCTGCCGCTCTCGTGGTTCTTTTTCCCAACCCCCTGGTCGAGGAAGCGAAGCAGCAATGATTTATGTCTCATTCTTTCTGCACGCTCGCTCACCCTACCAACACCCATTTGGAGACAGAAGAGAAGAGATGTGTGCGTCTCGCACACATCTCTTCTCTTCTGTCTCCTCTTCTCCTTCCTCCCTCCCTCAACTTGAATGGCATTGGCAGTAGCTACGACACAGTTTTCCCCTCATTGTGCTATGTTTGGGCTCTTTGTAACCCTGTCCGTCTAGTAGGGACACCAGAATAACTTAAAAGTTCAGTAAGCACTCTTATGTGCCTGTACTGTGTTGAGAAGCGTGTCTTTTCACGTGGAATGAGAGGGAGTTCTACTGTAGTATTTATGTGTGAAGGGGAGGAGGAGGAGGAGACGATGCGGCTTCGTTTGAAAGACGTGTCGTGATGAGAAGGTGCCAAAGAAACGTGAAGATGAAGGAAGGGGAGGAAGGAAGGCAGACAACAAGACTTTCTTTCATTCCCCACATAAACATGATCGACGTTTGTATTGCAAGGGAGAGAAAAGAAGCAAGACAGGAAGATGATGACGATCGCAGAGTTAACGCAAGGAAAATGAACGGAATGAACCTTTTTTATCGTGTACATACTGTAGGTACATGTACTACGTGGCCTCTATTTGCAATTCTTTAAATTCTTGTTTTTTTTCTTCTTTTTGTGTTCGCAGGTTTCCTTTCCCCGTGGCCGTCGTCTTCTCGTCGGAGGTCAAATCGCCAGCACCAGCGCCAACAACGACCACTCCACCTCCAACTCCGACGGCCTCCAAACAAGGACAAACTGCCTCTTCCTCCACCACAGGAAGAAGGACACACAACAGGTGTTGGAGGTGGAGGTGGAGGAGGAGGAAGAAGAAGGGGAGGAAGAGGAGGAGGAAGAGGAAGAAGAAGACTGTTCTTGATCCCTTTGCTGAGTGTCCGTGCAACTGTGTCGTACTAGTGTTTGTAGTAGTGTTCTTTCCTTTGTTACTTTGGTCCTACCCCCTCCACCCCACCCCATCCGTTCTCCTGTGAGTGAGTGGGTGAGTGAGTGAGTGAGAGAGTGATCAAGTGAAGAATTTTCTGCTTGTTCTGAAGATGTCCGGGATGACTGGATACGACCATGCTGCCACGTATCCCTCCCCGTCCTCCGCGTACTCGTACGTGCCCAACCTGGGTCAGCCCGTCAACGCAACCACCATGGGATTGGGTGCTCAGGCTCAGGGTGCGGGGGCTCAGGGGCAGGGCGCAGATCCATCTTCAGCGGTCATGGCTGATCCCAGGCACCAGCTCCACCAGTGGCATCCGCATCAGTACCAGCACCCACAGATGCATCAGCAGGGACACCACTCACCTACTCAACAGCAGCAGCGATATTACTACGAGCGCAACGGATACTACCAGCAGCATCAGCAACTAGACAGTCAGCAGAACTGGCATGAGCCTGTGGGAAACTCGTCTGCGCCGGCTTCCGGCCAGACCCGACCAGATTCCCCATCAGCTTGCTCGAGTAGCGTGCATCAGCAGCTTTCACAGCAGCAGCAACAACAAGCACCTCCAACCGCATTTTCAACCTCGACGCAACCTCCTCCGCAGGTAACAGATGCCATTGGACAGCAATACAGCTGCAAATTGGTCTCTGGCGCAGCCTCTGGCGCAGGCGGCGGTGCAGGAGGTGGCGCAGGCGGCGGCGCTGGCGGCGGAGCAAGCGGTGCAGGCGGTGGTGGCGGCGGCGGCGGCGGCGGCGGCGGTGCGGGTCCTCCTAGTCCTTCTCCCACAGCCTCGGCACAGTCTCAGCAGAAGCAAGAGCCGAACTTAAACCAGTCCCACCCTACCCAGCAGCAACCAGCGCAGTATCAGCAACAGTATCCCCAGTGCCCACAGCACGTATACAACAACAACCTGCCAGTGCACAACTATCACGAGGTGCATCCGGGCGGGGGAGCAGGAGGAGCAGGAGGAACAGGAGGAGGGCAGCCTTCTCCTGTTCCTCCTGGTGTTCCATCTGGCCCTGTTGTATCCAGTGGTGGAGGAGGTACCGGTGTTCCGCCTCAGCAACAGACTCCTCCTGGTGGTCCTGCCAGTGCAGCGCCTCAGGCACCGCTGCCTTCACCACTGTACCCTTGGATGCGCAGTCAGTTCGGTAAGGAAAAAAAACACAAACATCTCTCTTTTGTTAAGACAGCTGAACCACCTAAGAATGTTCTAGTACACATATTATCAGGAATGTTTTCGTGCTTTGAGACTAAAGACAGATTTTGAGACAAAACCACCAAGTTTTTCTCTTTGTTTCTTTCCAAGTGCAGTGATATCAGTGATAAGTGAATCACTTTGGGACCTGGGTTTTTTATTCACTTTTGTGTCTGATTTACTTAAGAGTATTGAAGGAAAAAGGGCATAAAATATACCTGGACAGCGTGAGAAGTGGTTATTCCTTGAAAATAATGGAAAAGGAGCTGTCAATTCTGGCTTGGGCCAGTTTCTAGTTTATTGTCTCATTTGCTACTTTTTTCCATCATTCACATTGCATTCAACTTTATTTTCTTGAGAGCGGGAGCAGACAACTGGCAGACTTGCGCACCCAATACTATTGACATACAGTTGTGCTACCAAAATTTAACTCTTTACAGTTATTCTTTACAGTTTTGTCTCACTTACGCGCTTAGATTGTTGCTGTTTTTTTTCAGATTTAATGTGGTGCTGCACTTGTGTGCAGTGCGTTTCTATATAGTCCAAATGAAGGACGAGGAAAAATGATTCACTTATCCGTCAGATTGACTTTATAGTGATTCACTTAACAGTATTTTTTTACGTACTGAAACTAGAGTTGGATTTGGTCCAGACATTTTGATTCAGATAAGCATCTGATTCACTTTTCGGTATTCTACTGTAATCCATTCATAACAAACTACTCACTATAAACTCGTTCAAAACTCTGTATAAACTCTGGCCAAAGCCGAGCAGAGTGAGAAGGAAAGTGTGACTAGGACTTTTAAAGAACTCGTATATCAGAGTTTTTAATTGGGGGATCAGAGAATGATGCAATATGCACTGTACACCTTTTGCTTGGCTATTAGAAGAATCTGAACAACATCGGATTAAGTTATTATTTAGACAGGACCTTCAAAATTTCAACGAATCTGGTTTTTTTTTTTTAGTTCAAGGTTGTTCTGAGTGGCCAGGTTTCACAACAGCCATTTTATACAAAAAGAAAGAGGAAAACTAGTGGATTCAGTTTGAATATTGTGTCATGACTATATGCAAAACATCTGCATTCGACACCTGGGACTTGATCAGCAAATAAACAAGATTCTTTGTCCTTTCCTTCTCATTCCGTGTGTTCGGAAGATGTTATTGGAAAACAAGAATCAGAAACAAAGACTTTTGTTTATGTTTTTATTTTTCAAACATTCATCCTCTTCCCCACCCCTCCTCCTCCGGTGATGAAGAAATCTTTTTTAAATCCTTCTCTGCACAGTTTTTAATTTTCGTGTCTTCCTTCGTGGCTTCCTTAAACTGGTCTGCCTCACTTTTTTTTCTTCGCTGTCTCTTTGACCTTCAGAATTTACTGTTGTAGTCGAAATTTACGATGGCCCTTTTGCCTTCTTCCTCTTCCCCTCTTCCTTTCCTTCTTAGCTGGCTGCAAAGGAGAGAGAGAGAGAGAGACGGCCATAAATTTCTTCTTTTCTCCCTCCCAAGTTTGGGCCGGGGCTGATGCATCAAGAAGGTGCTTTTAGAACTGGGTTTGGGTGTCGCACACACTCAAAGAAAAAAAGGAAAAAATGATGCTCCTGCTTCTCGAAACTGACTTTTGAATTGAAGAAGCTGCCTTTCCAAATGATGAAACCCTCTTACTTTCCGTTTGTTTTGATTCGAGCGCTCGTAAAAAGCCTAGAAGAGAGGGAGGGAATGAATAAATATATCCACAGGGAGGAAAACGGAGACTCTCAAGCACAACAGAAAAGAAAGAGGAAGGAAACTCACTCCCCTTTCCTTTCCTTTCCCTTCCTCTTCGTCTCTCTCTCTCTCTCTCTCTCTCTCTCTCTCTCTCTCGATTGAACCCGCCCACAAACGCGAGATGAAGCGACAACTGGCAGACTTGCGCACCCAGACATTTCGCCAATACTATTGAGATACAGTTTTGTTACCAAAATTTAACACATCACGTTTTTTCTTGTGTCTTTCAGAGAGGAAGCGTGGTCGCCAGACCTACACGAGGTACCAGACCCTGGAGCTGGAGAAGGAGTTCCACTTCAACCGCTACCTGACGCGGCGGAGAAGGATAGAGATTGCACATGCTCTCTGCCTTACGGAGCGACAGATCAAGATCTGGTTCCAGAACAGGCGTATGAAATGGAAGAAGGAGAACAAGTCCAAGTTGGACGGCGGAGACGGATTAGACGATTCTCCACCGGGGTCACAGTGACACCAGCTCAATGAGGGTGCTGAGGGAGGAGAAGGAGACGGAGGAGGAGTCGCTCAGGACATTGTGGTGAGTGGAGGAGGCGGAAGCGGAGGCGGAGGCGGAGACGGACGAGGAGGTGGACCAGGACTGGAAGAGCATCACCACCAACAGCTGCCGGCATTCCAAACTCCGCCGCCGCCGCCGCCGCCGCCTCCACCCCCGCAGCCACCGGCGCCTTCAGTGGCAACCTTGGTGCCGATGCCGCCGCAGCTGCAGCCGCAGCCGCAGCATCCCCATCATCTGCTGCAGCAGCATCCACACCCTCTCCATCTTCCCCCTCCCCCTCCTCCTCCTCCTGATCTGCAGCAGCTGCATTCTCACCCTCATCTGACGCAGCTGCAGCCTTTGGCGCAACCAAGTGACTGCATTTAATGAGCGCGCGTTGTTGATGTTTGACGAAGAAGAATACGCTGAATGGATATTCCATTTTCTCTCTCTCTCCCTCTCTCCCACCTTCCCTCCCTGGCCAAATCCTAATGAAATGCTCTTTCACACCCACCTATTCTACTACGTAACTGTAATGTGTGCCCCTCTCTTTCTTCCTCCGAATGCCCAGAACCCCTCCCCATCCAGACCTACGGTGTTTTAGTTCCTTCATGGGTCTCTCTCCCTCTCACTCACTGACTCACTCACTTTGCAGACCAGCCATGAAGTAAAGCAGCAACAGCAGACGTAAATGTAACGAGTTTCCTTTCTTTGTGGACATTTCTTTCTTTCTCTGTTTCTCTGTCCTCTGATGCAAGAAAGAGAAATCATCTGAAAGCAGTGAGAGGGAGAGCAAAGAGGGAGCAAAGAGGGAGGGACTTTTCATACCAAAGGCATCTAGATATTATTGCAAGTTATTTGCAAAGCATCCAATGTAAATACGTAAGTGACTCTTTTATTCAGCAGAAGACGCGAGTTTGTGGAAGAAAAAGAAGAACCAAAATGGGTCAAGTTACACATTTGCTAGGACCGTCTGTTTACGCTCACTCTCCTCTTAAGTGTCAACCCACCAAACAACCAAACAAACAAGAAAAAACCTCCAGTTCAATTCAGAATTCCTCCCATAGCTGATAGACAAAACAAGCAGACAGAAGAAGGCAAAACTAAACAAAACAAATCGTTTCATTTTCAGAAAAAAATGAGGTAAAAAAGCCTCGTTGAAGCAAGTATGTACCTTTTTTTGTATGGAGCCAAGTTTTCAAAGTTCCAAGACGGGGGAAAAAAGAGCTAGAGAGTCCAACACTATTTTGCAGCAAAAGTAAGTGGCCGTGCAATTCGTTAAAAACTGGCGCAGGATGAAAGACGGAGTAAAAAGGAACAAGAAAAAGTTCTTTGCTCAAAGGGCCTAAGAAAAAAAGCAGCAACTGTAAAAACAAAAAGCAAGCAAGAAAGGCAGTCGACTTTTTGTCCCTCCTTTCTTTCCTCTCTCCATTTTCCTTCTTTTCCCTCAACATTTCGGCCTCCAATGTATTTCCCTCCCCTCCCTTTCCCCCCTGAAAGAAACGGATCTCACAGTTAAGAAAGGTTTTTTTAATACAGGAGAAAAAGTTTCTGGCCTGTTTGAAACTCACAATGTTATTTTTTAAAAGTAAAAAGAAAGTGGGTGCGAAGAAAGAAATAAAGCTGACTTGGATCCATTTGCTTTGAAGTAGGAAACACCTTTTTTCTTTGTCCCTGTCCCAACCAAATGCTGAGAATTGATGCTGCTGAGAAGGAGAAGAAGCATCAAGAAGAAGATCAACAATAGCGTGCATGAAATTCTACAAGCAACCACCACCACCTTTGTCATCGTATTAAGGTTTCTTTTTTTTCCTTTTTGTCAGGAGCCATATTATTATTATAGTTACGAATAAAGTCCGTCAATTTCGTCCGAAAAACTGTTTCTTTCTATGCAACAACCTCTCTCCACCTTTTTGAGGTCATCCCTCCCTCCCCCCCTCCTCCCCCGTTCTGTTGTAGCTGCCCTTTCCTTTCTTCCTTCCTCTCGTAGTAATGTGGTAATGCTCCAAATTTATGTCCCTCTCTCTCTCTCTCTTCTCCCAACCCAACCCAACTCAGCCGGGCAGAGGAGAGAGAGGGGGGGAGAGCAATGAAATCGACAGCAAAGTACCTCATAAAACTGCAGGAAAAGAGAGGAAGAAAGGAAGAAGGACTGAAGGGAGACCTTGCCCTTCACACACAGAAAAGTGTGCCAATGCTGACGCAGGAGAAGGAAAAAAAAACCCTGTGACTGGGTGAGATGCGTCAAAAGAGGAACTGCCACTGCCAGTTAGTTACAAGAGACAACAACCAAATGCTGTGGAAGCCAATGGTTCACACTGTACGCATTTGCTCCATCTTTTGCAGGAGGAATGCTCACTCCTCTCTTCACTCCTTGTGGTGGGATGAAGATGGTTGCACCACACAACTCAATCACCAAATAGTGGGTGAGTAACAGCTGAGCTGTCCTGTTATAAGCATTTGGCTTAATAGAAGCGTTTCATATTTAATCCTTTGGTGTGTTTTTTTGGCGAATTGTCGTTTGTCGAGTTGTCTGTTCTTCTCCTTTCTCCCTTGGTTTGGCTCCTCCCTCCCTGAGAGCGCATTGGCGATCGGACGCGGGATGATCGATGGAAGGAAGCATCTCCTTCTCCTCTAGTCTCCTTTTGTAGCGCCATCTGGCGGAGGCGGAAAAAGCGGAAGGAAGGAGGCGACAAAAGAACCAACGGATTTTTTTAAACGGCCGTAACAAATAATTTATGGCCACTTTAACAGAGTTTTACTACTTTTTCCCCTCTCTCTCTTTTTTCTGTTCTCTCCCCGTTGATGACCCATCCGCGTGGAAACAGGAGCTGTGAACTTGAACTTGGCAGAGGGAAAAGTCGATCAAGTCCTATCAGGAAAAAAGGCGACATATTTTGCATTTTGTAACATTTTAATACAAGTCGCAAAATTTACTTGTTCCTTCACGTAAGAAAAACGTTGATAATGTTCGAACTTGTGGAACTTTGAGGGAAAGGAAAATTTTTGACTGCTGAATTATTAAGTTTTTTGGCACTAAATAACGAAATGCAGGCGAAACGAAATACAGTAAGATTTTAATTAGACTTCTGATGTTAAAAAAGGTCACAAAATGTGGCAGAAAAACGCTGTGGTAAAAAAATTGAGTTGGAATAAAAATTAATAACCTAGAGGGAAACATGCGCAAAGTCGATGTTCTTAAGAAGTTCTTTCCTTGTGAAGATATTTTTCCGCCGTCTTTCTCGGACTTTTTTCGCCTTTAGACGCATTTTACAACTTACTTTCTAACTTAAAAAAAAAACCACTAAAAACTCCTACGATCGCAAAATATTCGATGACAAAATTAACGAAAAAAAAATCCATACGAAAATTTCAAAGGTTGAAAAATGTTCCTTCTTTCTTCTTGTTGTTGCCTCCTTTTTTAGATCGATTAGAGGATTCCATTAAGCCCCTAATCACTTTTGCTGGAAAAGGATGTTGAAGAAGAAAAAAATCTTCCTTTTTTGCTTTTTCTCTGCTGCCTGATCCCTCTCCCTCCCCTTCTTTGCACCCCCATTCTTCCTCCTCCTCCTCCTCCTTCCACTTTCAGGATCCCGGAAAGCGACGCAGCCTCACTCTGTAGTATAGCCAACCCTCTTCTTCTTCCCTGAGTTTGAGCCCCCTTCCCTTCCCTTGCCTCCCCTCCTCTCCCCTCCCTCACTTCTTCCTTCCTTGAGATAAGCAAGAAGAGCAGCGTGTGTGGTAGGAGGGTGGAGGGAGGAGGGAGGGAGGGGGGAAGGAGAAAGAAAGAGAGAGAGCAAGAAGGGTGTTCCTTCCTTCCTTCCTTCGTTCTTTCCCTCTTTCTTTCGCTGTGGCTCCGAGAGAGAGAGAGGGTGACAGCTCTTCCCTGCTAGGGACATTTATCAACGTGACGTGCTCACAGAGGAAGGGAAGGAGGGAGGGGGGGGCAGAGCCAGAGCCAGAGCAGAGGAGAGGAGAGGAGAGGAGAAGAGGGAGGCGCAATAAATCCCCCCATGTCATACGGCCACTGACGAACGCTTGGCGGAAATTTATGTTGGCGGTTTGGCCACAGGCAAAGGGGAACAGGGGCCAAATCGGGCCGAAATAACAAAACCACGTTTCGGCAGTGGAAACCCTTCATACCATTTTTTGATCTTCTTCTTCTTGTGTTTTTCCCCTTTTTTAGTCTGGAACCAATTTTTGTGTCTCTTCTTTCTTCGTCTGCCTGAACGGGGGGAAACATAAATCAACGTCAGGCACCAAAATTTCCTCCTCCCTCCTCCTCTTTTTTCCCCTTTCTTTTTCCCCCTCTTCGTCTCCTCCTCCTCCTCCTCCGCCTCCGCCTCCGCCTCCGCCTCCGCCTCCGCCTCCGCCGCTGCTGCCGCCGCCGCCGCCGTTGCAGCCGCCTCCAGTCCTGCGTTTTTTCCGTTTCCCTGAGTGCCTGGAGCGTGAACTCGACTGGAGTGGGCAAAGAGCAGAGAGCCAGCTCACGCAAGAGGAGAATCCTCTACACTTTCATAACATTTTTGTTATGCTCTTCTGCATCTCTTTAATTTTTTTAATCGCTCTGTTTCTCTTGTTGGGGTCTCTTTGGTTTTTTGAACCTCCCTTCTTTCGACTGAGACGAAGACTCCTGGGGAAGAAGAGAGAAGAGGAGGAAGAGGGGAGGAAGAGGAAGAGGAGGAGCAGAAAAAAGAGAAAGACTGCTGCCTTCCTCTTCTTCTTTCCATTTGGCCAATGACGATGAAATATAGAGAGAGACGAAAGAGGAGGGAGAGAGGAGAGAGGAAAGAGGAAGGACAATGTAATATGTACAATGTGTTCGTTTCGAACAATGAGAGAGAGTGGAAAGAGCACCAAAGTCGATCTTGGGGGAGGAATAAGAAAGAAGACGTGGGATAATTGGTCAGAGAAGAGAAGACGGGAGGGGGAGGGAAGGGGAAGGGGAAGGGAGAGGACGGGAAAAACATGGAGGGAATATGACCAGAATGTGTTTTGCCTGCCATGGTCCATGGCAGTAACTCTCAGTTTTATACAATTTCTTCTAAGCACTTGCTTTCTTACCCCTCATCAAATTGTATTATTCTTTTCAATATAAAAAGAGCCTTCCACATAACCTGTTCTTGTTTCACTTATGAGAGGGGAGAAGCAGCAATCAAACGAAGAGTGTACAACTAGGGTCAACCACAGAATTTATCAATCATTTTTAGGTCATTCGCGGGCGAAAGGCATGAAAATGTCAGCAATTGTGGCAGAAACATTGGCGACATTCTACTTTCAGGTTCAAAAACTGTTGGGCAATAATCCAATCTTCTTTGAATCCACTGGTGACAAACTAGGGTATGTGTGTTTTCGTCTTCATCATATTAGGACAAACGTAGCAATAAAAATCGACATCATGCCGAAGTCATCATGCCGAAGTCTTGAACACCAAAGTTGCCAAAGTCTGCACCAAAGAACACTAAAATTGCCACTAAGTGGTCCCAATTTTTTGCACATTTTTTGAAATCTACCTATGCTATGTACTTAACTAATAAAACTCAGGTTTTCTTTTATTCTTTTTTTTGTTCTATGTCTTGCTCCGCTTCCAGACGTCAGAGACTGGAAGAAGAGGAAAAAATAGTCAGTTTGTTTCTCTTCCTTCAAACTTTTTTCTTTCCTTGGTACTTTATATCGACCACATCCAAACAAAAAAGAAAATAAGAGGGAGGGAGGGAGG
>JAAUYM010001107.1_pt1 | contig 10564 bp, 8 predicted proteins | sample 7278001 | NCBI WGS metagenome assembly JAAUYM01 (sample SAMN14350224, study PRJNA611818) | marine sediment metagenome | isolation source: surface marine sediment (1.8m) | place: French Polynesia: Moorea | collected 2018-08
AAAAAAACCAAAAATATGCAAAAGTCTTATCGTAAAAACCAAAAAAACCCACTCAATTGAGTGGGTTTTGCGCTTCTGGTGGTGCCTCCAGGAATCGAACCAGGGACACAAGGATTTTCAGTCCTTTGCTCTACCAACTGAGCTAAGGCACCAATTGCTTACTAAAGCGGATGCAAATATAAATTCATTTTTAGTATTACCAAAAAGAAATTTGTAAAAATTGATTTTATAAATTTGTGTAATTGATCGACCTATGAACCTAATTGTTGACGTTGGAAATACCTATGTAAAATTCGCTGTTTTTGAAGAGAATGCGCTCATTCATAAAGACAGTTTTAAGCTTAAATCTTTTAAAAAAGCCTACAATGAGCTTAAAGAGGAGTTTCCAAAGTTAAAGGCAGCCGTTATATCTTCCGTAGGGAAACTTTCAACAAAAGATATAGATTTAATCAAGAACGACTTAAAAGTACTCGAGCTCGATCATGAAACTAAACTTCCTTTCAGAAATCGTTACAAAACTCCAAAAACATTAGGCGTTGACCGTATAGCCCTTGCCAGCGCATCAGTAGATCAATTTCCAGATCGCAATGTTCTTATCATAGACGCAGGAACTTGCATTACCTACGATTTTGTAACCAAAAAAAATTCGTATCTTGGAGGGGCTATTTCACCTGGAATACGCATCCGTTACCAAGCATTACATAATTTAACGGCAAACCTACCGTTATTAGAAAAAAACCTGCCAAAAACTATCACTGGCAACACAACAGAATCTTCTATCCATTCTGGTGTTGTTATTGGCGCAATCAAAGAAATTGATGGTGTTATTGACCAATATCGGTCTAATTACCAAGATTTAACAGTTATTTTAACAGGTGGCGACGCCAAATTTTTGTCAAACCAATTAAAAAATAGCATATTTGCGAACTCGAATTTTCTGTTAGAAGGTTTGAATTTTATTCTGGAATTTAATTCGAAGTAATGATAAGACAAATCATTGTAATTTGTATTGCAATATTTAGCCTTAATGCGTATTCTCAGCAAGGTACCACCTCGCCGTATTCTTTTTATGGTATTGGAAGTTTAAAATTTAAAGGAACTGTTGAAAATCGTTCGATGGGAGGCATTAGCGTCTATTTAGATAGTATCCATGTGAATTTAAGGAATCCTGCAGCTTATGCTGGTAAAAATGTTGAAGCCATACCATTCGATAACGAGAGTAGACCTGTAAAATTCGCAGTGGCCGGGACAGCTTCATCATCAACCTTAAAAAGTAGTTCAGGGGAAGCAGAAGCCAACAGTTCTATTTTCGATTATATCGCATTGTCGATTCCGGTAGGGAAATTTGGATTTGGATTCGGAGTATTACCATTTACATCAGTAGGCTATAGGTTAGAAAACATCAATGACGATAATAATTTGGTGAACAGATTTGATGGCGAAGGTGGTGTTAATAAGGTATTTGCAGGATTTGGGTATCAAATTACTAATAAATTGAGCATTGGTGTTGATGTGAATTACAACTTCGGAAATATTCAGAATACAGCCATTGATCTTGAATATGCGACTGATGGTGATTTAGTTCAATATCAGACCAGAGAAGAAAATCGTTCCGATCTCAGTGGGCTTAATTTGAACTTTGGTTTGGCTTACAAAACAATGATCACAGAAAAGTTAGAAATGTCTTTGACCACAACATATGCACCAAAAAGCAACTTAAGATCACAAAATGAGAGATCTTTTTCTACGGTATCGCTGGACGCTTCATCACTAGATGTAGTGCGCATTTGGCAAACCGAAGAAGCTGACTTGGCAGCACAGAATTTAGATGAGACGGATTTAACTTTACCATCTCGTTTATCTTTCGGTGCAGGTATTGGAAGACCAAAATCTTGGTTTGTAGGTGCTGAATACACCTTACAGACCACGAGTGATTTTTCAAATCCGGTGTTTACAAATACAGTAACGCGCTATGAAAATGCCTCTCAGTTTTCGATGGGTGGATTTTTCATTCCTAATTATAATGCCTTCTCTGGCTATTTTAAGCGTGTTGTTTACAGGGCAGGATTTAATTTTTCCAATACCGGTTTGGTTATAAAAGACGAACCTATAAATGAGTTTGGCATATCTTTTGGTCTAGGATTACCAGTTGGAAGCAGAAGTCTATTTTCTAACGCAAATATCGGCGTAGAATACGGACAGCGTGGAACAACTAACGAAAACTTAATACAAGAGAATTTTATAAACTTTAACTTAAGTTTATCTTTGAACTCTAGATGGTTTAAACAAAGAAAGTACAACTAACAATAATAATTAACAAGATGAAGACGAAAATAACCATTTTATTAGCAGCTCTTTTTGTGAGTTTCAACTTTGGTTTCGCTCAACAAGATGAAGAGTGTATGAATAACTTATCTATATTTGATAGTTATGTGAAGAGCAAAAAATTCGATGATGCTTATGGTCCTTGGAACATTGTACGTAATAAATGTCCAAAGTTCAATAGAGCTATATATGCCTATGGTGAGAAAATATTGTTACACAAGATCGAGAATTCAACTGGTGCAGATCAAATTGTACACATTAATGATCTAATGTTATTATATGATCAGAGTAGAGAGAATTTTGCATCTAAATACGATCTTGGTGAGATTCTTGAAGACAAGGCTAATCTTGCTTATAAGTACAAAAAAGAATTAGGTAAAGACACTCAGAGCTTATATAACATGTTTGATGAAGCCTTTACTAAGGATGCTAAAAACTTCACAAACCCTAAAGCCCTATATACTTATTTTTCGTTAGCTGTAGATTTATTCGATGCTGGTAAAATGCCTGCGCAATCTATGTTCGATAAGTACGATGACGTTATTGAGATCATTGAAGGAATAATTGGTAGTAATACAGTAAAGCTAAATAAGTATGCTGCAAAAGAAAAAGCTGGTGAGACTTTAAGTAAGAAAGATGCGAAGCGTAAATCAAGCTACGAATCTTATATCGACGCATTTGATACTAAGATTATCCCAAGTATGGATAAAAAATTAGGTGATCGAGCAACATGTGAAGTTCTTGTGCCACTTTATGAGAAGAGTTTTGAAGATAAGAAAAACGATAAAGTTTGGTTACAACGTGCTATGAATCGTATGTATGCTAAAGGTTGTAAGGAAGATCCTTTATTCTTGAAGCTTGTAGAGCAGAAGAATAGTATCCAACCAACAGCAGATACAGCATATTACTTATATCTATTAACAGGTGAGCAAAAGTATTTTGATCAGTCTTTAGAGTTACAGCCAGATCCTTTGAAGAAAGCGAAACTTTATAAGAAATTGGCAAATGACTTAAAGTCTAAAGGTAGCTATGGTAAGGCGAGACAGTACTATACAGAATCTATGAAACTGAATCCTTCAGATGGTTCGCCATATTTAGCAATCGCTGCAATGTACGCTAAGAGTGCTAATAACTGTGGTAGTGATAACTTCTCAAAGAGAGCTGTATTCTGGTTAGCAGCTAATACTGCAGAGAGAGCTGGTAGAGTTGATGGTAGATTAAGATCCGCAGCTTCAAAATCAGCAAACAGTTACCGAGCAAGTGCACCTTCTAAATCAGATATCTTTACAAAAGGTAATGGAGGCGAAACTATTAATATAGGATGTTGGATCAGCCGCTCAGTAAAAGTTCCAAATATTTAATGAAAATTAAATTTTCACATAACATTTTAAACATAGTCACAGCATTAGTTGTGACTTTGTTTTTTTCATGTGAAAATGATTTTAGTGAAGTTCAGAAAGTTGGGGTTTTTCAGAATCAACCTATAGGTGAGGCTGAGAAAATTGATCTCAAATACACGGAGTTGATTGAGGATTCTGTGCATTTGAAAGCCAATCTACTAAGTCCGAAAATGTTAGACTACTCTAACAGGGATTTTTCCTTTTCAGAATTTCCAGAAGGCATTCTTTTAAAGGTCTATGATGATGAAGGTAAAATAACCACCATTACCTCACGTTATGCCATTTTTTATTCAGATACAGATATTATAGATTTAAGAGATGATGTTACCATTACAACTCACAAAGGCGAGGTTTTAGAAACTAATCAGCTTTATTACAATGAGAAATTAGAATGGGTCTTCACCAATCAACCTTGGGTTTTTAAAGAGGCTACAGGGCCAAAATATGGTGTAGGATTTGATGCTGATAAAGATTTCGAAAACTTCGAAATGTTAGAAATGGGTGGTGATTTCGAACTCGATAATTAACTATCTTTGTATCTTTAATACATCTATTCTAAAACAGATGAAAATCTTAAGATTCTTTCAATACGCTTACATCGCATTTGCCGTCTTATTTCTTTGGGATGCCATTTCTAATTGGTCCGTAGACAGAAATAGATCATACATGTCTATATTTTTTGTGGCCTTGGCTCTATTTATGTTCTTTTTTAGAAAGCGATTTGCTAAAAAGTTTGAGGACAGAAACAAAAAGTAATTATGGCTCTCAACTTAGTCATAATCATTGTAACATTGATGCTTTCCGCCTTCTTTTCAGGAATGGAAATTGCCTATGTTTCCTCCAATAAAATTCACATAGAATTAGAAAAAAAGCAAGAAGATTTTCTTGGTCGTATATTAACTAAATTAACTGCTAAGCCTTCAAAATATATTGCCACCATGCTTATTGGTAATAATATTGCATTGGTAATTTATGGGCTTACCATGGGCGATGTTTTGGTGAATTGGTTTCAGTCTTTATTGCCTTCAAGTAATGCGACGTTAACCTACCTGCTTACAGACTTTCAATTACTTACCAAGACGGTGATTTCTACTCTGGTAATACTTATTACTGCTGAATTTCTTCCGAAGGTATTCTTCCAAATATATTCTAATACCTTACTCAAAATATTAGCACTTCCAACCTATATTTTTTATGTAGTATTTACCTGGATTTCTGATTTTGTACTTTGGATTTCAGATGCAGTTCTCAAGTATATTTTTAAAGCCAATGGCGAAGATGTTGCACTCGCTATGACCAAAGTAGAACTAGGGAATTATATCAGTGAGCAAATGGAATCTTTTGAAGATCACGAAGAGGTCGATAGTGAGATTCAAATCTTTCAGAATGCATTAGAGTTTTCTGATGTGAAGGCTAGAGAAGTTATGGTGCCAAGAACTGAAATTACAGCGGTTGATATTTCTGAATCGATCGATAATCTTCGGCAACTATTTATTGAAACTGGTCGAACCAAAATCTTGGTCTATAAAGAAACTATTGATGATATTTTGGGTTATGTACATGCCTTCGAACTTTTTAAAAAGCCGAAAACCATTAAATCAATTTTGATTCCGGTTAGTTTCGTGCCTGAAACCATACTCATTAAGGACGTTCTGAATTTGCTCACTAAAAAACGTCAGAGTATCGCCGTAGTCATAGATGAATATGGAGGTACTTCTGGAATTATGTCGGTTGAAGATATTATTGAAGAACTCTTTGGTGAAATTGAAGACGAGCACGATTCGCTCGATATGACTGAAGAACAAATCGATGAAAACACATACAGATTCTCAGCAAGACTCGAAGTAGACTACATCAACGAAACCTATAAACTCAATCTTCCAGAGAGTGAGACCTATGAGACTTTAGGCGGATTAATCGTAAATAAAACTGAGGGTATTCCTGAAGAAAATGAGGCGATTCAAATAGAGAATTTTAGGTTTACCATCGAAGAAGTTTCTTCAACTAAAATCGATATTGTACGATTAAAAATATTCGATTTAGAATAACACTTAAATACACCACAAAAACTGGTCTCAGCCCTTTTATAATTTGTTATAAAACATTATTTTCGCAAACTTATTTACATGAAATGACAGACTATGGCAATTTTAAATAAAATTAGACAACGTTCACTTATCCTAATATTGGTTATTGCTTTGGCATTATTTGCCTTTGTAATTCAAGGGGTAATTGATAATCCAAATGCATTTTCAGACACTCAAGGTGTTGTAGCTTCAGTTAATGGCGAAGACATTGATAGAGAAAGTTTTCAGCAAAAAGTAAAGAACTATCAAGATCAAACAGGTGGGCGAGTATCTTCAACCCAGGCTATGAATGCGATCTACAATGAAGAAGTTCGTAAGATAATTATGGATAATGAGTACGAAGCTTTAGGCTTGTCTGTTGAAAAGGATGAAATGCGAGATTTGCTTAAAAATAGCTTTCAGTCTTATCAAGAGTTCCAAGATGAAAATGGCAATTTTGATGTCAATCGTCTTAATGGTTTTATTGCCAACCTGAAAGAGCTGAATGGAGAAACAGCGCAACTGGGAACCATATTAGTAAATTATGAGAGCTGGACAAGCAACGAACAGGCTATTGCCAGTAGAGCAGTTCAGGCGTCATACTTCAATCTAATTAAATCTGGAATAGGCACAACCATTTCTGAAGCAAAAGATGAGTATAATTCCGACGCAAAAAATGTCGATGTACGCTTTGTTCAAATTCCTTACACAACTATTGCTGATAGCTTAGTTGAGGTAACATCTGCTGATATAAAGGCTTATATGGATGATCGTAAAGACCAATTTAAGGCAGAAGCAAACCGTGAAGTAATCTACGTTGAGTTTAAGGAAGAAGCTTCTGCGGCTGACGAAGATGCTTTAAAGGCTGAACTAATGAAGTTGAAGTCAGATTCTGCAGAATACAATGAGAGCAGCGGAAACACAGATACTATACCTGGTTTCGATACCGTTAAGGATGTTGAAGGGTTTATCAACGCAAACTCGGATATTAACTACAACGACAAGTTTTTAATTAAGAGTCAATTGCCTGCAGAAGTAGCAGATTCACTAATTAATTTACCAACCGATGGCTATAGTAATATCTACAGATTTAATGGGCATTTTAATCTTTCTAAGGTAGTTGAAGCCATGGAAGTCGCGGATTCGGTAAAGCATAGTCATATCATCGTACCTTACTTAGGATCTCGAAATGCAGGTCCGGATATTACAAGAACCAGAGATGAGGCGAAAGCAGTAGTAGATAGTTTATTGCCGTTGGTACAGAATAACAAAGCAAAATTTAATGAAGTAGCCTCAGAAATTAATACTGATGGATCCAAAAACACCAATGGAGAAGTTGGTTGGACAAGACTAACAACCTTCAATCCAAATTCATTTGATCCAGATTATGCAGATTATATTTTTTATAATCCTGAAGGGAAAGTTGATATTGTAGAAACCCAATTTGGTTACCATATTATTCGTATTGATGAATCAAAAAATTACGAGAAGGCTATCAAATTAGCGACTCTAGCAAGAAAAATTGAGCCATCAGACCAAACACTTCAAGAGGTATTTAATAAAATGTCGAAGTTTGAAATCGCTCTTAAAGATGGTGATTTTCAGGATTTAGCTGCAGAACGAAAGCTAACTGTAAAACCAATTACTTTCAAAGAATTGGACGAAAATATACCAGGATTAGGAAGTCAGAGACAAGTGGTGCGCTGGGCATTTGAAGATGCTACTGATGTAGGTGATTACAAGAACTTCTCAATTTCTGGATTTGGATTTATTGTAGCAAAGGTGGTAGAAAAGAATGATGAAGGTTTAATGAGTGTTGAGGATGCGTCGATCACTGTAATACCAGAAATTCGAAAAGAAAAGAAAGCACAGATGATTCGTGAAAAGATTACAGCAACTACTATCGATGAAATTGCTAAGAATCAAAATCAAGGTGTCAAAACGGCTGCCGCCTTAACTTTGAAAAATACGACGCTTGCTGGCGCAGGTACAGAGCCAAAAGTAATTGGTGCTGCCTTTGGACTAGAGCAAGGGGTGGCTTCAAAATTAATTGACGGTGAAAAGGGTGTTTATGTTATTGAGGTAACAAAAATTACCGAAGCAACAGCTTTAGAAAATTATACCTCTTACGTAAACAGACTAAACACAACACTAAGAAACTCTGTTCAAAGTAAAGTCTATCAAGCGCTTCAAGAAGCTGCTGATATTGAGGATAACAGAGCTAAAACAGTTTACTAAGACTAAGAGATATTCAAATAGAAAGACTTCACAGAAATGTGAGGTCTTTTTTATTTTAGGGCCATATCTTCGTAAGAAATGATGGTATCGAAACCTTTAGAACGAAAATAATCTTTCGGGTTTTTTGTTGAAGAGACCAAAATAAAATCGCCTCCCCACGCACCTAAACTTTTAATAGAACCATCGAAATCTTTGAATACACTTGACTTTATTGTGGGTTGTTGTATTAATTCTGAAATAATAGCTTCATGTCTATTCACAAGGTTTTCGAAATCTGATAGTGATTGGCATTCTATAATGTCATCTGTTATTCGATTAATCGCTTCAATTGAAGTAGAATTTGACTTATCGAGTGCTCTAAAGGCTTTAATACCATCTCTGCTATTTTGCTTTTGATTGAGGTATACGAAATACAAATGCTTCTTGAAATCAGGGTTGAACGAAACAGTTTCGACAGTCGGCATGCCAGTATCAACAATTTGATAGGAAAGAGGTTTATCAGATTGTGCACAGGCAATATCGTAACCACTACCACCAAAGGTATCAGCTAGGAGTTGGTAAGCATCTATATTGGCCCATCGCGCAATATTATTAATAAGTGTTGATGAGGTTCCTAAGCCCCAATTACGATTAAAATCTAAATGGGTTGTTATGCTAAAACCCTGGTCAGATTTTAGAAAATCTGGATTCAAAGCCTTAGCAGCATTTAATATTTGTACCAGCCTTAAGGACGTTGGATTATCATCTTTAGCTGTTATAATTTCAGAAGAATTCAAATGAAATGTACCTTCAAACCAAAGCTCATTCTTTTCATTAATGCTCTTCCAAAGAATTGTGTTAGGATGATGATAGTTTTCAATGGTTAGCCGTTGTCCATATTTAGTAGGAATAGCTAATGCTTTAGCCCCATCAAGGACCACATATTCACCAGTAATGAGTAGCTTACCGTTACTTTTGAAAGTTTTCATCAACGTCTTAGTTTTTCAATCGCTTCAACAACAGCGCTATGTGTTACCACATTTATTTTAAAGTGTTCAATTAGTGCTGTTTTTTCATCAGTTGTTGCTTCAAACTGATTAAGGATATTCATAAGGTGCATCTTCATATGACCTTCCTGTATTCCTGTGGTCGTTAATGATTTTACTGCCGCAAAATTTTGTGCTAATCCGGCGACGGCAACAATTTGCATCAAGTCTCTTGCTGATGGTTTTTCGAGCATTTCAAGAGAAAATTTCACCAAAGGATGTAAGCTGGTAAGACCACCAACGGTACCTAATGCTAAAGGAATTTCTATCCAGAATTTAAACGTATCGTCTTCAATAGAACAATGCGTTAGACTAGAATATTTTCCATCTCTTGAAGCATATGCATGAACGCCTGCTTCAACAGCTCTAAAATCGTTACCAGTCGCTAAAACCACAGCATCAATACCATTCATAATACCTTTATTATGAGTTACGGCTCTGTAGGGTTCAATCTCGGCAATATTTACGGCCTGCTTAAACTTATTGGCGAAAAGTTGTGGATTGGAAATATCCTTACTCGCTAATTCAGAAATTGGGCAGGAAACTTCAGCCCTTACCAAACAATTAGGAACGTAATTAGAAAGAATACTCATCACAATTTCCAGATCACCATCAAGTTGATCTTTTGCTTCACTTTGGAAAGTTTTGGCAAATGCTTCTAAGCACGAATTGATAAAATTAGCACCCATAGCATCGAGTGTTTCAAATGTGGCATGAAGCTGATAGTAATTGTCTAAACCTTCAGATTTGTTCCTTAATTCGATATCTAAAATGCCACCGCCTCGACGCCTCATGTTTTTAGTAATATCAGAAGTAGCTTCGAACAATTTCGGCTTCACACATTCAAAATAATGCTGTAGTGCCTCAGCATCACCGTTATACATAAAATGAACCTGGCCTATCTTTTCGGTCGAGATAACTTCAGTTTTAAAACCACCACGATCTAACCAAAACTTTGCAGATTTACTAGCCGCAGCTACAACAGAACTCTCTTCAATCGCCATAGGAATGGTAAAAAGTTTGTCGTTTATCTTAAAGTTTGGCGCAACACCTAAGGGTAAATAAAAGTTAGTAATGGTGTTTTCAATAAACTCATCATGCAGTTTTTGTAGCTTTTCGTCTGAATTCCAATACTGCTTTACGAGTGCTCTAGCGGATTCTTTATCAGAAAAATAGGTATCTAAAAGCCATTCGATCTTTTCAATTTTTGAAAGTTTAGAGAAGCCAGAAATTGGGTTAGGCATAAGGTTATTTGTTTAAAAAAGCAAAGATACTTAGGAATGGCATAAAATATGTGCATAAACTCCTATAATTGCCGATTTACTGTTAATAATAGCTATTTTTTGCATAATTTTTAGTAAACTTGGCATTGCTTTATCAAACTATGAAAAACGTTAGAATGAGAGTCTTCATTGCAATTATCGGTTTTTTAACCACCTCTTTAATTTATTGTCAAAACAAGCAAATAACACTCGAAGATATTTGGAGTGGTGCCTTTAGAACTGAAGGA
>JAAUYM010053420.1_pt1 | contig 10564 bp, 6 predicted proteins | sample 7278001 | NCBI WGS metagenome assembly JAAUYM01 (sample SAMN14350224, study PRJNA611818) | marine sediment metagenome | isolation source: surface marine sediment (1.8m) | place: French Polynesia: Moorea | collected 2018-08
CAGAACGACAAGAAGACGAGAAGAAGTTTTACGCAATTTGAAGAGAGGAGGAGGAGGAGGAGAAGGAGGAGGAGGAGGAGGAGGAGGAGGAGGAGGAGGAGGAGGAGGAGAAGGGGTTCTGAGGAGGGAGGAGGAGGAGACTTCATCCTCCTGCCTGTGAAGGCGTTGTCTTGGCTGTGGTGCTTCTCAACCGATCCATGCATGATGATGCATCCATGAAGGAAGAGAGACATTAAAGTTCTGAGGAGACATCCTCTTACACCTACATAGTGTTTAGCAGATGTTACGAAATTATCCCTCTCGCTATTAGTAGATAATACTTTGTACAGTAGAACTTAGAGACATAGCAAACTCTATCACATAAAAAATGTAGTAGAGCTTGCTCTGATTGCCATTTTAAAATTTACTTTCTCATCTATCCCTGTAGATGGTAGAAACTCTGCTAAGTACACTTGGTAAAGTAGTTGACTTTACTATATTGTAGAGTCTCGCTGTACAATTTATTGAATTTTTACAAGAATTTTTCCAGCTTTACCCCGTCTCTTTTTCACGTCAACACGTAGCAATCCAATTCCAATTCTCTCTCTCTCTCTCTCTCTCTCTCTCTCTGTCCTGTCCTGTGGACTGAAGTTCGGTGAAAATTAAGTTTGGAAGTTCCCTCCTCCTCCTCTTCCCCTCTTCCCCTGAGGTAGCCTTCGAAACAGTAGGCGTTTAATGGGACAGGACAGGAGGGAGGGAGAAATCCATCCATGGCCATCTCGATGCAATTACAGAAACCAGCTGCCCTTTACACGTATACCCAACCAACATCGCTAGCATGAATTTGGTGATGGGTTAAACTAAGGTTGGTTTTTTTTTCCTCACTGTTCTGACCCCTGCCCTGGCGTTCCTAACGCCATGTAAACACTAAGAGCAACCCAAATTTCTGACCCCATGGCTAATAAGTACCACTAGTGATGCCAATATTGGTTGGGTAGTAGTGGCAGGAGCTGATGATATTTGGGGGGGGGGGACGAGCGATATTAAAATCCAGGCGGTGGAAGGTCATCTCGGAAGGACGGTTGGTCACCTGCGTGCTACTGTGGTGTGGTGCCAATAATGACAGAGGGTGGAGGAAAGATGGAAGTGAATATATCCTAAATTAGGAAAAAAAATCTTTTTTTTTTTCGTGAAAGAGGATGCTTTTTTTCTTCACAAGTTTCCTGTCATCACGGAAGTTAACTTATTTTCATTTTTGGTTAAAGTTTAAAATTTGACTGCAAAATTGTAGACTTTCTGTTTTGATCTGGATTGTGGATTTGCACTTTGTGCATCAACTGGTATGTTCTACTAGTAGTAAAAACTATTACGGATACTTAAGTTGACAGAAAAGTGAAAGGAGGTTTCGTGAAAGTTTCAAGAAAGTTCCAAGAGTCCTGACACACGTCCATTGATTGTGTACTTTACCAATTACCAGCACTTTTTTTTACTGACTGTATGGCAAATTATTCTGCAGTAAAAGTGAATTTCATTGATAGATTCTTGGCAACTCTTGGCTAAGAAAAAGTAAAAAAAAAAAAAAAAAAAAGAAGAGACAACAGTAGTGAAGTCGACATGTGTATTTCGAGAGGTTACAACATTTTTTAATTCGATTTTTTTTGCAATACAAAACTACTACCTTTCGTTGTTGCTCTTCTGGTTCGCCCAGAGGCCCCCAAAACTGGGACCAGTCACGTCACCATAAAAAGAAAACCTTTATATACCAAAACATAATTTTTTTCCAGATTACAAAAAAGGGTGGAGGAAACATGCAAATGAGATCTTCCAACATATTGCATAAGCTGTAGTAGAATAGCCAATCGTGGTCTTTTTTTCCCCCATACTTTGTAGAAAATAGGTCCAAACAAACAAAAAAAACTATTTTTCTTTTCCCGAAAATGAGCAAAAACTGTTATCACAAACAAGATTTTTTTCCCCAGTTGATAGTTTTGGCTCTGGAGTGATTAAAAACCTCCAAAACATATTTTTTTTTACCCCGACAGCATCTTCAGAGTAACTCCAAGGTGGAATTACCATTACAATTTTTTTAAGCAACATTTCCTCGAGACTAGATAACCAACGTAATAATAATAATAGGTAGTGTGGCGAATAAACACCTGAATCACCCCAAAAAAAAAAAACCCACCAACCCAACCAGTTGTTCAACATTGCATCTTGGAAAACGTTTCTTCTTTTTTTCCCATTTTCATCTTTTGTTGGATCACAGTCGGCAGCAAGTTGCAGCAAAAGAGGGGGAAAAAATCACTTTCGCGCATTCCAATAGGGCGTCCCTGTAATAAGTGTCTTTTTTCCCACTTTTCCAAAAAAAAAAAAAAAAGTCAGACGATGATTTCCCGGATTATTCTGCGGTTCTTCGAGTTGGGCGTGGAGTACCCGCTCTCCTGCATGCCGTTCTCGGCCGCCGCCGCCGCCGCCGCCGCCGCCGCCGCGTCCTGCGGCGACTGCGGATTGTGGTGGAGTTGCTGCTGCTGCTGCTGCTGTTGCTGTGGGTGTCGGTGGTGATGCTGTTGCTGCTGCTGCTGCGGGAGGAAGCCCATCCCGCCGTTGGTGTACGGGTCGGGGAGGCCGCTCACGTCACCGAAAGGAACATCTGAAAAAAAAAAGTTGTGGTATGACACCCATTAAATTTTCATCCAAAAGCATCTGCAAATAAATTGCCAAACTCACATTCTCCAGGATGCTGCTTCGCCTGCCCGTCTCCTCCTCCTCCCATGGTCAGGTACTGCCTGCTGTTTTCCGTCAAGTACTCGTCAGGGTAAGGGTAGTGCGTGTAGTCCTCGAAACTCGGCTGCTGCTGCTGTTGTTGCTGCTGCTGTTGCTGGAACTGCTGCTGCTGCTGGATGGCCACGGTGTCGAAAGGGATGTAGCCGTTCTGGTAGTGGTGTTGGGGTTGTTGCTGTTGCTGCTGCTGCTGCGTGAACGGATCGTTGGAGAGAATGGTGGTGGCGGTGACGCCGGGACTGCCGTTCTTCACGTTCCACAGGGAGTCCTGCGAGTTGACGGAGCCCCCGTTGGCGGAGTTGGTATTGGAGTTGGACTGGTGGTCGCCGGGGCCGCCGACGCCGCCTCCGCTGACGCCCCCAACGTGGTAGCCGTTGTTCTGGAAGAGCGCCGCCTTGAGGTTCTCGTCGGAGACGTCCTTGACGCTGCTGAGTCCGTCGGCGGCCTTGTTCTCGACGCCCCCGAAGTTGGAGTTGTAGGACGGCGGCGGCTGCGTGCTGTGGACGATAGTGGGTCGGCCGCCGACGTTGCCGTTGCCGTCCTTGAGCTGCTTGGCGCCGGCGCGGCCGCCGCCGCGGCGGCAGCAGAAGCAGCGCAGCAGGAGGACAGCGACCAGGAGGCAGAGGAGGGCGACCGCCACGACGACGACGATCACCCAGGGCGAGTCGAGGGCGGCGGAGGTGCGGGCCTTAGGCCTCACGTCCACGATGAGGGCCTTGCCGTAGGGCCCGCACATGAGCTCATTGCTCTCCAGGCAGAGTCGCACCCTCAGGTTGTTGACCACCGACTCCCGGACGGCGAGCTCCGCGAAGCTAGACTCCGGGTGCACGGACAGCCCGTCGTACTGGCTCCAGGTCCCGTCAACGTTCTCCAGCTCCACCTTGGCCACCAGGCTGAGCGGGCTCTCGCCCACCTGGAAGCTGGCCTTGCCCGTGGACTTCTCATAGTGGACGTTGGCCGGCTTGGGGATGAGGGCCACGTCCACCTTGGTGATCACGGCTGCCTCCGGCGACCACTTGCTCTCCCCCTTGATGTTGGACGCCATCACCCGGACGTAGTACTGCGTGTGCTGCTCCAGGCCGGTCAGGTTGCATGGGTTGCGGAAGCCGCACTCCGCGTACTTGGGCTTGCCTCCGCCGCCGCCCTGCCTGCGGTACTGCACCGTGAACTTGGTCTCATCGTAGCCGCCGTTGAACCCCTCCTGCCAGGAAAGGGTGACAAAGTTGTAGCCGGCGGCAACAGGCTCCACGCTGACCGGGTTCTCTGGTTTGCCCCTCGGCTGCAGTCTGATCTTGGTCTTGGTTGGTCCTATCTCATTCCTGGCCCTGCAAGTGTAGTCGCCATATGAGGCCTCGCTCACCCTGAAGACAGTGAGGGTGGACTGGAAGACATCGCCAGAGAGGGCTGTCCGGTTGATCTCGAAGTAGCGGTGGTCGTTGGGCAGGTTGCTGCCCTTGAAGGACCAGTCAAAGGAGGGCTCCGGAAAGGACTGCATCCTGCAGGCAATGTGCGCAGTGTCCTTGAGGTCAAAGGCCACCTTGTTGTGCTGGTGCACCACCACCGGCGCATGCTGGATCCTCAGCAGCATCTTGGTCTCGGCCGAGCTGACCTCGTTCTCAAACTGGCAGGTGTAGTGACCGCGGTCGGAGGGCATCAGCTGCTCAGCATTAATCCTCTCCGGACCGACAAACTTGAGGACGGATAGAACGTTGAAGGCTCTGCTGCTTGTCTCCTGCTCCTTGGTGGTGATCTGGTACATCCCGGACTCGGCCTCCTTCACCTCGTGGCCGTCCTTGAACCACCGGACCTGTGGCCGGGGCTTCCCCGATGCTGTGCAAGTCAGCTGAAAGCCGCGGTCACCGTCACGCTTGGTGACCTCACTGTGCAGGCTGGTGATGACCTTGGGAGGTTGGTAAACATCCAGGTAAGCGCTGGCGACCGTCCCCTCACCAAGCTCATTGGACGGCTGGCAGAAGTACTTTCCGGCACTGGACAGCCTGACTGAGTCGATGGTGAACTCCGACCCGACGGCCAGCGTCTTCCCGTTGCTGCCGTCCTCCCTCCACCAACGGTATTTGGGTGCCGGGTGTCCCGGCGGGTCGGCGCCGCACCTCAGGGTGGCACTCCTCCCGTCAACCGCGGTGGGCCTCTCCGGTGCGATGAATGCCTCGCCCGGGCGGTGCCGGACACGGATGTCAATGGTGGCGTTCCCCCTCCGCTCCACCCTCGGCCTCCCGGTCGGCTGGACGTAGTTGGCCGCCGAGCAGACGTAGCGGCCCCCGTCACCAGCGGAGGCCCGGTTCAGCCTGAGCGTGGGACCAAGCTGGAGGAACCTCCGGTCTCCTTCCTTGAGCCACTGGACCTTGGCCGGCCGCGGGTTGGACGTCACCTTGCAGTCGACCAGGACGTCCTCGCCCTCCCCCACCTCCCTCCGCTCCGGCAGGATGACGATCGGCGCGTGCTGCACGTCCAGGATCAGCTCAGACTTGCCCACCTGATGTGCAAAGATGGGGGGTCAAAATTAATTAAACTGGCGACATTGTACGAAAAAAAAAAATAGCAAAACGCACCTGTCCAAGTCCGTTGTCGGCCGAGCAGATGTAGCTTCCGGAGTCCTGCAGGGTCACCCTGGGGATGGTGTGCTTGAACTGCGTGTTGATGAACCTGCCGCCCCTGGTCCACTTGACGGAGGTGACGGGGGGCTTCGAGTCCACCACGCAGTTCATGTGGGCCGTGTCGTCCACCTCCACCTTCAGGGGCGTCTTCGGACCCACGGTCACACGAGGAAAATCTGGGAAATTAGAGAATGCAATTTAAGTCCTTTATTTCTGGGGGAAGATTTTTTTTTCCCCAAGCGGACTCACAATTCACGCTGATCCTTGTGGACGTCTCCAGGGTGTGGTGAACCTCGAGTGCTCTGTTCCACACGGTGCATCTGGAGGGAGGAGGGGGGGAACTTAATCAATGTTAGTTTTCAGAAAAAAGTTTACTAAATCACAAATACGAATTTTTTTTTCAAAGTTTGACTGCCACTCAGCAGTAGTTTGAAATCTGACCTGTACACGGCTCCGTCGTTCTCCTTGGTGGGCCTGACGGTGAGCGTGGAGGTGGTGGGCACGTCCCTGTTGGCGCCCCTCTCCACCCTGGCGTCCAGCTCCTGGTCGGCGCCCTCGCGGAACCACTTGACCTGCGGCGCCGGCGACCCTCCCACGGAGGAGCACGTCAGGTTGACCGGCCTCCCCTCGGTGGCCGCCACCGGCAGCTGCGCCGGGCGGACCACGGGCGGCGACGGCCTGAGCAGCACCGTCAGGGCCAGCGACTTGGAGTGGAGCGTCTCCCCGGACTTGCGCCGCTTCATGCGGCACTCGTACTGCCCGTTGTCCCGGTCGTAGGTGGCGTTGGAGATGCGCAGGTCGTAACGGCCCTCCTCCGCGGAGTACTCCACGCTGCAGCGGACGAGAGAAGGTACAGTGAAACCTCGAAATTGATAATGGCACCGGCTATCAACATATCATCATTAAAACAAGATTTTTCTGACAATTTAGATGCATCTTACAAAACAAAACAAAAAATCTTATTTGGTTGAGCAGACCAACATTGATGTTCGTTATGGTAGTGAGATTCTACTGTGCAGTGAAATATGATAAGCAAGTGAGACCCCCCAAAAAATTACTCCCCCTTTTTTAAAAGCAGAGAAAAAGCAGTTCTGGAAACTTTCACCCGCATTCCCGACCAAAGTCCTCCTTCCAAACCGGTGAAAATGAAATCCTACACTTTTAAGTCCGGGGGCTTCCTCCTCCCCTCCCCCCCCCCCACCATCATAAAAATCGAGACGAAAATTGAGGGGAGGTTTTGTCGGGGGGGGGGGGGGTTGAATTACAATATTCCCAGCACTTTTTAATCCCCAAAAGCATCCACCGTTTTCTTCTTTCTTTCTGATCATTGTTATCCAGTCATCGAAACTATTTTTTTAGAGGATCTCTCCCCCGCCCCAAACTGAGCAGTGTGGAAAGCTAAGGAGGAGGATCCACTTTCAAATTAGGTGTAGCCTCCTCCTCCTCCTCCTCCTCCTCCTCCTCCTCCTCCTCCTCCTCCTCCTCCTCCTTTTCCTCCTCCACCTCTTCCTCCTCCTCCTCTTCGTCCTCCTCCTCCACTTTCCGTCTCCAGTGAGGAGGATTTTTTTTCGAGTCATTGTGGGAAATTGATTGGTGCGCGGCATTTAAATGCATGAGGGAGTAGGAAGTAAAAAAAAAACCACCACCACCACCCAAAAAAGGGGATCTTTTGGGGGAGGAGGGAGGAAGGCATCACCAGCTGCTGGTGCTGCCTAAAAAATTAAAAAAATAATAGCCCTCCCCCTCCCCCAACTCTCCATCTTTGGGTAAAAGAGGCATCTGTCCAGCGAATGTGACGTCCCATATCTCGGAAAGGAAGACAAAAAAAAATCTGATCATGTTTTTTTTTTCCCCGGTATTACTAGTGTACTATCCCACTATGCTACATCTGTCCTCCAGTTAAGATGATGATGCCCATTAGTGGTGGCCCAATTTCCGCGTCATTTTTAACTCCTTCCTTCCACTCTTGTGGGAGTGGCAGTTTCGACATTCTCGTCTTCCCCCCACCCACCCCAAAAAAAGGAGAGTTTTGATTCCTCTCTTCTTCTACATTTTTCTACGGACAATTTCGAAACTGAGATGCGTCAAAGTTCTGCAAAGTTTGTACTACTACCCAACCAATATCGCTAACGTGAATTTAGTGATGGGTTGCTCTAAGGTTTTTCTTCTCCCTATTCTAACACCTGCCGCTGCGTACTAACGTTACATGAGTGATATATTAGCGGTAAGAAAACCTTATGGCAACCCAAATGTCGACCCCCATCGCTAACTACCACTATTGCCTGCCCCTAGCGATACCAATATTGGTTGGGTAGGTAGTACTCACGAGTAGTTGTTCTCCAGCTCGGCGTCGTCGATGGCCACGTTGTCGTGCCCGCGCCGGTTGGTCCTGATCCAGTAGAGGAGCGGCCTCTCCCTCTCCCTGCTGTCCCTGTCCCTGCCACTGCCCCCGCCGAGCACCTCCCGCGGGGAGAAGCGGCACTCCAGCAGCACGTTCTCCGTCTCCAGGACGTCCATGGTCTGGTCGGGCTCCGTCGACGTGGACGACACCGACGGCTCGCCCGACGACGGCAAGCAGAGCAAACCTGGAAGGAAAAAAAAAGGAAAATTCAATAGATTTTTTGCAGAGCCACAAATCTTATGATTTTTGCAGAGCAAACCTGGGAAAAAAGGGGGGTTAAGAATAAAATTCAGTAATTTTTGTGCAGAACCACACCAAAATTCCTGTTGGATTTTTCCACTGACCCCTGCTGATTTCCCTGTGTGAGTGTGAGTGTCACACTTCATTAGCTTTATTTCCAAACACATGGTCGTAAAAGTCAACAGAACTTAATTGTCCCCTTCCAGTCAGTGGCGGCGCCCACTTCTACCTAATTAAGACAGACCTGGCAACTCCTCCACCCCCCACCAAACAAAAAAAAACCCAGCAGGTGTCAGATTTCTCTTCTTTCTAATTTGCCCTATAAAAAAAGTCCCGTTCGTCTCGGGCGGCACTTTTTATTCGCGGACATAAAACTTCTTGCGGCAATCAACACACACGCACAGAGAGAGAGGAGGGACCATTCGTAGCGGATTAGAAAACTAGAAGTGTGCCCAACCAACAACGGTGGCATGAAAAAATGGAAGCTCAGTTGGAATATACACGTATACACATACCTACACGTTTGGCGCCGTCTCGAATGCTCAGTCGGTGCTCATTAACAAAATTTCTGCATTGGAACTCAGGCGGAGTTGTCAAGAGTTTTTGGTCAAGGGTTTGTCAAGAGTGCGTTGTTGGTTGGGTACTCACACACACACACACAAGCGTGAAGAGGAGGAGGAGGAAAAAAATAATGAGGAAACTCGACCATCCAGACATAAATAAGTTCCAATCTCAAGTTGCTAATTCTTTCCCCTCCGCGTGAACGTAGGAGGAAGAGGAAGGGTGAGGGGTACAACAAATAGTGTACAACACACCGCCAGGTGAAAACATGAACCAGGTCTGCATATGTAACGTGTGTGTGAGAGAGAGAGGACCTCCTCCCCTTCCTCCTCTTCTTCCTCCTCCTCTTCTTTCTCCTCCTCCTCCTTCCCAGCGATAACTCACTGCCTTTATCGGTGACAATAAATCCGCGTCACGCCAGACCAGAGACTCAGAGACCAGAGTGGAGTGGCTTGGACCTGTAGTATTACACCCAACCCAGCCAGCCCCCAAAGTCTTCTTACACCCACATGAATCCAAATCAACATCATGCAGAGAGAGAGAGAGAAGACCGTCTTGTCCAGATCTTTCCATCCCTTCCTCCAAAGAAGCCGCTCCAGAGGAGCGAGGAGGAGGATCAGATCAAAAAAATCAAGGAGGATTTTTTTGTAATATGGAAATATGATTCTTTTTGTATTGTAATATGCGCATATGGCGCCAATTAAGAACCACAAGATGGAAGTAAGAATTTTTTTTAAAAAGTTTTGTATTAAAAAAAAGCCAGTTCAACATTTTCTTCCACACAAATATATCCACACACACGAGAGAGTGGAAATGACACTTCCACAGCTTACCACCAACAATTTCCAAAATGGGGGGAGCTGCTTTCCTCATTAGAGCGATTCATATCAGAAAGCCATTCACCCGGGAAAAAAATCTTTCTTTCACCCCTCTCCTCCAGACAGGCCAGAATTTTTTTATGCCTCCCCCCCCTCCCTTCTTCCCCTTTTGCTTTGACAACCGTTTTATTGCGACGGAAATTCCTCTCCTGCTGGTTGGTTGGGTTGGGGCTTCCTCCTTCCCCCCCCTCTGCATGTGGGCAGGGCAAGGAGAACACAAATCCACTCCCTGTCAAAACCTTATGAAGGTGAGAGGGGTGGAGATTCACCAGTCAAACGAGATTTTTACAAAAAAAAATAGCACCAGAAAATGCTATTTTTTTAACTGAATCTCCCCCAGAAAAAAAAGAGAGAGAGAAGAGAAAAATTGAGATGCTGATGGGCGGTGCCTGGTCTGGTCTGCTTTTCCACATGTTGCTGCCTCCTCCTCCTCCCCTCAGGTGCCAACAAAGAGATTCAGCATCCATCCACACACACACAGACAGACAGACCTTAGTAAAAAAGAGAGAGAGAGAGAGAGAGAGGAAGAAGGTTCAGATTTTTTTTCTTCTCTCCCCATCTCAACCACGTCTGAACTGACTCTCAACGATTTGTCAACATCCGAGAACGCAGCTTGAGATGGAGGGAGAAAAATCGTCCCTCCCTGTTGCTCTCCGCAGTGATACGGCTTCAACAAATTGTAATTTTTATGGAAAGGAGGAGGCGAGGGGGGGTAAAAGAACTACTTTTTGAATTAACAATACATTTGTCAAAAGGAAGGGAGGAAGGGGAGGAGGGTTAAAGTACAGTAGAACTCAGCTAATTAAAACTTATTCCACCAAAGGAAAGATTGCTTTTAATTCGCTACTTTTTTTGCTGCTCCACTGCAGCAAAAAGAAACCACCATTTTTACAGCAAACTTTACTAGTACCTCTGTTAGTAAAGTTACTAGTTCTCTGTTACTAGTTCCACTGTACCTCTTTTTTTTGCCTGGGTTCCCTTTGTCAGACGTGATTGATTTCCGCTCTTGCACACAAGGGCACCACCAAAGTCCATAAAGGGGGGATGAAAGAGGAGGAGGAGGAGGAGGAGGAGGAGGAGGAGGAGGAGGAGGAGGAGGTGGAGGAGGA
>JAAUYM010041910.1_pt1 | contig 10558 bp, 6 predicted proteins | sample 7278001 | NCBI WGS metagenome assembly JAAUYM01 (sample SAMN14350224, study PRJNA611818) | marine sediment metagenome | isolation source: surface marine sediment (1.8m) | place: French Polynesia: Moorea | collected 2018-08
AGAAAAAAAAGGATTTGAGTTTAGCGGTAGTATCGATGCATATTACAGAGCTAATTTAACTGCTCCTAATGACGAAAATGCGATTGCTCCAGGATCGTCTTTTGCTAATTTACCAGGTTTTGCTCTTGGTATGGCAAATTTAGTTGCATCTTACGAAGGAGAGAAAATCGGATTTGTTGCGGATTTAGTATTTGGTCCAAGAGGTACTGACGCTATTTTTGCTTCTCCTATGTACTCAGCAACAGGTGATATTGTAAATCAATTGTATGCCTACTGGAACGTAAGTGAAACTGTGACATTAACTATTGGTAACTTTAATACCTTCTTAGGTTACGAAGTTATTTCACCAGTAGCAAATTTTAACTACAGTACATCTTACCTATTCTCTTATGGTCCATTTAGCCATACTGGAATTAAAGCTGATTTTGCAGTATCAGATGACTTCAGCATTATGCTTGGTGTATTTAATGACACTGACTTAACCGAGTTCAACCCAACTGGAGATTATGCAGCTGGCGCTCAATTAGGTTACAAGGATCAATTCTTAAACGTACTATACGATCCATCTTTCTTTGAAATTGATTATACAGGTGGATTCAATATTTCTGATGAGTTCTTCTTAGGTATTAACGCTGCATACTTAAGTTTAGAAGATGACGCAGGTGGTTTTATGGGTGCAGCTTTATATCCGCAATATACTGTTTCGGACACATTCGCTTTAGGATTAAGAGCTGAGTACTTTGCTGAGGACGAGAATTTTGGCGCTATTGGTACTGGTGTTGCAGATAGTAGTGTATTCGCTGCAACTTTAACTGGAAATATTACCATAGAAGAAGATCTAATCATTAAGCCAGAAATTAGATTAGATAGTGCTTCTGATAACGCATTTATAGATAATGATCTTGCTGCAACTAAGAGCCTTGGTTCTTTCTTACTAGCTGCTGTTTACAAATTTTAATAGACACTAACTAAAACACAATAATTATGACTGATAACTTTTTAACTATTTTACCAAATCTTGTCGCACTTCAAGATGCTGTTCCTGCAACAACTAAGGATATTGAGGAAGCTGTATCTGCGATAAATGGTGACTTCGGAATGTTATGGATGCTATTATCTGGTATTTTAGTATTCTTTATGCAAGCAGGATTTACACTGGTTGAATCTGGTATGACGCGTTCAAAAAATGCCGTTAACATTGCAATGAAAAACTTACTTGACATTTGTGTCGGTTCATTGACTTACTGGATTATTGGTTACTCTTTAATGTATGGAGACACCTCTAATGGCTGGTTCTTCTTTAGTGGTTTATTCCAAGGTGAAGGTGCTGACCTTTTCTTCCAAACTATGTTTGCCGCAACAGCTGCAACAATTGTTTCTGGAGCCATTGCCGGTAGAACCAAATATTCAACTTATGTTGTTTTCTCAGTGGTAATGACCGCTTTAATTTATCCTATCGCAGGTGGATGGGAATGGAACGGTGGATGGTTGAATGACACTGATGGAATTATGCCTGCTGAGTTTATCGATTTTGCTGGTTCTTCTATTGTACACTCTGTTGGTGGTTGGGCTGCATTAGTTGCTGCAGTATTAGTAGGACCACGAATTGGGAAATTTGTTGATGGAAAAGTAATGCCTATACCTGGCCACAACCAAATATTAGCTACACTTGGTGTATTTATTTTATGGTTAGGATGGTTCGGATTTAACGGTGGATCTCAATTAGCTTGGGGTGGTGCTGATGCGATAGGCGCTTCTAACGTTGTTTTAGTAACCAATTTAGCTGCAGCCGCAGGTGGACTTGGTGCTTTAATTACAACATGGATCTGGTATGGTAAACCACATTTAGCACAAACCTTAAATGGTGTGCTAGCAGGATTGGTTAGTATCACCGCAGGTTGTGGTAATATGAGCTATGAAGGTGGTGCTTTAGCCGGATTAATAGGTGGTGTTATCGTAGTATTCTCTATTGAGTTCATTGAGAAGAAACTAAAAATTGATGATGCTATTGGCGCTGCGTCTGTACACGGTGTTGTAGGTGTATGGGGAACCCTTGTTATTGGATTATGGGGTGTTGATGGTGAAACTGGTATTGGTCTATTTAATGGCGGTGGAGCTGCTCAACTTGGCGCACAATTTATAGGCGCTCTCGCTTATGCTGTTTGGGCAATCACATTATCGTGGATCATATTATTTACCTTGAAGAAAACCTTTGGTTTACGTGTAAGCAAAGAAGTAGAAGAAAGAGGATTAGACCTTTCTGAGCACGGTACACTTGCTTATCCAGGTAAACGTAATAGAGGTGATTATTAAAAAGATAAAGTTCAATTTAAATGTGCTTAATCTATAAATTAAATTGTTAAATAAAAGCCTTCTTACTTGCCATAAAAGTTTAGAAGGCTTTGTTCTTTAAGCACAATCTGTTGAAAAAGAATCATTAATCTATATGCCTTATTACACTTAACAAGACTAAAAGTTTTAAAATTGATTCCTTAAAAGCCTTTAGTTGTAAAAGCCCTCTAAACATCTTGTCTAGAGGGCTTGTTTTATGCTTTAAGCTAATAATATTTACTAGGCTGAATTTCGGCTTGCATTAATATTTCCGAACAGGGATCTCGTTACCATTTTCTCAAATATCCTGATCTTTTCTTCATCTCTTACTTCTGCTTTTTCGAGCTCTTGAATCTTCTTTAATGCGTACTGCTGAATAGTCAAGAGTGGTAAAACGATCGATTCTCTAACTCCTATAGATGCTTTAGCCACCAATTCGTCTTCCATAAGTTCCTTGAAGCCTGTAAGCTTTAAAATAAGTCGTTTCGTTGTCTCGTATTCTGTGTAAATGGTCATCCAGAATTCTCCATACTCAGGATCTTCGGACATATATCTTGTTAAATTGAAGAATGACTTAGACAAGGACATCATACTGTTAGCAATTAATGCTCTGAAGAATCTAGATTCCTGATATAAATGTTGAACCTTTTCAAACTCACCCTTGTCTTCATAATGCTTTAATGCAGTCCCTACGCCATAAAACCCAGGTACATTTTGTTTTAACTGACTCCAGGATCCTACAAATGGAATTGCACGTAGGTCAGCAAATACTAATCCTTCAGATTTACCACGTTTTGAAGGGCGGCTACCAATATTGGTTTTTGCATAATACTTCAACGTGCTCATGTGCTCTAAATAAGATAAGAACTTAGGATGTTTCTTAAAGTTGACATAAGCTTCATAGCTTAAGTTTGCCAAGCTATCCATAACCACCTTATCATCCTGATTCATTTCTAGAGTATTATCATTAAGTCGATTTGAAATACCTGAACTGATCAGCTGTTCCATGTTGTATTGTGACGATTCCACAGTACCAAAATTGGAACTAATCGTTTGTCCTTGAATAGTTAATTGAATTTCTTTATCCTCTACTGTTGGTCCGAGTGATGCGTAAAACTTATGTGTTTTTCCACCACCTCGTGCTGGCGGACCACCTCTACCATCAAAAAATATCACATCAATTCCGTATTCCCGCGACAATGCTGTTAATGCTTCTTTCGCCCTGAAAATTCCCCAGTTTGCCATGAGGTAACCACCATCTTTGGTACCGTCACTAAAACCAAGCATAATGGTTTGCCTGTTTCCTCTTTTCTCTAAATGTTTACGGTATACTGGATTAGTATAAAGTTCTTCCATAACAGCTGGTGAGGCCTCTAAATCCGTTACCGTTTCGAATAATGGTACTACATCGGCTGTTAAGTCGTCACCAAACGCTATGATCTTCAACATCGCAAATAATTGCAATACATTTAAAGTTGTCTGATTGTTACTTATGATATAGCGGTTACAAGCAATTTCGCCATTTTGATCTTGAATGGTTTTCATCGCTCTGATGGTTTCCACAATATTGATCGCCATTTCGTCTTTAAACTCGATATCCTCTATCACTCCACTCACTTCTGATAAGTGTTTCAACTGAACATTAAGTGGTAATTCGAAGAAGTCCGCTGGGAATTTATCACTGCCATTTTCTATGAGCTCCTTCACTAGCGCTCTAAACATAGCATCGTGCACACGACTATCTTGTCTTATATCTAAACTTGCAAAATGATATCCGAATAACGTTGTTCTATTAATTAATGTCGTCACCTTATCCACAAAAAGTGATTGATGTTGCTCGATCAGCATAGTTCTGATCGACTTCAATTCTTCTCGAAATTCTGGCAACGAAATCTGACTAGATCCTTCAAGATCGAGTAAAGTATTTCGTAATCTGTGATTGATATCGATAATACGTTCTCGAATACCCCTAAAAGTTAATCGTCTTCTCAGATACTTAACATCTTTTATGTAACACTTTATAACAGATTCTTTTAGTCTTTTAGCGACATCGAGCGTAATTTGAGGTGTTACGAATGGATTTCCGTCTCTGTCGCCACCTGGCCAGAACCCAACGTTGATTAATGAATTGTCTATTTCCTGATCATCAAATACATTTTGTTGTACATAATCGTATATGTCAGCAAAAGAATGATAGAATACATTCTTCAAATACCAAATTAGATTTACAGCCTCGTCATAGGGTGTCGGTTTCTTATCTTTAAAAAATGGGGTTTTCCCCAATTGCGCTAAAAGCGAATTAATCTCCACCAGATTATCTACCTTGATCGCTTCAGCGAGATCCGTTATAATTCCTAAAACTGAACCAGGATAAAACTGTGTTGGATGGGCTGTTAAAACAATTCGAACTTTAAAAGCTTCTAAATATTGTTGTAATAATTCCTTTTTATTATCAGCTTGTGCATTTTCCTTCAAGCTCCTCAAAGTACCAATACCTTCCATATTGTTTACAACAGGAAATGCTGCATCTTCAACAGCATCAAATAAAACTACTTGTCTTTCAATATATTGAATAAAACGAAAGAGTAGGTTGATCTGACTTTGTTCTGATCGACGACCCTGATACTTCTTAAAAAAAGTATTGACTATGGTTGTTGGATCTTCATGCTTCTCAAAACCATCTTTACAGGTATCATAAAAAAGAGGCAATAAGGCGACTGTCTTAGATAAAGTATCGAATGGCAACGTCATGAATATACTGTTGTATATCCGATATTTTGATAAAACGTTTTGGTTAAAACGCTTTAATTTTGGCTCTGTTGGCATGGATTAAATGATTGTTGATTGACCCAAATGAATATTCGTAAAGTTAATATTTTTATCCTTCGGGTTATAGATAAAATCCTCAATAAACTCACCTACTCTGGTGGTGGTTACATTGTCATACTTTGTATTAACATCTGGCGTAGAGATGTCTAGTTTCAAGGATTTTTCAACTGCTAATCGCAACAATTCAGCCTCACTAAATAATTCAAAATGCTCTAATAACATAGCAGCAGATAATATCGATGCAATTGGATTTGCAATACCTTTACCTGTTGCCTGTGGATAAGACCCGTGGATGGGTTCAAACATAGCATATTTTTCACCTACTGAAGCTGATGCCAATAAACCAATTGAACCACCAATTACACTAGCTTCATCACTAATAATATCACCAAACATATTCTCAGTAAGAATCACATCAAACTGTTTTGGATTAAGTATCATTTGCATGGCAGCGTTATCCACAAACAAAAAATCTAACTCAACATCTGGATATTGTTTAGAAATTTCTGTTACAACTCGTCTCCACAATCTTGAACTTTCCAGAACATTGGCTTTATCAACCAATGTTACCTTATGGCTTCTGTTCTCAGCAGCTTTAAAAGCTAGATGCGCGATACGTTCTATTTCTTCTTTTGAATAAGCACAAAGATCTGAAGCCGTATTGCCATCTTCACTCAAATGCTTTTCGCCAAAATAAATACCGCCTGTTAGTTCTCGATAGATGCTAATATCTGTCCCTTCGATGATGTGTTTCTTCAAAGGTGATTTATCTAATAAAGTCTGATAAGCTTTAACAGGTCTGATATTTGCAAATAAACCCAGCTCTTTTCTCAGTTTTAATAAGCCCTGTTCTGGTCTTACTTTAGCCGAAGGATCATTGTCGTACTTAGGATGACCAATAGCACCAAATAAGATCGCATCGTTCGACTTGCAAATATCTAATGTTGCCTCCGGTAGTGGATCATTATGGTTATCGATAGCGATTGCACCAACATCGGCTGTAGTAAAAACAAAGTCGTGATTATACTCTGTCGCAATAGCTTTTAATGCTTTTATAGCCTGATTTGTCACTTCAGGACCAATACCATCACCAGGTAAAACTGCTATATTTAATTTCATATGTTTTTAGTTAGTATGTTCTTTGAGCTTCGAAAGCTTCAATTAATTCTTTATTGTTAATGAGATAATCTATATCATCATACCCATTGATCAGACAGGTTTTCTTGTATGCATCTATATCAAATTTTTCAGACAGGTCTTTGCCTACAACAGCAATGGTCTGCTTTTCTAAGTTGACCTCAACAACTGTCTTAGGATTGGACGCAATCTCACCGAATAAGTCACTTAAAAACTGCTCTGAAACCTGAACTGGCAGTAACCCGTTATTTAGAGCATTACCTTTAAATATATCGGCAAAGAAACTAGACACTACAACCTTAAATCCATAACCTACAATCGCCCAAGCGGCATGCTCTCTACTCGACCCGCAACCAAAATTATTTCCCGCAATTAAAATGCTTCCTTCATATTTGGAATCATTTAGCACGAAGTCATCGTTCTCAGAACCATCCTTATTAAAACGCCAATCTCTAAACACATTATCCCCAAAGCCTTTCTTATCAGTTGCTTTTAAGAAACGTGCTGGTATAATCTGATCCGTATCAACATTCTCTATATTCAACGGAATCGCTGTAGATCTTAATGTTGTAAACTTTTCCATTAATTCAAATGTTTTGTAATATCAATTATTTTACCTTCAACAGCCGTTGCTGCAGCTACTAATGGACTCGCCAAAATGGTTCTGGAACCTTGTCCTTGACGGCCTTCAAAATTTCTATTGGAAGTAGATACACAGTATTCTCCTTGTGGAATCTTATCGTCGTTCATTGCGAGACACGCTGAGCAACCAGGTTGGCGTAATTCGAATCCTGCCTCATCGAAAATATCTTTGAGTCCTTCCGCAATAATTTGTGCTTCCACCTGCTTACTTCCTGGGACTAACCAAGCCGTTACATTATCAGCTTTCTGTTTTCCTTTAATATAATTAGCAGCAACTCTAAAATCTTCAATTCTTGAATTGGTACAGCTTCCGATAAAAACAAAATTGATAGGCTTATCGATCAAACTCTCACCCGCCTTAAAATCCATATATTTTAGCGACTTCTGAAAGGATGCATTATCTTCAACAGGAATCGATTCGGTAATTTTAATACCCATACCAGGATTGGTTCCATAGGTTACCATCGGCTCGATATCAGCAGCATCAAAAGTATATTCCATATCAAATACGGCGCCTTCATCCGTTGGCAACGTTTTCCAATAGGCGACTTTCTTTTCAAAATCTTCACCTTTTGGAGCAAACTCTCTTCCTTTTATATATTCGAAAGTTGTTTCATCTGGTGCGATCATACCGCCACGAGCACCCATTTCAATACTCATATTGCATACGGTCATTCGACCTTCCATACTCATGTTTTCAAAAACATCACCGGCATACTCACAGAAATAACCAGTACCAGAATTGGTACCTAATTTTGAAATAATATATAGAATCACATCTTTAGGAAGCACACCCTTTTTCAACTTACCATTAACCGTCACACGCAGGCTCTTAGGTTTCTTCAGAAGTAAACATTGACTGGCAAAAACCTGAGCCACCTGACTTGTTCCAATTCCAAAAGCAATAGCTCCAAAAGCGCCATGGGTTGATGTATGGCTATCACCACAAACCATAGTAATTCCGGGTTGAGTAATACCTAATTCTGGAGCCATTACATGTACAATTCCATTATACTTATGACCTAACTCATATAATGTAATGTTGTTCTTTTTACAATTTTCTGAAAGCTGTTCTAACTGCTTCCTTGATAAGGCATCCTTGATGGGTTGATCCTGATTGAGCGTTGGCGTATTATGATCTGCCGTCGCCACGATCTGATCTGGTCTAAAAATAGGAATTCCGCGATTTTCCAATTCATTGAAAGCCTGCGGACTTGTTACTTCGTGTATTAAATGCCTATCGATATAAAGAATCTGCGGCCCGTTTTCAATACTACTGACCACATGAGCATCCCAGACTTTATCAAACAATGTTTTCTTCATCTTCTAAGCTGAAATAATTTGCTGGTAAACTTTACTTGTTTCAATAATTTGATGAATATCGTTGTCATCAATCTCCTTCTTCTTATCTGCAAAGCTTAAGAAATTAGCATAAATCTCATCGAGTTGCAACTTGGTTAAATCGTAACCTACTTTTTTGGCTCTGTAAGCTAAAGCAGCACGACCACTTCTAGCTGTTAAAACAATAGCAGATTCCGTAACACCAACATCCTTTGGATCAATGATTTCATAGGTTTCTCGATTCTTAATCACACCATCCTGATGAATACCAGAACTATGCGCAAAGGCATTAGCTCCGACTATCGCTTTGTTTGGTTGGGTGTAAATCCCCATACTATCACTCACCAACTGGCTAATGCCGTAAAGCATTGATGTATTGATATTAGTATCTAAATTAAGATACGGGTGTTGCTTTAAGATCATCACAACTTCCTCCAAAGCTGTATTACCCGCGCGTTCGCCTATACCATTGATGGTGCATTCAATCTGACGTGCTCCATTTATTACACCTTCAATGGAATTAGCTGTAGCCAGTCCTAAATCGTTGTGACAGTGACACGATAAAATCGCTTTTTCAATGCCCTTCACATTCTCCTTAAGGTATTTAATCTTCGCACCGTATTCATGTGGTAAGCAATAACCGGTTGTATCTGGAATATTTAATACAGTGGCGCCGGCTTTAATAGCCACTTCGCACACTCGCGCTAAATAATCGTTATCTGTTCTACCAGCATCTTCGGCATAAAATTCAACATCCTCTACGAATGATTTCGCATATTTAACGGCCGCATAGGCACGCTCTAATATATCTTCTCTGGTGGATTTAAACTTGTGAACGATGTGAGAGTCGGAAGTTCCAATACCTGTGTGGATTCTAGGTTTAACAGCATATTTTAAGGCTTCTGCCGCTACTTTGATATCATTTTCTACGGAACGCGTCAATCCGCAGACTGTCGCATTCTTTACAATTTTAGAAATAGCCTCAACCGATTTAAAATCGCCAGGACTAGACACAGGAAAACCAGCTTCAATCACATCAACACCAAGTGTATCTAACTGTTCTGCAATTACAACCTTCTGCTCTGTATTAAGCTTACAGCCAGGAACTTGTTCCCCATCTCGAAGCGTTGTATCAAAAATTTGAATATTGGTATTTGCCATTTATCAAAATATAGATTAGTATTGTCTTACGAATTTATACCTTGAAATCCTCGATATTTAGGGCTACATTTTGTTTTTACGATGTTCAAAACCAAATTTACATGTTATAGTATTGATTTTCAGTTATATACACCTATTTTTCATTGACAACTAAAGGCCAAAAAGATAACTTATTTTCACTGGTAAAATCTTTGACAAAATCAGAGAAGCGTCAGTTTAAACTCTATGTTGGAAGATTAGGGGTAAATACAGATTCGAAGTTTCTGAACTTATTCAACCTTTTAGACAAAGCAAAAGTCTATAACGAAACTGCCATATTGAAGAGTGGAATCGTGAAAAAGCAACAATTGGCGAATGTAAAAGCGCATTTATACAAGCAAATATTAATAAGCTTAAAACTCAATCCCTCGCATCAAAATGTACGTTCACAAATTAGAGAGCAGTTAGATTTCGCCTCCATTCTTTATCACAAAGGCTTATACAAGCAAAGTTTGAAAATACTCGATAAGGCAAAGGAATTAGCTATCGTATACGAAGAAAAGAACATGGCTTTCGAGATTGTTGAACTCGAAAAAATTATTGAATCCCAGTACATCACACGAAGCATAAGTACTAGAGCTGATGAATTGGCAATTCAAGCCAGAGATCTCAGTGCTCAGAATGTTATGGCGAGTAAATTATCTAACCTATCGCTTCAATTGTATAGCATTATTCTTAAAACGGGTTATGTAAAAAATGAGGATGAAGCCGAAGAAGTCACCAAATACTTCAATGACCGGTTACCAGATATTAGTGGCCGAAGACTCGGTTTTAGGGAGAAACTATGGTATTGTAAGGCACATCTTTGGTATAATTTTTTACTTCAGGATTTTCTCAATTCTTACAGATATGCCTCAAAATGGGTAGACTTGTTTTATCAGTACCCAAAGATGATCAATGTTAACCCGGTATTTTTCTTAAAAGGAAACAATTACTTACTTGAGTCCATATTTTTCTTAAGAAGTAAAGATAAGTTTGTAGAAAAACTTGAGAGTTTTAAAGCGACGGTCAATAACCCTAAATTTATTAAAGACGAAAATGTAGCGACATTAGTCTTTCTATACACCAATTTTCACAG
>JAAUYM010071361.1_pt1 | contig 10558 bp, 18 predicted proteins | sample 7278001 | NCBI WGS metagenome assembly JAAUYM01 (sample SAMN14350224, study PRJNA611818) | marine sediment metagenome | isolation source: surface marine sediment (1.8m) | place: French Polynesia: Moorea | collected 2018-08
CAAAAAAGTTTGGCTTTTTTGTGCGTTTTCTACCACATTTGAATAGGAAAAAAAGAGATGGTGGTGGCACAATCGTTCCTTTCTTTTGAAGGAGTTTTGGGGAAGTTAGAAAAGTTTTTTTTTGCATGTCGATGGACAGACAAAGATAACGGAGAAAATGAAGAAAGGAAAGAGACAACAATTTATCTTCAGAGTTTCGATTACTCATTCCACCTCCATGCGTCCTTATCAGTTCCCGTGGGAATGGCGGAGGAGAAGAGAGGAAGAAAGTGGCTGTTTCATTATTTCGGAGAACGTACTAAATCACCTTTTTCTCTCTTCTTTTTGTTGCAGTTCGAGGGTTGCAAGCGCGCTTTCGCCCGCCTGGAGAATCGTAAGATCCACATGCGCTCGCACACCGGGCATAAGCCGTTTCCGTGCAAGTTTGCAGTGGAGTTTAACTGCACCAAGAGATTCTCCAACTCCTCCGACAGAGCCAAGCACGAGCAGACGCACAAGGACCCGGTAATACATACAGAGTTACAACCTGTCGCTTTTAAAATTTAAGCAGTCTGTTGCATAATCTGTCATCTGTAACCCAAAGTCTGTTAATCTCTAACACATACGTAGGGTATACTCGCTTTTGTAAGAAGGTATTTTTGTTAAACAAATATAAATAATCTGTTGCTCAATTTTCCTCAGAAACCGTACCGCTGCGAAGTCCTAGGGTGCCCGAAGCGCTACACAGACCCCAGTTCCCTCCGCAAGCACGTGAAGAACCACACCCAGGAGGAGCAACAGCAGTACAGGAGGGTCAAGAATCAGATAAACGCGCAGAAGCAGCAGCAGGTCCAACAGCAACAGCAACAACAGCAGCAGCAGATGCAGCAGCAGTTGTCCGAGACAAGCTCCGACAGCTGGCAGAACCAGCAGCAGCAGCAAGTCCTACCACAGGAGACCTCCTCTGCCTGCTCCCCTTCTCCACCAGCGCCGTCTACCTCCACGCTGCTGGCCGTGGGGTTGCAAGCGGGAGGGACCATCGTCGACATGAGGGCGGAGAGCGGAGGAGGAGGCGACCTCGCAGTGATCGACCTCGGAGGAGGAGGAGGAGATCTCACCCTGACGACGACAGCGGCCACAACCACGACCACGGCGCTCCATTCGGCCGGTCCGAGTGTGAGCCCCGGCACGGCCAACCCACCGGCCCCGCAGCAGGCTGGACCTGCTGCTGGCGCGGCCGACTTTCAACACCATCCGGTAGCAATGGAACAACAGGAGGGCGCCACCACTCTCGCCACTGGCCTGCAGGATCAGACCGACAAGAAAGGTTCGGGACTCACCGCCGTTTCCCGCATAAGCTCGCGACGTCTGATTGTCAACGGCTCATGTGTTCATTTCGCTCTTGCTTCCTTATGTTGCAGTTGCGTTTCCTCCGGGAGGAGCTGGCCTCTCCCACCAACCAAACTCGCTGGACGATTTGGAACCTTCTGAGACGCTTCCCTTCGACGACGTACCAGTTAGATATGAAGATACAGGTGAGCGAGGCCGGCAGAGGCAATCTCGTGGCTTCTCATCTACGATTCCGAAATATTTTTTTTAATAAAATTTCTGGGAAACTCTCAAAGTTGACTTTTTCTTCTCCTTTTCCTTCTATTTTTCCAGAGAACTACGAACTTTCTCCTGGCTGGTCGGATCCCAAGGCACACGTCAACCAGCAACAAAACTAAAAAAAATGGGAAAAACCCAAAAAGAGAGAAAAAGTTTTTTTTTCATTCGGCCCTATGCGATGGCTTTTTCTTGTCTTTGTTGCAAGGTTGTCTTTTGTTTTCTGGAAAAAGAAGAAGAGGAGGAGGTGTCTTTTTTTGGTGGATGATGCTATAGCATTTACCTGAAGAGAAAATTATCCCACTTGCCCAGCATTAAGTCATGAGTTATTATTGTTAGAGGACCACTTTTACTGCACGCATGGCATGTTCACAGACTGTACCTACCAAGAACACAAAACTCCCTCATCCCAATTGTACTAACTAAGGAGAAAGAACCAGACGACACTAAATTTGCCATCCGATCATCCGCCATAATTATGGCGCCCTCCTCTCCCTTCCCTTGCTCCCAGAGAGCAGCAGAACGTGTAATACTCATAACAAAGGAAAGTGCAAATGAATTATCACAATAGTTGTTTTATCTCGTTCCTTTCTCCTTCCCGATGTGTTATCAGAGATTCCCCACAGCGTTAAGTGGCATAATACTGTAATAACGACAATATTCGATCATGGAATTGCGTAGTGATTTTGATTGTACAACACGTTCGGTTAATTACATACTTCGGTTTCGAGCCTCCCCTTTTTATGTGAAACGTCGTGTTTTGTTCAAATATACGTAGTAGAGGAAAGTCAGTTCAAACTACGCAGCTTTTTTTCTTCATCGCGATTCCACTCCTCTATCCCCGCTCATTTCTCATTCCTGGGAGATCCTAATCAAAACATTCCCATCCCCACCGAAACTTGCAGATTTATACGTACAGTACTTGCGCGAAAGGAGAGGGCGAGTAGAAAAAAAGGAAGGAGAGATGCTTTAGCTTATTTCCTTGCAATTTATGTCGCTTAAGCTCATTCCACTGCTCTTCCTCTTTCCCTCCTTTCTTTCTCACTGCTCTCTCATCTCTCTCTCTCATATCGCAGGTGGAGGTAGAGAGCATAACTCGGTACGCAACACCAACATGTGCAGCATCCCTTCTCTCCTCCTCCTGGGAGACTCACATTCCTCTACGAGAAAAAAAGTTCCGTCAGATTTAACGATAATTGCATGACAAGCAGCCGGAGTTAATGTTGGTGGAAGAAAAAGAAGAGATTATGGGGACAATGAGGAAGAGAGGAAAAGAGCAGAAGAGGGAGGGTGAAAGGAGTCAGGTTACACACATGCTGATTCTTCTCCGCTTGCTCATTTATATTTTTTGGACCTCTTGACATGAGTGGAGAAGGGGAGTAGCAAAAATTAAATAACTCTCTTCCTCCTACGTGGCATCCCCCTCGACTTTTGCCCATGCTGAGATGATGGCTGAGATGACGATGATGCTTCTCGCCGCGGAGGAGAAGGAAGGAATTAAGCAAAAATCCTTGACAGTCTTCTCTTCCATCCCCCTTAAAAAATGAAGAAGAATAGGACGCAATGTTGCTTTTGTCAATACCCACTTTTTCTCGACGCTTGTCGGCGCGTATTTTCTCAGATGAGCAAGGGTGATATTTTGGCATTCTTGGCTGATCCCCTTCCTCTCTTCTTTTTCCTGCTCTTTCCAAGGGGCAGCAGGTCATAAAAAGCGGACAAATAGCCCCATTATGATGTGTGACATGTGTGTGTGTGTGTGTGTGGAGGGGAGAGAGGAGTTAGACGCGGATTCCCAAAACAACGTCTCAACTTCGACGACATTGTCAGACTCTTCTGATGCTGCTAGGAAAAAAGAGCACCAAACCCAACGCCGCTTTCTTGCAAATGGCGGAACAAAGCTCGCTGTTCACACACACAGTTCACACACAGTCGTATTGCCACATTTTTGTCCATTACAACTGCGCAGGTCTATGTACACTACTGTACAGATTACGCGTCTAGTAAAAGGAGCTTCCCATTCTCTTGCTCTCCCTCCTGATCTTCTTGACTGCGTCCGCCAGCCAGGTGAAGCCCTCCACCAGCCCCTCGCCCGTGTGAGCGCAGCAGGCCTGCACATGCCACCGGTGGCGGCGGGCTGAGACAGGAAAAAATATCAACATGCAAAAAAAAACCCACAATGTTAGCATTCAGTGCGACTAGACTTGCCCATATGCGCAAATTGTGTTAGCTTTATTGCATTAAAAACAGCTTTAAAAATGTGCTAAAAACTGGAAAACTTTATTAAAACAAAAAACATTTTTAAGCTTAGGCATTTTTGAACATTTTTATACGTAGAATAGTATGTACCGTTGTACCCATATTATGAGTACGTAGTTAAAAAAAAACTAAGTCACACTGACAACATTACATTATCCTTCCTCCTGTTCCTTTTCTCACCCATCTTGTCGAGACCGAGTGCCACCACCAGCTGTGCAGGCGCCTTCGCCACGTCCACATCCTGCTTGTTGGCCAGCACCAGCACGGCCGAGTCCCTCAGGCGGTCGTCCGACAGCATTGACTGCAGCTCCTCCTGCGCCTCCTCGAATCGATCGTGGTCGCACGAGTCGATGACAAAGACGATGCCGTCGTTGTTCTCAAAGTAATAGTGCCACAGGGCCCTATAGAAAGAGCAAAACATTCTGCAAACTGTGTAACTGCCTAACATTGCACAGCACATACAAAACATGACATAAAATTAAATTTTAATTAAAAAAATCCCCATCGCCCCTACCTGATCTTCTTTTGACCCCCCACGTCCCAGACTGTCATAGTGAGGTTATTGACGTTGACGGTGTCGACGTTGAAGCCGATGGTCGGGATGGTAGTGACCACCTCGTTGAACTTGAGCTTGTAGAGGATGGTGGTCTTGCCTGCCCCGTCCAGCCCGACCATGCACACCCTGGCGGGGACGTCCGCGAAGAGCCTGGCTAAAAGGTTGCTCAAAAAATTGCCCATTTTGGAGTGGGGCAGGCTCAGGCGATCCCAGAGACAAGCGTCGCTCTCTCTCGACGAATAGAAGTGAGTGACAACAATGACATGGCTGTTGCCATCGACCGTGGACAATGGGGGTGGGTGATGGTCTGGTCATAATCTCCACGTTGGCGGAAGCCAACGCGGCAAAAATCCTAGAATCGATTTCCTTTCTTTCTTTCCTTTGTTTTTCTCTCCTACACTTGAGAACTCCTTGCCTACATACAGTATGTGTGTACTACGTGTGACTCATGCGCCACGTAGTAGTCGTAGTAGTACGCATCATTTTTGTGCATGATGGCAAAGCTACGTTTAATTTGCTGGCGGCTTTAGTAAACGCAACGCAAGGGCGCCGCCAACTGAGGAGCTATCTCGACTGACATAAACTAATGTCTTAGATAAGTTGATGAGGAGTGGTGTATATTTTTTGCTTAAGAGAGATCATAAATGCATTGTGGGAGCTTCAGTACCGAGTACAGGTGGCAGTAATGCGCTTGTCCTTCCTACATGTAATAATAGTACACCTTGAGTTACAGAGGAGATTGCCAGGGTTGCAAGGTGGACAATTTCATCGCCCACTTGCAGAAATTTGGTGCTATTTAGGCTTTATGGCTGAAAGTAATAGTTAAAAAATGCATTAAAAGCCCACATTTTAAACGTTATTAAAGTTTTTAAACTTGGCTTTGTTTACTGTGGAACCGGAGGGGATTGGCTGTGCGATATGGATGTTTCAGGATCTGGTAAACCTGGAGATTGCATTGGTAACATAGTCCGAATAGAGAGACACGAAAGCACAGTGAGGTCCGTTTTGGTCATTAAGTCACAAATTCTTCACGACTGTCATCAAATGTAAGTCTCTCCGCCTAATCTGGCCAGGAGCTCGTAGACGGAGGCGGTCTGGTCTGTGCGCCGCTGGTGCTGCCTGCTCTTCCTGGTGATGGCGAAGCGGTCGTCGCCGTCCTCGGGCGTGTGAGGCAGGCTGACGGTGGGGCCGAGGGCGAAGTGGTGGGCTGGAAGGGCGCTGGAGCGGCCGCGGACCTTCTGCGCATGCGCGTTGTTGGCCCCGGCGACGGAGTCTGGGGCTGGTGAGGCCTGTTGCTGCGCTCGGACGTCCTCTGCGGTGACGGGTCGCACCGCCACGCGGAGGCCGTTGGCGAACGGAGAGACGTACCTGGCGGGCTTGGCCAAGGCCGCCTCCGTCTCCGGGCTGCGGTCAGACGCGTCGCGAAGAGGACTCAGCGACGGGGTGTAAGAGTCCTCACTGCACAGACGACGTAACCGACGTAAGGCCTGGAAAGGATGAAGGTACGTACGTAGATTTTGGACCAAGCACATTCAGCACGTTACATTGCGAAAAGAACAAAGTCAAACATGCTGGTGGTACGATTAAATGCTTGGATTGCACGAAGGTTTAATTGTTGTTAGAGTTGTCGACTGACCTTCTGCGTCGCGCTGTCTTTCCATGCAAACGCAATCCTTCCCTATCCTACACCCACCTTTTTGTTTTTCGGATTTCCCGGACTGTGCTGTTCCAGCTCCTTCCAAATGGCGTTGCTGGAGTGTCTCCACCGACACTCGAAGCCGGCCGAGTTCAACCTGACGCTGTCGGCCGAAGCGACACGCTTCAGAGAGGAGGAGGCGGAAGAGGAGAGGGAGGAGGTGGAGGTGGCGGAGGAGGACGAGGAGGAAGGTTTGAAAGAGACTAAAGTTGCGGTGGAAAAAAGGAAGTTGGAAAGTGAAGAGAGAGAGAGAGAGAGAAAGACAGGATGGATTAAGGCTAGCTTAGTTAGAACACAGCCTCCATGCAGAAAGATCAAAAATGGCAAAATATTACACGCCTGTACATCAAGGAGAAAACCAACACCAAAAAAAGAACTTTCCAAGTCCCCACCCCGAGCACTTCAACAGCAATGACCATTCGTCGTCGTACTTTGCGGCCTCCTCCCGTTGGCTGCCGCGCCATCCCCGCTGCCGCCGCTGCCGCCGCTATCGTCGTCGTCGTCGTCCGCCGCCGCACCCCTGTCGTCCTCCACGGGAGTGATGGAGTGGCCGTGCGCCGGCGCCACTCGATTTCCACTCCCGCCGGACTTGCTGCCGTTCCCCAGCACGGAGGTGACGGTCGGGCGGCGCCGGGAGAGGCTGGAGACGGCGCGGCCGTTGGTGCCGTTGGCGTTGTACGCATCGCGTATCTCCTCGCTCGACTTGCCCAGGCGGCGCAGACGAGAGCGAATCTGTCCGCGGCACGGGGTGGCGCGGCGGAGGGGTTAATTCTTGTTATGATCGTGAAGGTTATTGTGGTTATGGGCATGTGCACCTATGCTCTGCGACATTGTTCTGCTATGCTAGGTATACGAGTACTATACATACGGTACAGTTTGCAGGAGAAGAACCATAGTTTTGGGTTTTTTACTTGCCTCTCATGCAAAAGTTAATGAAAAGAACTCATTTTTAGCATACGTACATACTGTCACACCCTTTGGGTGCAGTTAACACTAAGTGCCCCACCTCAATTAGACTCATAGTCCCCAAATTTACCAAGGTCCACAATGACCTGCGTGGCTCCAACTCCATCAAGATCAACACCCTCAACATAGTGTTCACAAGGAACACCTCTTATTCAAGCCACGTGCTCTAATTTTAATGGGATAAGCTCAGAAATTGCAGTAAATATGAATGCTATGACATTACAGGCTTGCCCCACATACCCCCAACCCCTTGTTGAAGCTGTCCACGAACCAGGAGTTGGAATCATGCTGGGAGTCACACGCACAAGCTTTATTTTTCTTCCAAATCTACGTGATTCAATGTGGGCATTAAAAAAAAATTGTTGCTAACTGCAGTGCCTAAGCTACAATAATTTTTCCATGTAGTACATTTTACAACCAAGATCAAAGTATGTAGAGTCTGCCCTAAAATGACTCATTTTTCTCTCATTTAAGCTAGATCTGAATTATATAGTGTGCTAAAAATTAGCTCCTTTTCTTATAAGTACTGTACAATACGAATGTCTATGTACAGTAGAGTGAAAAAACCTTAAGAAACTCCTCGACTATGGATCTTTCGCCTTCAAATGATATACATACCGTATAGTATACTGCTTTGGAAAAGAAGACGAAATATACTGTATATGTACGTATATACGTAGTAGTACCGTACATAGGTACTAACAGCAAGCAACTATGCTCATTGCTCACATTGAAGTACTAGGTAAGCAGCGTACAGCGTAGCCTACCTTTCTCGTACAGTTGCTACGACATGAGACAGAGACGATAAGAAATTAATTTACATCTAATTGGGTTTTTGGTAACACGCCTACTGAAAGACAGGGATTGGAAGAAACTATTACTACAGGGTATGTACCGGTAGTATACCGGGTACTGTGTAGGTGCGTACGTACACCTACCACGTACGATATACCACGTACAAAGATTTGTGTACATATTACATGTACGTACTACAGTACGTACAGTACACAAAGTGCCAATTACCTGTTTGTCCATCAGGACCCTGATGAGGACGAAGAGACAGAGGAGGAAGAGAACGATCATGAAGCAGACGACAAGTCCGGATTGTTGGAAGTGAGCGGAGGTGACCCCCAGCGACCACGTCAACCCGAGAAGGCAGACGAGGGCCAAGAGGACATAGCGTGTCTTCAACAAGGTTCTGAAGAAAAAACACATTTTAATTCCATTCTACTGTATAACGTAGTATGTCATTCACTGATGCTGTTCTATGGGTCTTACTCTGTCCTGATGTGGTACGAGGCTGACATGACCCTTGCCTCCGAACTAGAGAAGATGGCCAGCAGACAGAGGACGACGGTGGGAAAGAAGAGCAGAAAAAAGGGAACCACCACAACGGAGGAGGCCGCAGACGACAGGTTTAGCCAACATCTGTTTATACATAGTGAGAATGAGCTGTCATCATCTTGAATAACTGTTAGAGAATAGTCCAATCTTCGTCTTACAGCTTTCTGTTATCTGGTATGAGTTCGCCGTAGAGAAACGGCACCGTAGCGAGGACGTAGACCGCGGTCAAGGCGATCCCTGCAGCGGCGAGGACGCCGCTCCTCTCGCCCATTCTGGCGGGGAGGCGAATCCACGAGACGAGTGACTCCGCCACCAGCAGGCACTCCAGGAAGAGAAAGGCGGCGCAGCAGAGGCAACAGAAGGACAGGAGGCCCACGGAGATGGCGCACAGAGCGGGAGACTACAAGGAGGAGGTCACAAAGTCAAAACTCAGTGACTGAAAAAAACTTTACAAACCTCTTTATCCCAGAGGAGCACCCCGTCTGCGACTGCGAGCAGCAGCGAGATCAAAAAGCCCAGGAGGCTAACTTCGAAGCACAGCTGCATGGAATTGTCCGGATAGATAGGTCTGGAAGCAAAGAAGATGTGTTCAAGTTGTACATTTGTCTGCGAATCAAAAATTCTATAATACGTAATTGTATAATTATTGTATAATAATATATAATGTATATAAGAATACTATATGATACTGTAGTGTAATAATTTGAAATAATAATTTTGTTGCTTGGTTGCTTCTTACATGGTTCCTGACAGGAGCAGGACGACGATCGCGATGATCACCATGACCAGCTGAAGCGAGAATACCGAGAGTTGTGCCGCCCGGTATTCCACTCCGACCATGGAGTACTGAAAGGGAAATTGCATGTAAGTGTATTACATACATCTCAACTTTCATCATATGGTAGGCAGGTGTATCCTGAAATAGATCAGTGCGCAGCGAACTGTAAGTTACTTGTGCCTAAGCATGGCCGAGTTACCTACATATAAGCTACTCTTCCCTAATCTCCCTGGCGTGGAATGGGCTAGGGACCCTCCAGGACAAAATCAGAGAATAAGTTCCTGGGAGTTAAAACAATATGATACAAACAAGCTTCTCACCCCGATGATCTCCCTTGGCATCCTCGAATCGTTGGCGGTGGTCTGGACGTCGTCCACCCTCACGGTGGAAGTGAAGTGCGGCCCCAGTCTCGTCTCCACCAGCACTTCGTAGTCGGTCTCCGGGTCCAGCCCGGCCACCTTGACCGGCGGCTGTGAGGACGTGGTCAAGGTCATCACTCGGGCGCTGCCCAGGGTCCCGTTCCCGGTGCCGTTTTCATTGGGAGCTTGGCCTTTGTTCACCGGAATGATGGTGATGGTGTACTCGGCCTCCCAGCCTCCCTCCCCCTCATCGCCTTTATCCTCCCTTTCCCAATCGATGATAATGTAGTCGGGGCCGGAATGCACCACCACTTCTTCAGCAGCGTCGGGAGCAGGAGAGTCAACTGCACAAGGACAAAAGACAATACAAATTGCAGTTTCCGTCATTATCCAAAATCAAATTAAAAAGTGTAATAAAAGGTGAATAATGATTATGAGGGATATGGCCCTTAATGATAATCCTAAGCCCAGGGAGGCTAAGGGCCGAAAGCCAGGTGACGACTTTACTACTGGTGATAAAAAAAACTTCTTTTCTTAAAAAAATCTAAATAGCGGTTTGACAAAGCTATAGGGCACTTCTAAAATCCTTATATCCCATCTTGCTGTCTCTCTAAAAAAAAATTGATATGGCTTGAAGGTACAAGTACCGTTGAGTGTTGCTCTGCAGAGAATGGGTAGTTTTGTCTGACAATCTATGGTCTCCACGGCCTTCTTCTCCAGGGACCAAGCGCTGCACTCAACCGGGGAGGAAGGAGACGCAGTCGCTACAAGAGGATCTGCAATAAATTCGTAAGTTGAATTCAATGCACTCATCCGCACAGTACACTTTTTTTTAATCTTTACCTTTGTAGATTCTGCTTCCTCGTAGATCAACGAAATTGTCTGCGAAAATGTAATAATTTAAAACACAAAAATCAGTGCATAAAACAGGTCTGTAGTAGAACTTAACTTGCTGTCGTCTCACCCCTTTCTGCAATCCACATGTATCCCGCTCTCCGGACGGCGTCAGGCTCCGTCCG
>JAAUYM010024620.1_pt1 | contig 10550 bp, 8 predicted proteins | sample 7278001 | NCBI WGS metagenome assembly JAAUYM01 (sample SAMN14350224, study PRJNA611818) | marine sediment metagenome | isolation source: surface marine sediment (1.8m) | place: French Polynesia: Moorea | collected 2018-08
CTTTTCTATACTTAGCAACACTGTTGCCCCCTATCATAACTGCAAGCTGTTTTTTTTTTCACGTTTCAGGATGCTTACAGAAGGACCACACGCACAATAAACTTCAACAAAATTACTAAACATGTTTTCTGTAGTCACAATGTGCTGTAGCACCTATCTTAAATATATTTTTCCGGTCTGACTGAATTGCGTAGCACTATTCATTCATTCATTTCTATTCATTCCTCAAAACAAAGCAAGACCTTGAACACTCTCTCGTATGAGCTGTTATTCACTATCTGACCCTCCAAAGCTTGATTTAAAAAAAAAATATATTCCTATAATTGGCTGACATGTGCGGAGAAAGTGGAATTGTGACAACAACAGGACCTTGTGTCGACCTATCGTCGATCGGCATCCCCTTCCCAAGGTTAAAACAAGCCGATCGTCACGTCGTCAGCCTCTTTAGTAACGTCGACTAACTCGAAACGATGGCGTCTCCGTCCTTCTTCCTCTTGGTGGCCCTCGCGGTCTCTCCGGGCGAGGCCGGCAGGTTCCGGTCGCACGTCACCCTCCGTCACGGGCAGGAGGGCGGGCGGGCCCGGCGGGACGCGCCGCCGGTCTCGCACCAGCTGGAGGACCTGGAGGACCTCGCCAAGTTCAGGCTGTACTGGCCGGAGGACGGTAAGAGAGGAGGAGGAGGGGGGTGGGGTGACGTGCGAGCTTCTCTGAATGGTCACGAGAAGGAGAGTTCTTGTTGTTCCACAGCCGACTCCATCGCCACGGACTGCCACGGGGACAACGACTGCTGCACCCTGGAGCGACCCTGCGCGGAGGGCGAGGGCGACTGCGAGCCGGGCTACGGGCAGTGCGCCGTGGGGCTCAAGTGCGTGGAGAACAACTGCCAGGCGCTCCACCAGGACGAGGAGGACCACGACGGGTTCTCCAGCACCGACGACTGCTGCGTACCACGTAAGTAACAGGGCCCTTGAAAGAAAACACCGCCACCCTGCGCACTTACAAATTGCTGCCATGCAGGCGATCCCTGCGACGGCACCGGCAAGGAGGACGGCTGCTGCAGCTACTACAGCCCGTGCATCCTGGGCGAGGGCACCTGCAGCAGCGACGACGACTGCGCCTCCGACCTCGTCTGCGGGGAGTGCTACTCCAGGAGATTCTCACAGGGAGACAAGTGCTGCGTGCTCAGGTGCTCCAATCTCGAGGTGAGGAAAAAAGAACAGACCCCGTGTACCAATTAACCAACTCACAGTTTCCCCATTTTTTTTTTGTGTGTGTGCAAACAAGAATCTGGCGCCGGAAGAGAGGAGAGGGATCCCCTGTCGCTGAAGAAAGTGCGGAAATAGTACTCTCATTATACCGTACTAACTAGTACCAGATCCAAGAGATCAAATAAAAGATTTGTACGACTCTGCACCTGCACTAAAAAAAAAAATTCTCATTTATTTTGCGTCATCATACCGTCACAAATACGTTTTTTGATATATGCACAGTAGTTGTAGTAACATTTCTTGGCTAGCTGCCTGCCTGCCTGCCTGGAGGGAATCGAGACGATCAGATGTTGGGGGGTGGTGGTGGTGGTGTACAAAAACTGACATAATACAAGTGTTATTATTACAAACGTTGCAAAAAAAAAAAAATTCTCATGTTCATCCTCAAGACTGAATTAAAAAACGAATCTGCTTACTATATCTTTTTCTGAGGCCACAAACAAGTCTACGAAAAAAAGTCAGATCGCAAAGTTCAGATCTCTAGTTAGATACTACCATTTTTTCATTATCATCTCTCTGCACACCGTGTACCTAGTAGTATACAGTACTACCTACCTATACTTGTACGAAACTAGAGTGCGGTATACGGTACTGTGTACATAGCACATCGTGCAGTAGTCAGGAAGGAAGGAAGGTCTTTCTCTACCGTATCAGCATGTAACCTGTTCGAAGTATATACGTGACACCCCCATCCCCGCAAAAAGCCTTTGACACTTTGGTCTCACTGCCTTGGTTGTAGCTGTTGTCGTAGTTGTTGTTGTTGTTGTTGTTGTTGCTGCTGCTGTTGTTGTTGTTGCTGCTGTTGCTGCTGCCGCTGTTGCCTCCTGCGCTGGTAGAACGCCCTCGCGGCGGCGGCGCCCTCTTCCGGGACCGACCCGAAGTGGAGCCTGAATGCCCGGTTGAGGGTCAGCCTGACCAGGTCCCCCTCCAGCCCTCCGGAGTGGATGGCCACCACATTGTTGTACAGGGCTGCGTACACGCTGGTGGCATCCTCGGGATTCATCCTGGTGGCGCTGTTGGCACCTCCGGCGCAAGAGCCACCCTCTGGGGCCAGCGCCCCTTCCAGCCCCATGTAGATCTGCTCGCAGGTGCGGCGCTCGCGAGGGGTCAACAGGGCGAACTCGTCAACCTCTTCCCCCTCCCCGTCATCCGTTCTGTGCCTTGGAGCTGCCCCGGCCGACGTAGAGGAAACGGTTGACGACTGCGCCGAGGCCGCCGGGGAGGACGTCGGGGCTGGCGCCACCCCAGTCATTTCCTGAAAGGGAAGCTGCTGGTGCTGCTGCTGCAGGTGCGGGGTTGGCTGGGGGAGGGGGAAGCGGTCTTGCTGGTGTGGCTGTTGCTGCTGCTGCTGCTGCTGCTGCTGCTGGGAGAAAGATGACTGGACCTGCGGGGGCAGAGACTGGGCGCGGAGCGGATGCTGAGATTGTTGCTGCTGCTGCTGCTGCGACTGCATCTGGTACGCCGTCGTCGACATCGATGCCTGCATCTGTTGCATCCGCTGTTGCATTGCAGCGGGCAGCGCCTGCGGCATCGGCGCCCGGACTTGCTGCGTCGCCACCGGACGTTGAACCGGCGCTAAGACTGGAGGAGCTGCCACCGGCACAGTCAGGACCGACGATGACAATAACGACGACGGTGAAAGCGACGGCGACGTTAACGCCATGGCCGTGGTTGCGTTGCCGGTCCTCTCCTGCATCTTTCTCATGGTGGCCTCCTTCTCCCTCGCCACCATCCCGGCCGCCCTGACCTCCGCTCTGGCCACGGCCAGCTCCCTCTCCAGGTCGCAGACCTGCTTCCTCCTCCTCTCGTCCTCCTTCTGGATCTCCTCCAGTCTCAACCGTGCCTTCCCCAGTGCGTCGTTCAACGCCGCTGCCCTCTTCTCCTCCCCCGCCAGCTTCGCCATCTCGTCCTGCGTCACCTTCACCCTCTCCTTCAGGTCGCTAACTTGTTCCTCCTTCTTCCTCAGGGTCGTCTCCCATGTGGCCTTCACGCTCGTCATTGTCTTCACACTCCGCTCGCCCATCTCCTGCTCCTCCTTCAGCTTCCTCTCCAAGGAGGACTTGTCGTCCCGCAGTTCCTTTACCTCCTCCCTCAGTTCCTCCACCTTGTTCATGAGATCCGTCTCACCCTCCATCATCCTCTCCCTGTCCTCCTCGGCCGCGCGTGCCTTCGCCTCCACCTCCATCCTCATCGTCTCCTCCTTCCTGGCCCTCTCCCTGGCCTCCTCTGCCTCCCTGATGGCCTTCTCACAGCTGTCGGCCCTCTCCTGGATGAAAATGGCACAGCGATCCACCAGCCCGGCGAGGAGCCCGGTCGCTTCCACCGCCTTTATCCTCTCCCTGGCTTCTCTGCTGGCCGACAGGGCCTTCCTCGCCGTCGCCACCAGCTCGGATAGTCCGACATCCTCCACATCTGATATCGTGTCTACCAGGTCCTGCAGCAGCCGGAGGATGACCTCTCTGGCGGCCGTGGCATCCTCCCCGCTCTTCTTCTGCTGGTCCCTCTGGGCCACCAGCGCCTCGATCCTCTGCTCCCTCTCCCTGATTGACCTCTTTGCCGACTCCATTTCCTCCTCCAGTTTCCTGCAGCGAGCCCCCGCTTCCTCCGCCTTCCTCTCTGCCTCCGCTAACTCCTGACTGTGCAGCTTGTTCAGCGCCTCCGAGTTGGACTTCTCCTCGTGTTCCTTGTCGGCGATCTGGATGAAAAGCAGATTCACAAAAAATGCAGAGCTACATTCTGCGTAAGCTGCTTACCTGCTTCATGAGCTCCTCCTCCCTGTCTCTCAGCTTGTCCTTCTCCCCCTGAGTCTTCCTGATCCTCTCCAGCTGGTCGTCCATCTTCACCTTGTAGTCCTTGATGCTTCTGTAGGCCTGCTTGACCTGTTCGTTCATCTCGGCGCACTCGGCGCTCTTGGCTTGCCTCTCCCTTTCCGCCACCCTCGTCGTCTTCTCCGCTACGGAGGTCTCCCTCCTGGCCTCTTCCAGCCTCTTCTCTGAGGCGGCCAGCTCCCCCTTTAGCCTCTCCACCTCCCTGGCTTGCTTCGCCCTCTCGTCCTCCAGCGACCTCTTCGCCTTCTGCTCCATCTCCAGGGTCGCCTTCAGGTCCACAAGCTTCACGGTATCCAGGGCGAGGGCGGCCGCCCCCGGACCCTGCGTGGCGGCCTTCAGTTTCTCCCGCAGCATCTTCTGCGAGGCATGCAGCTGCTCGTTGATCTGTGTCTTGGCCCTGGCCTCCTTCTGAGCGAGGTCACTCTCCTCCTCTGCCAGCCTCGCCCTCTCCTTCAGCTCCCCTTCCCTGACGGACCAGGTGGCCTCCCGATCAACGAAGGATGCCTCCTGCGTGTCCTTCTCCTTCCGGAAGTCCTCCGCCTGCCTCCTCAGGTCGTGGTTCACGCCCTTCAGCTTGGCCAGCTCCTCCTTCACCACCTTGGCCTCGTCCAGGCTGTCGTTCCTCTGCCGCGTCACGTCGATCAGTCTGGAATCCATGTTGGACAGCTCCTGCTCCCTTTGCTGCACAAACTCCTCCGCCTTCCTCTTGCCCTCCTTCAGGGTCCTGCTCGCCTCGATCTCCCTGTCCAGCATCTTGGACTTCTCTGCGGCCTCCTCCGACAGCTTCACCACCCTGGCCTCCAGTTCCTTTGCCTTGGCAAGCTCCTCCTCCTTGGCTCGCCTCTCCTCCAGCATGCTTTCGGCGCTCTCCGAGACCTTGGCTTCCAGGTCTCTCAGCCTGGCCTTCAACTCCATCCTCTCCGCTTCGACCGCCGACCTCTCCTCTCTCTCCTTCTCCAAGGCTGCGCCGCCCTCCGCGATCTTCAGCTCCAACGACTGGACCTTTGCCGTCGACTCCCGTCTCGCCTCTTCCGCCTCCACCTCCTTCTGCTTGCGAGAGTCTGCCAGCTCCTGAGCTTCCCTGACCTTGTCCTCGAGAGCCTTTACCCTGTCCTCCCTCTGGGCCTTCCCTTCCCTCAGCGCGGCCAGATCCCTTAAGTTCAGAGTGCTCTCGTCCAGCTGCGACAACTTCACGGTCATGGACGGCAAGTAGAGCTTCTCCAGGGCCTTCCTCTTCTCCTCCAGCTTGATATCCGCCTCCGAGAGCTCGCACTCCAGGACTGCGATCTTCTCCAGGATCTTCTCGTTCTTCCTCATCGCGCTGTTCTCCGCCTTCAGGGTGAGTACCTCCGCCACCGCCTTCGACGTCTCCCTGCACAGCTCGTCCTCCCTCTTGGTGCGGAGCAACGCGGTCTGGCCGAAGTCTAATCGCGCGGCCCGGAACTCGGACTCGGTCTGACTCTCGCTGGACACCAAGGGCGGCGGCGCAGCGGACGTCTCTACCGTCCTGAACTGGGTGGACTGGTTGCGCACGACCTTCGCCGGCGGGGGCGTGGTGGGAGCCGTCTGGGTCGACCTGGCGAGGAAAGTCTCCGAGGGATGCCGCTCGCTGCCGGAACTTTCTGTCCTCGGAGCCACGGGACGGACGAGAAACGTGGCGGACGCTGCCGGGGGCTTGCTGAAGAGCAGCTTGGGCCCGGAGTGAAGGCTCCTGCCGGACGTCGCCGCCGCCGCCGCCGCTGTCTCCACCGCCGTCGCGGCCGTTGCGGCCCTCTGCGCGGCCGCCGCAGCCGCGTCCTTTCTCGGCGGAGACACGTAGGAGGAGGAAGAGGAGGAGGAGGAGGACCTGGACCTCGGGCCGTCCCTCCTGCTCGATTCCTCCGTCTCGCCGTCCCCTTTCCTTGGCCTCTTCTGCGGGCTGCTCCTCACCAGCGGGCTCTCCACGTGTCTCGAGGACGCCGGGACCCTCTGCAGCGTCGCCGGGAGTGGCGACGTCGGCGGGGTGAACATGTCCTGCGGCGCCCCGGCGCCCGCCTTGGTCGGCGACGTGTGCCGACCCTTCCTGGGGCCCTGATCCAGCTGCGTCGACAGGCTCTTCTTCTTGCCGAAGGAAAACTCCACTTTCAACCGGTTCTCCATGTTCTCCTGGGTCTTCCTCTGCTCCTTCTCCGTCAGCTGCCTGATCTTGGACCTGTTCGGCGCCTTGGGCAGGATCACCCTCACCTTGCAGGAGTTGATGAAGTTGGTCGCCCAGCACACGTTCACGTGCTGCTGGTGGAGGAAGTGATACTGGCCGTTCTGGAACGAAACACGGGAGACGAGTGCGGATCAGACGTTTTTCATCAGGCAGTTCACATAAAGTGCACTACTCTGTACTCGTACTAAGACACAAATTCATTCTGTGTACACTAGTGCACATCATTAAAGCTATTATGTGGTGCTGCAAGTGTTCCAGTCCACCATGATACTAGATGGTAGTCGCATCCTGTTTCACACAGCATGCAGGGTATTTTTTTTTCTCCCCTCTATGCACGGTGCTGTAGTTTCTCTTGTCTCTTCCCCCCTCTTTCTCCTTTCCCCACCCCCACCCCCACTCTCACCTGGAGAGCCTCCTTTGCTTCCTCCGCGGTCTCGTAGATGGCGAGCGCGTAGGTGTTGTACTCCCCGCTGGCGCCCGATCCGGACCCGCCCTTCTTGAACTCGGGGTTGTACGGAACGGGCACGTAGCCGGTGATTAGGACCTGCGAACCTGTTCGGGGTTTTTGGAACGAATATTTAATGTTATGTGCATAATACTACAATATAATTGATATGTGATATAAACCTCCCAAGTTACTGTCATAGCAGCAACAAAATGCAAAAATGGTGCTAAGTAATCTTAAGGTACTGGTGGTTGTTCGCTGCTCGCCCACCCAGTATCTGCTGGAGCCTGTTCCTGGCCCTGTCGCTCGCCTGCCTGATGGGGCTCCCTCCTCCTGCGACGGAGGCGCCGCCGACGCCTCCCCTGATCACGACCGACCTGAGCGCAGCTCCCAGCACCAGCAGGGTCCGGCGGGACACCTCCTCCGACTTGAGCTCGCCCGACTCCAAGACCCGCGAGAGGCGGCGCCGCTGCTCGAGCTGGAAGCAGACCAAGTGTTTTCATATCCGGAGGGATTACCCAGCAAAAGGGGATGATACTTTTGTTTCATAAAAAAAATGCACCCAGATCTGGTGTTCTTTTCAAGTGGCGTGCACTATACGGTGCTCCTTTCATGAACTGGTTGTGCCTTACTTACTACGAAGCCATTATCGCTAGCGTGCTTTTAGTGATGGGTTGTCCTAACTCCAGGGCAGGTGTTAGAATAGTGGGGAAAAAAAACCTCTTAGAGCAACTAGAGCAACCCAAATTCAACCCCATCACTAATTACCACTAGTGGCGTAGCCGTTGGTGTGGCTCTAGTGGTACTAATATTGGTTGGGTGCTCACTCACCGTTGCCTTGTTGGACGGGGTCGGCAGGAAGTTCCTGAATCCCTCCGTCTTTGTGAGCAGCTGCGCGTCCAACGGGACCCCCTCGCTGCTGGCCAGGCGGTCGCCCAACCCGTGATCTGTTCAAACAACAACGTGCAAGCAATGATCTAAGAATACCTGAATACCTCATTCTACCTTGGTGTGCTTAACACATTATTTAAGGATATTATTAAACTTATGGGACTAAGTTGATGTACTACTTAGGTATGTGTGGTAGTGAGTGCACTTACCAGTGACTTTGGAGAGCGCCTTTGCGGCCTCTAAGACGACGTCCCTACCGACGAAGCGCAGGAAGAAAGTGTTGGAGAAGGTGATCCCGACCAGGTCGGGGTCGCCGCAGTCGTGCACGATCTCGGGGACCTCGCCAACCTCCACGCATCTGACGACAAAACAGAAAAAAGTGAAGAAGGGCAGCAGGGGAGGGAGGGAGGGAGGGACGGGGGAGGGGAGCCACAGGTAAAACAGGTATTGTCTAAAAATGACATGACTCATCCCGCGCAGATTTAACATCTGTGCTGTCAACATGAGGGGTGCTAAGGGCTAAAAATAAAACATTGTGTCATATTTTACGACTTTATAATAAAAACTTGCTCATCCTGTTGGAGAACAAGGTGTGGTAGTGTGCCGCTGGTGGAGGGAGGGAGGGGGAGGGGGGAAGTGAGAGTACAGCATCTTATCAGATCTAGCCTTCCTGCAGCATGTAACTTACTGTACTGTACATGCATCTCACTCTCGACTAGCCCGATCGTCTAAACACGATCCGTTAAGCAGTGTGAGCGCCTAGTGTATTACTGTACAGTACAGTCGGTAAAAGGTGATGGCCACCGCTGGCAAAACTAGTAAAGACGCTACTATCACGTACCAAGGACAGCCCCACACACCTGTTCTACCCTATGTAGAACTGACATCTACCTGCAGAGCGCTGGAAGCTGTGGCTCATTTATCCCCAATTAAGGGTTGCCACGCCTAAAGAGCCGCACGCCTCAATAACTTCAAGAAAGTACGCTATCAATACATTTTTATTAACAAGTTTTATGTAGCCCACAAGGCCGATACAGCAAATTATGGCCAAAGTAGCTATAAAATAGCACTCGTGGCAACCCTGTCCCCGCTTAACGACAGCTCGTTAGTCCAAAAGCGGTCTGTCACTTGTACGGTAGGTTTGGAACTGTAACTGAAACAATTCCGGTCCAGACTTTTCAGTTAATTCGTTTTTGCCCCCAGTTGGTTGAAAACTACTAAATCTGGAGAAATTGTGCAATTTATGCTATGAGCAAATAGCATAATTATAATAAACAAAAAAAAGAACATTTACCAGTCACTAGCCCCAAAACTACCCTCTTCAGCTGGGTAAAAGTTGGCAATGGCAAAAGAACTGCAGTGCTTGAACAGTCACTTAGAGCATACAATACTACAATAGGCACATTACAGCCTTAGGGATTCAATTTGCCGTTCATAAAGAAAAAAACATGATTTAAAGCCTGATTTAAAAGCATATGTTATAGGCACATGTACTCCAATAGCCTAAAGGTTTGCAAAAAATTATAGACAATATTTTTAACCTCAAATTTTGGCGGCCTGAAATGACATACGAAGTCAGATCTGACTTGAATGGTTCCCCACTTTCGGGGGGTGCTGAGCATAACTTTTGTTCTCTGCACTTTTTATCTGAGGCTTCCTGCCGAAAATAACGAGTGTAAATTGTAAATAAGATAAGCAGCGCATTGGGGCATCCCTATAAAAGTTTTGACCTTGCTATGTCATTGAAAAAGAGCACCCCATGCAAATTTTGGGAAAGATTGGTCCAACGGGAACACGCAAACTGTCCGACAGAAAACTGGAAGAAAGAGCAACACTTTTTGGCTTTAGCATAGTAAGCTGTCAGAGAAAAGGATTAGTTTATGATACATCAAAAAGAAGTTAGTCTCTAGTTAGAACATTGGAAGTTGTTGACAAATACGAGTACTGTCTGTGCAATGACATTTTTCTTTAAAAAAAAAATAAATAAATAAAGTCACATTCTGACAGTTTCTTGCCCAGGACAAAAATTTCATTTGACCAGAATCTGTAATGTAGGGTGCAGTCTGCTCCTTACTCATTGAGTCATTAGGTTAAATTCCTCCTAGGTGTCCTTCACTTTACTGTATGTGGAGAAACAGTTCTGGGTTTTTTTCTTTCTACATCAGAACACATCATTCTTACAGTTTGCGTACCTTGGCCTGCACCCTGTAACAAACAGAGAGACAGATAGATTTGCCTATACCGGTATACCTAGATGGATAATGAGGCTGACAAAAACCCTGATCAAACTACGATACTACTACATAGCTAACCTCTGTCAAACGTTGTTGGAAAATTGTCTTCTACCTGCGCCAACATAGCCGACCTGCCACTAGCTGTCTCACCTGTCGCTCCTGACCACGAGCACAGTGGCCTCTGGCGCGTGCCTGAAGTCCGGGAAGACCTTGTTGCCGAACTTGAAGACGCGGTTCAGGTAACTCCGATCGTCGCTGGCGCACCTGTCAATCGACGGAGAGCGAATAAATAAAGAGGTTCTGCAAAAAAAAAAGACAAAACAAGTGTCGGCACTCGGCACCATCATGGCTGGCTTCTCTTAACGAGGAATACTGCAAAAAAAAAAAAAAAAAAAGAGGGCGGGAGGAGCCGCGGCCAATCAGAGATCGACACCTGCGAGAGACCCGCTGCAGTCACCATTAAGTGGAGAGACGAACCAGCAGAGCAGCAGAGACAGGAGAGCGGAGGAGAGAGCAGAGCTAGCTTAGCTAGAAAGGTGGAAGACCTGCTTAGCAGGAGCTATAGCCGGTCGCAACTGACGTCTTCACAAATTTTGTTTCCATATTATTTCGAGATTGCGTGCCCTCCTGGGAGAGGTAGTAAACAAAGGAGGTTTATAGTACTTTATGTAGTAGATGCCAACCCCC
>JAAUYM010035329.1_pt1 | contig 10549 bp, 17 predicted proteins | sample 7278001 | NCBI WGS metagenome assembly JAAUYM01 (sample SAMN14350224, study PRJNA611818) | marine sediment metagenome | isolation source: surface marine sediment (1.8m) | place: French Polynesia: Moorea | collected 2018-08
ATTACTGTATTAGCCCATATTTTTTAAATTCTCCCTTCGACCCAAAGCAAAGCGTCTCCCCGCTTCAGAAAATTATCAACAGTTGGTAATGATATTGTTGACGTAAAGTACCCTTGAGCCCATTGGCCCCTTCTTGAAGGGGAACTGACGGAGAAAAAAAAACCGGAATTTTCTTCCCGCATATTATGACTTGGTGTCATCACCACACAACAAATCTCTTGTTCGTACTCTTTTGCATTTCCTCACTTTCAAAGTGTGAGGGGAGAGGGGAGGGGTGGGAGAATGTCTAGTATGTTTTTATGCCCCCCTTTCTCCAGAAAGCGGGTCCAGTCACCTTGATCATAATTTGTATCATAGTACAAGCAAAGGAGGTCCAGGGGAGCTTTACTAACTTTCACTACACCGACGGGCGACATACTGTATTTGTGACTGACAACTTATGGTGCGGCATTAAGGGAGGCGGAGTCGGCAGGCGGCACACTTGTTCATATATCATTATCTCGTCACACGAGACCCAGGCTAGCAGCCACCTTTTCTCGTCACGAAGCTCGAAGAATAGTGGATCGAGGAGGGAGAGGGGGGGGAGGGAAAGAAGGAGCCGGTAACGCATTCAGGTCAGGGACAGAGTGGGAGAAACTTCTACTATATGTACGTACTAGTAAACAATATACGCAAAGTACGCGTAGTACCTACTATATATACCGTAGATGAACGCCTGCATCAAGCGCCAAGCCCGCAGGTTATAAGGTTCTTCCCCCACCCCCGTGTTTTCCCCTCTTACCTTTGTCACCACGTCAAGAGTACGTGGTGGCGTATTTCTCCTTCCTCCAAAAGGCAAGGTTTGGCACTCTAGTCGTCTCTCTCTTTCTCCCCACTCAGAGAGGCATCATGCAAATAGTTCCAGCCACAAAAAAAACCCGAACTTCTTCGCGAAAGAGGAAGACGAGACAAGTATGTGTGAATGGTGTCGGAGCTTCTGGCTGTCTCCTTCCTTTTTTCCTTCTTCTCTGTCTTCCCAGTTTGCTCCCTAGTTAGTCCCCTCTCTATCGTAATCTCCCCGTCTCTCCTTCTTTCCTTCTCTCCTCCGGGTTTGTGGATCTCCTCTTCCTCCTCCTCCTCGATCCTTCTCCTCCTCCTCCCTCTCAATGAGAAACGGCTCTGAAGTACATGTACGTACTATACGGGAGGCGCGCCCGCCTTCAGCGCTCGCATCTGCCCCTCCCTTTCTTTGCTCCCTTGCCTCTTGCCAGGCTGCCTTTCCGCTCTCGCTCTCTCAGCAGCCCCTATTAGTAGTATATCCTGCTTTCTACTACAGTACTTGAGGCCGCGGAGCACTGGCAGCACGGGAGGAACTAACTAGGGCTGCTTCTGGCGTCAGTCACACTTTTATGCCTTCATAAGTTGCACAAACATACACGTTACAGTACAAACGTTAACAAGAGTACATTTTTGTATAAAAATGCAACAGTAATGTTTGCAGAAAACTATTACGATAATAGTGGCATCTCTGAGATCTTTATGGAAAGATACACGAGTTTACGGTAGTATGTAGATGGAAGTATTCCATGCACGCGCTTGAAAAGATGCATCTTTTAAAAAAGGATACCGACTGGCGCGAAGGTGCTAATTTTAAATTCCTTATGAAGCATTAAAATACCGTCCTATATGATGTACTGTACATACTAATATATTGCCATACATGTAGTATATGATGTATGGCAATATTGTTAGAGACCTAAAGTAACGGTATTTTAACAGTTATTGTTTTAACCGTTGAAAAATGATGCTTTAATGGGATTTCAACTGCTGCTATTGAGATACCGCATGAAATGGTACCATTACTTATTCTACTGTAGTGTACCTACGTAGTTTTTCCAACTAATTGTAATTAATAGCGTACGTAATTAGAAATTGGTTAATTTCTTTAAAATTCCCTTTAGATGCCGTCAAAAGGCCGTCAGTACGGATCCCAGTTTGCTCTTAAGCCAAATTCAATTTTTTTATTTCCCTTTTTTACTGTTTGGCTTTTTATGTAACAATGCTTTTCATTGCTGTACTTACTTCTGGCTCTGGACTCGATTATCAAACCTTGTAAAAAAAAAAAGGTACAGGTACCGGAGATCGGAGACCATAAATACAGTACTTTTACCAAAGAAAACTTTTCGGCTTGATGAATAGCAGCTCTTAAATCTGTTAATTTGCTGCTATCCACAAACATGAAACATGCACTGTATTTGGGAAACTGTAAGTGGTCTAATTTTAAAAATCTGAAGATTGTGATTTCACTTCTTCTTCTCTTCTCTTTTACATAATGGCTTGAGAGTTCAGAAGAGCCCTTGTCGAGACTGGTAGATGACTGCAATTGATAAAGTAATTGCCAAGCCAGGTGACGGTGGCGGTAGCCACTCTGGGAGAAGAGGCGAAAGCATCCCGGCAGATGCAGCAGCAGAGAACCTGGCCGTGAAGGGCGGGACAGCAAGCGACAAAATGATCGCCGCCAACAGCGCGTGGTTCCAGCTCTTCGTCTCCAAGCCCCTGATCCAGTTTGCGCTGCTCGGGGTGGTGGTGGGGATCCACTTCGCGCCTCTGTGGCCCCGGCTGGCCTCGTTTATCCAGGGCGTCCTAGTCGCCATCTTCCTGATCATCATCGTGGCTGCGCTCAAGATTTCCACCTTCCTGAGGCCGAGGGACGTCCTGGACGAAGAGACCGCGGACTCCTCCGTCGACTACTACGACTTCTACCCTTACAAGGACGGCATCCACGAGAGCGTAAGAGACGAGAGCGCCGGGTGGGATGGGGTGAAGGGTTAACAGTCGATCTGCATGAACGACTCTTTCCTCTTCCAGACCTTCATGAACATCCTCCTGTACGAGGAGGGACCCTACAGCCTGGACAGGTTCGACATGTCGAAGACGAGGACCGTCCTGGTGCAGCTGAAGGGGACGCACCTGGAGCTGCACTTCCCCAAGGAGTGCCTCCCGTACCGCAAGTACCACGAGGAGAAGACGGTGGCGTACAAGGACCTCGACTACTTCCCCACCCCCTTGATCTACGACCTGAGCTATGCCTCTATGCAGATGTTGCCCATTGATCTGCCACGTTCAAAGTAGGCGCACTGCCCGTAATCGGTGGCAGTCGTGGTCGTCAATCTTGCTTTTTTTTCTTTTTTTTTCCAACACCAGACGAGTCAGCAAGAGTTTTCCCATTGCAATGCGCTTCGAGGCGACCTCTCCGGGCGGGAGGGCAAGAACCATCTATCTGTTCCCACGGACAAGCAGAGAAAAGGAATACTGGTTCAAGAGGATCTACGAAATGATACACTTTGCCAGGGGAAACCGAGAGGTTTACACAAAGATCGCCGGAAAGTACAACGCGTACACCAACAAGACAAACTTGGTAAAAAAGGAAGCATGATCGTGGAATAACGTGCGTTCTACGTATTTCCCTCCCCCTCCTTCTTCTTCTTGTAAGGAACGCTCCAGCGCCGTTCTCGCTTCCGACAGGTTGGCCTTTTTCATGAACAGCGTGATGTCCCGCGTGTGGTTCAACTTGCGGGAGTCCAAGAGCTTCCGAGAATACTGCACAGAAAAACTTGCTCACAATCTTAGAAGGACAAAGGTGGATGCAAACCTTTTTTTTAGTGTATACTCTACATATACTATACAGTACGACACATGAGCGGTGGTTTTTTTTTTTCAGCTAGCAAAACTTTTCCGGCATGTTGGAATAGCGGACCTGCAACTTGGTCAGTTTTTGCCTGTCGTCACCAAGACCTACTATCCTTACGAAGACGAGCGAGGAATTTGGGTCGATTTCGACATAGAATACCAGTCCGATTTCGAGGCGGAGATACGGGCGCAAGGAGTCAAGTTTCCAAGCAAGAAGATGAGCCATACCAGCACACAAACTACAAAAAGGTAAGCAACAAAAAAAGTGCTCAAGAGACCGGAAAGTGTTTGGCACTTGTTATCATTAGAAAGGTATCTATTTTGCAGCATTTATTGGCTAGACGAAGGAAGCAAGAACGAGGACAAATCTTCCAACGCGTCGCCCCAGGCAGGATTAATGGAAGCCATCTTTAATAACTGGTGGGCCGACAAGACACTGACGACTAAGCCAATCCTGGTCAAGATAAAGCTGAAGCGACTGAAAGGACGAGTGACGCTGAACATGCCCTCCCCACCCGCTGATAGATTCTGGTAGGTTCTGGGGTAACATGACGCTTTGACAGAGTGGGTAGAAGATATAAAATGCGCACCTCTCCTTTATATACAAAAAAAAATAGGTACGGATTTCGTAAGCCTCCGTTTATAGAGATGGTGATTCTTCCCAGCTATGGAGACATCGCTTTTTCCTACGGGGTGAAGGACAAGCAGAATCCCTCTCCGCTGGAAATTGGCGTGGTTTATCCTCTCGTATCATTCGTCGAAAACATCATCAAGGAGCAGGTGTTGAAGACGTCAGTCCTGCCCAACTTGAGAGATCAGATTCTTCCGCTGTTCCACTCCCCGGACTGGGCAAGGAAGAAAAGGTGGTTTACCTGAAAAAAAAAAACTCAAGATCTCTGCGCAAGAGTTTCAAATTTCGTTTTGGTTTGCTGGCAAGGGTGTCATGCTGTGCTGCTTTTTCATCCATCTGTTGTACCGTACGTAATACCTAGCTTGGGCACTCACCATAAATCGAAAATTGGTCCCCTCCTCTCCTACGTACAATCTCATCATCATTAACAAGAGTCTTTTCATAGATGCCACAAGTGAAAGGTGACAGATGAAACCACGTTAATGAGTTTAACCTTGATGGCATTGTTGCATAAAGCCGGCATTTTCATGAGCTTTTCCCCAATGAAAAAAGTTTTTAGCATGTTGCAAACTTTGTTGTTGTATGCTCCCTTGTCTTCTAATCGACCATTTTGGGTCGAGACCGAATTAAAGCGTGAAAGGGAAGAAGAAGTTTTCTCACGAAAAAGAGCAGAGATTTCCCCCAATTTAGATGAAAAGTCCCACCCACCAGGTCCTTTTCCTTCTGAGCCTCACTTCCCTTCCTTTATTTTCTAGCGGTTCGTCACGCGCAATTTAAAACAAGCCTTGTTTTTAACGTCGATTTTTTTTTGGCCAAGGAGAAAATTGTAACACAGGTGAAAACGCACATGTCCACAAGTCATACTACCTACCTATATAAAATGTGTACATCTAGTACCATGTTGGTGGAAAAATATTGTGGTTTTTTTTATGGCTAGGTTCAATCCTGTCAGCGGTAACGATCTGAGTCTGTCTGACCCCGCTCTCCTCTTCTTTTGTAGCGTCCGTCCGTTTCTTCCTTTCTTCCTTCGACCTCATGGGAAAAAGCAACAGATGGTCAGACAATAGACAAGGGGAGGGGAGAAAAGAAGAAAGAAGAATATTTCTCCCTTGGAGTGACTGCAAAACAATATTTGAAGGGATTAGTCCGGGCGCTTCTTCTCTTTTTTGCCCCTGGCGAAAACAATAAAAAGCTTCTTCCTCTCCCAGCCACTTTTTGTGCTCTCCATAATTTGAGGTAGGACAAAAAAGATTTCGAGAAGGAACAGATGTAGTACCTGTACTAGTATACTACACTCATAAAACAATGAAAGCTTTGCTGGGTCCAATCATTTGGGCTTGTCCCTGGTGGTTCGTCCGATGCCACTTTCTGTTATGTTATGTACGTAAAGGAGAAACACAGAAACCTCTCCTACTTTTATCCCCGGCCATTACCTACCTACCTGCCTTCCTTCCTTCCTTCCTTCCTCCTATCTCCCCGGTTCACCACTTGTCCGCCACCCCAAATCAGAAAAGACCCGTGAGAAACCAAACTAAGGGGAAAAATAATTTTCGAAAGAATGCGCCTCAATCCGGGCGTCATAGTAAGTGCTAGTAGCTAGACAACAGGAGGCGGCTACGCTACAGGGTGCTTCTAAAAATGGGTCTCTTTCTCTCGTCCTAGTACTGCTCGATGTGTTCACTTGCTACGACCTGTAGTGCAAGAAAATGGTTCCTTCTTAAGAGGGTGAAAACGACGATGACGAGGGGGAGGGGGAAGGTGGAAGAAAACTTCTTTTGGGGGGGCTTGTAATTAGCTCGGCTAAGAAGATGGATGCTCCTAAAGTGAGGAAGGAAAGAAAGGGAAGAAAGGAGGGAGGAGGGCGATAAGAGGGAGAGTCAAAGTGGAGAAACAACTTTCAATAGACGTCGCTGCTGCCAAGATGAGACGAGAATGCACTTTGCAGAGAGGAAAGGGCGACTGAGGGACGGAGCTACCGACCTCTCTCCCTAACGGTGCCCACCGTAAAGGCGTCGGGATCTCTAACCTAAAAAGAAGCTGGAGATGCGCAATAAACCGGCACTTGACAACGGAGAATTGGGGGACGGTGCCTTGAGGCGAACCAACCGGCTAAAAAAAATGCCTTTAACTCTCCAGTTTCCTGACAACGTTTCCTCCTTAAGAAACACTAACAAGTTAACAACATCTCTCATCACTTTTTCATCGTTAATTGTATATACAGTACGTGGTTCTCTGTACGTCCAAGGATGCTTGCTCTCCCACACTGTCCACAATCACCTGCAACATCCAGACTTTGGCGTCAGATATCAGTGCACTGAACTTTACCTACGTTACAGCAAGCACTCACGCACCCCGTCTGTCCCCATCCTCCCTTCCTTCTTGTCTTACCTTACTTCTCTCTCTCCCTCTCGTCTGTTCTCTCCGCGAGTAAGAGGAAAGGGGAGAAAACTTTTTTTTTTTCAGTTGCCGGGTAGCGCTGGAAGGGCAGACAGCTCTCTTCCTCGGAGAAAACGGTTTAGGACCATACTATTGCTTTCAACTTCTCGCAGTCGATGTGTACAGAATGAGGAAGTCAGTTAGCTCTTTGTTGTCACAGTCTTCAAATATGGTGAGCTTATTGTCATTGTAGAGTAAAAAAAAAATCACCTGATGTACCTACAGTATGTACCCTACGTAAAGAGAAGTATTTGGGCAAACAACTTGCACTGATTTTTTTTTCAGAGTGAAGAGAGAATCTCTCCTTTGGTGTTGGTGGACAGCCAGGGAAGGCTGCAGAAGGGAGCGAAGGAAGCGCCAAGTCCGGTGCACTCCTCCTCCTTGCAGCTCCGTGCGGCGCGTGCTGTAGTCCACAAGTACCGCAGGTACGTCAGGGAGGTGGAGTTCGAACGGCTCAGGACTCTGGTGCCAACAGTGGCCAATAAGCACGAGGTGGAAAAGGTGAAACGAAATAACACTTAAGAGTCCAGAACTTTACATATAACTGCCTGAAACCACATTTTTTATGCATTTGACGGTTTTTTCCCCTTATTGTCGCTCAGAGTGAGATCTTGGAGGAGAGCATCAAGTACATCAGTGAGCTGCACAAGAGACTCCTGGAGAAAATCAACTCGTCGGAGCCAGTTTTGAACCGGCTTAGAGAAGCTGCGGGAGTACGAAGAAGAGAAGAAGGTACCAGAAAGGGAAAAAAGTAAATGTTAACCTTAACAACTGTTTGTTAAAAAAACCGCAAACAATTTCGCAGCCTCTGTCCAAGAGGGTCGTCGTCGTCGCCAGCCAACTGTAATGTCCTCCCAGGAGATGCAGGCCGTCCTCCAGAGGGTGGTGGAGACGCGATTGAGGCGATCTCTTAAGGCCAAGAGGCGGCGGGACAGGCAGAGAATTGGACGGATTTTGCTGTCGGCCGTGACCGTCACCGGATGCCACCAAACAGGTGGTGGTCAGGATGGCGCGGAAAAACTCTTGCTGGCAGTGAAAGACAAATGAACATGTCACGTGTATTCTGTACTTAGGCAGTTATTAAACTGAGAAGGGCAATTTTCTTTTTTTTTTTTTTGGAAACGACAAAAAATCCAATAGATTGGCACCCTCGACGGAAGACTATAGGTCAGGATCACAGGAAGACCTTCACAGGAAGACGTGCACCCTTCCAGACGAATTTCCGCCCACCACCACGTCGAGGGAGGGGTGGCACTTGACGATGGAGCACACGGACGCCAGATAGTTACCCTTGAGCGTCGCCACCATCTCTCCCTTGGCGGAGAAAGCCTCGATCTGCCTCGGGTGCTGCATGGACCCGACGAAGAAGAGGTCGTCCCTGCGCGGGTGCCACTCGGTCTTGAAGGTGGTCAGCCAACGCCCCGTTTGGTTGTTGTGCGCCACCGACCAACTCGGCCTGATCTCCGCTCCGGTCTGGTTGATGTCGTACAGGCGGATCTTGTTGTCGTAGCAGACGGTGTTGACGACGTTGCCGCCGACGGGGCAGAAGAAGGCGGAGCTGATGGCCTTGGTGTGGCCCGTCAGCTCGGTCAGGGGAGTCATCTGAGACTTTCCTCCCCGCCTGAGGTCGAAAGTGTGGCAGCCGCCCTTGCTGTTGCTGCAGAGCAAGATATCTCTCCTGACGGGATGCACGTCCACCGTTTTGACCGAGGCAGGGCGTTGGTAGGCCTGGAGGAGGCGGGCGAAGGAGGCGTTGCTCTCCCTGCAGTCGACGATGCCCACGCGGCCGGAGGATCCCAGCGCCACGACGAACACGCCCTCGTCCAGCTGGTGGTGGTAGGCGGTGAAGACCTCGTCGGCCTCGTCTCCGAACACGAGAGCCACCTTCCCGGTCGCCAGGTCCAGACAGCGGACGGTGCCGTCGTAGCTGGTGGAAAACAGCTTGTTCTTGTCGTGCCTGCCGAAGGTGAGGCAGTTGACGGGACGGGAATGTGGCTGCAAGAGAGATCACTCTTCGATGGCAACTTCTCGTTCATTGCAACAATGAACATCGCTTACCATGAAGAGGTTCACCCCGTGTGAATCTGAGTGGACGTCGTCGACGTCCCACAGGCCGACTCCGCCCCACTTCCCGCCAGCTGCGATGAGGTGCTTGGACTCTGTCGGGTGGACAGCCAGGGAGAAAATGCGATCTGGAACAACCTTGGCAACGCATCTCTCCTGGAAGTGAAACGTGGTAGAAAAAAAAGTCACGTCACATGGCGGAGGAGAAAAAATCCTTGAGTCTGCGCAGAGCACTTACAGAAATGGTAAGCTTTCCCATGGAGGCCTCGACGTCCTCTCCAAAGCTTGCCCTCTTCTCGCCTGCTTTCCTCCCTTCGGCGATGGCCCCCGCCACCGAGGTGAGGAAATTCTCCTTGTCCTTCAGGCAGTCCTTCTCGGACACGACGTCCGCCAGCTCCAACGTCTCGAGCGGCATCCTCGGGTGCTCGTCTTCGATGTACACGGTCGGCTCCTTCACCGGCAGGCTGGCCGAGAGGTCCGCGGCCATGTTCTGCAGCCTCAGCGACTTCCTCACCGGCTGCTGCTCCTCCGGACCCGCCTTCTTGGCGGCCGCTGCGGCCAGGCCCCTGCGACTCACGGGGCGACGGTTCTCCTTCTGGGCGGACCCGAAGGACTCCGAGAGCCGGTCCTTGCTCCCGGAGATGTTGAGCTCCCTGAAGAGGCGCATCCTGCTCTCGATGTTCCTCTGACGGATCAGTTCGTACTCCGACAGTTCCTCTTCCAGCGGGGGAGGAGAAGCTTTGCCTTCTTCACGGTCACAAGCAGTGGTCTTCCTTTTCTTCTTCGCTGGTGCCTTCTTGGCGCCAACCCAAGAATTTGTCACCTTCCTCTTCTTCTTCTTCTTCTTGGGCGACTCCTCGCAGTAGTACTCCTCATCGTCCTCGTCGTCCTCGTCCTCCTCACTCTCCCACTCCGACTCCTCCTCCACTTCCGCGTCAGCCCTCTTCTCCAGCGCCTCCCTCACCACCTCCTGTCTTCCCGCGGGCCCCATCCCCATCACCTCGATCGCCCTCTTCATCCCCAACAGCAGCTCCTTCCTCCACTTCCCGGCTTTGGTCGACGGCCCTCCCTCCTCCTCCTTCCGCAGGCTCTCCTCGGTGGCCCTCCTCAGCCCGTCCCTGGCCACCCAGGCCCGAGAGGAGATCCGGTCGAAGAACTGCACGTGGACGCTGGAATCCGTCTTGAACAGGTCCGTGGCGGCGTCGAAGCTGGAAGAGACCATGTCATGTTACCACTTTGTCAGCAAGGCAACAGCTGCGGCTCTCACTCCCTCACTTACCATACTATTGCTGGCCAGGGTGGATATCGGGAGTACTTCGCCCAGACCACCTCCAGGAGGGAGACCAAGTCCCCGTCTGAGCCGCCCACACCCGAACAGGCTCCAGTTGCCTCGTAGTGTGGAAGCGGCAGCGGCGAGGAGGAGCAGGAGGGGTCCTCCAGCAACGCCATCACCGAGAAGCGCTTCCCCTTCTTGGCCTTCTCCTGCTCCTGCTTCTGTTCCTGCTCCTGCTCCTTCTTCTCCTTCGGCCTCTCCACGCAAGCCTTCGGAGTCACTCTGGAGTCCGACCTGATGGGAGTCAGGAATCTCTGGATGGTCCACTGCTTGGACCCTTTGGACTTCATCCTGGAGCGGCAGCGCAGCTCAAACCAACCTTGTACAGGACGTCCGGGTCCCGGCCACGAGCAGCAGATGAACTTTGCGAGAAGAGCAGTGTTGCCAGGTCTTGCCATTTTTTGGGGGGGACGGGA
>JAAUYM010024251.1_pt1 | contig 10539 bp, 10 predicted proteins | sample 7278001 | NCBI WGS metagenome assembly JAAUYM01 (sample SAMN14350224, study PRJNA611818) | marine sediment metagenome | isolation source: surface marine sediment (1.8m) | place: French Polynesia: Moorea | collected 2018-08
CGCCATCTCCCTTCTCCTCCTCCTCCTCCTCCTCCTCCTCCTCCTCTCAGTTTGCCTGGAAGAAGAAGGCAGGAGCAGTCTTGGGTCTTGGAAGCAGCAGGAGAGAGGGGGGTGAAAGGAGAGGCTGACGTTTTCCGTCGCTCTCCCTCTCGTTCTTCCCCCGTTATTTCTTCTGGCCAGGCAGGGTTGCCAGGTGGGCCCTTTTGTTGACATTTTGTCTATGAATGGCTATTTTTCGGTCTTGCTGATATAAAGTGAGATGAAGGTAGCTAATAACAGGCCACTTTTTAAAAGTTTTTACGATTTGTGACTATTAAGCTGGGCTCATTTGCTGTTGGGTCCAGATTGGGCATTTTCGGGGGTTTTGACGGGCTACTTTACCTTTCCATGACTTGGCAATCCCGCGACCCAGGCGCTCTAGCCCGCAACTGTGAGACATAATGTAACGCGGCTGCGCGGCGCGCTTACTACTCTACAAATCCCTTCTTCTCTTTCCATCCAGCGAGGCTGCAAGAGGAGGAGGAAGAAGCCGGCCTCTCCGTCCCTCCTTTCTCTCATGGATATACCTACTGTAGACAGACAGACCGGCAGGGGGAGGGCGGGTCGATTTTACGATGAGAGTAAAAGAGGGAGAGAGGCTGCTGCTTTCTGTTTGGGATGTCCTTCGGGTTCGGAGGGGGAGGGAGGGAGAGAAGGAAGACATTCCCTTGCTCTTCCTCGTTGCCCCTTGTTCCTCCTCCTCCTCCCCTCTTCTTACCTTGGCTGCAGACCCACTGAAGGCCGCTCACTGTGCCTATACTACTAGTATACTACATTGCATAATGCTATAGATAAAAAAGAAGAATGTCGACCTCGTTGGCTTGGACAAATCTCTTGTCATCTGCTTGTTCTTTGCATTCTGGTTACTACCGTACGTGCACTGGTCGGTTCTGGACGTTTTCTCTCTCTCTCTTATCTATCATTTGCTAGTGCAGTTCCGTCAGGTCTTCCAGCGCGTCCACGATCCTCGCCCTCGTCACCGCGTCCAGCCTGTTGGCGGTGTCGGCGGCCCCGGCCCCGTCCGTCTCGTCCTCCTGCTGGGACAGGAGCGAGGGCATGGCGAGCAGGCAGAAGGAGATGCCCGTCACCATCCCCTCCTTGTAGTCCCGGCGGAGGGACTCCTTGGGGTAGATGGGATCGTCGATGCCTGGCGCGGAAACCGAGATTACTATAATTCTTGGGAGCACCTAGATGGTCCAGCTTAGTGCAGGTGCACAAGAGCACCTCGAACCAACCAATATTTTGTTAGGACAACTAGTACAAATAGTGCACAATAACCCATTTCTTACAAGACTACGTACCTTGGCTCTGCACAACGTCCTCCAGTTCGCACAGGTAGGCTTCCAGGACGGTGTCCAGGTAGCTTTTCCTGAACGACCTGTTGAAAGTTTTCGAACGTACTTTCTTATCAGCTCGTACCAATAGGAACCTAACTTTGACAGCATTCTTGGTTGCATCTTTGCAACGAATGCATCTGATTTTTTTTTCTCTTTTTCATCACCGTGAGGTTGAAGTAATGAGGAAGTGAGCCAGGTCCACTCCAGGTTTTCCATACGAGCAAGAGTGGAAATCGGTTAGTGCGGCGGCAGTGGGGTGACGAGTCTTTCCGTTATTAAAATCCTGATTTAAAAAAGGAACTTTTTAAGGATGTAGACTTCTCTCCGCCAAGCTACGCTAGAAAGTTCATTTTATTGTGTTGCAACATCCCGACCAGCGCTAGGGTCTTAATTATTTTTTAAAATCCAACTTACTAATTATACTAGTAGAAACATACAAACTACGTAGCACAATAGAACAGCTGATACCGTTAAGATACCGTTTTCAATGGTTAAGAAAGGTATTTAAACGGTTGTCGTTGAGATGCCGTATTAATACCGTTATATTACTGTAATGCGTATTCTGCTGTATCCAAAACGGAATTTAAACGGTTACAACAGCCAGCCAGTAGAATACGTTCAGAAAAGTATATTTTTTATAAGCAAACTGCCCTCAAAGTATTACTCCTATACCGTATACATGTCTAAAACTGTGAGTATTACTGTTAAGTGTAAGTATGCTCTCCTGCTCTCACCTTGTATTTAAACCAGACGTTGCCCATCCACGGCTCCCCATGGCATATTGTCATCAAGTCATTTTTCGATATGGGAATCTCCTAAGCAACCGGAGTGGGGGGTAGGGGTGACCCCCATTTAATTAAAGCTGAAACGATCCACAAAAAATTACTGTACGTTTTCACTCACCTTCCTCAGCGACTCCATCCAATCCTGCCTGTCGAGCAGCCTCTCCACCTCGCTCCTCCCCTCCGCCTCCTTCCTCAGCTCCGCCGCCGCCAGAGCCATCAGCCTTGAGCGGCGCTTGCCGCCCCTGACCGCGTCCTCTTCCTCATTCTCCTCCGCCCTCCTGACCCAGGAGTTGTCCAGCAGCCACCCCCCGGGTCCTCCGCCGCCGGGGTGTCGCGCCAGGAGGACGTGCCCGAGCCCGTGGAGGCGGGCCAGCCACTCCGCGGCCGGGATCACGTGGTCGAGGTCCAGGCCCTCCCTGACGGCGGCGGAGTTGGCCAGTGCCGGCTCGAAGGACCTCGAGAGCTGGATGTCCTCTAGCAGCAGTATTTCCCTGCGTTTGTATGCCCAACCAACATCGCTAGAGTGAATGGGTTGCTCTAAGGGTTTTTTTTCTTCACTATTCTAACACCTGCCCTGGCGTACTAGCGCTATATAAGTGATATGTTAGTGATATGAAAACCTTAGAGCACCCCAAATGTCGACCCCATCACTAACTACTACTAGTGTCGCCACCGAGAGTGTGCCCCTAGCGATATCAATATTGGTTGGGTAAGTACATGCAGATCGCCATCTGCTACCTATTGAGCGTTTTGCAGTCGCTGTGGACCATTGAAGGGAGAAGAGGGAGAGGAGCTCCTAGCTGCCTGAGCTGCGGCACCAGTCTCTGGTAGAAGTTGACCTCTGTCTCCAGGGTGCCCTGGAACCTGGCCCTGTTGGCCGCCTCCGCCTCCACCCTGAGCACCTTGGCCACCCAGCAGTAGGTCTCCTCCTTGGCCGCAGCCTTCACCCTGGCCGTGGCCTCCACCCTCAGCCTGTCCTCCAACAGGGTCGACCGCAGGGTGCTGTCTGGGCCAACCGTCAGGGTCATCAGGGTCACGCGCTTTGTGCCCTGCGGTTGGAAAGTGCGCATTTAAAACATTTCTAATTTTTTTTCCCGGCCCGCGATCTGGCGAGAAAGGCTCTCTCCTGACAGTCTTGCCAACTGGCAACTTCTGTAGCCAAAGACTACAAATCTGGCGTGTTTAAATTCCATTTTGCATGCAAAAATTGTGGAATTTTGTATTTATTACACTGTTTGGCTTGCTTTTTACTACTTAGCATGCAATATTTTGTGCTACAGCAAAAAAAAAAACCACTACAATCTGGAAAATTTGACACATGCTCCATGAGACCCCCCACCCCTCTCCACCTCTTTTTTTCTGATGATGCTCTCTACGAGCTCCTTGTTGAGTATGTCCGACCTCAGAAGGGCCATCCTCATCCGGCGCCGAAATTTAGGGGGGGAGGGTGTACCGACTCTCTCCCACCCGGATGACGACTGATGACACTAACCGGAGGTGTTGAGATGTCACCTCGCCACCGTGTTGCGTTGCTGGTTGCATCACGGCGAAACGTAATGGACCAAGCAAAAAGAAGCAAATATCTCCAGCTACAACAGCAGCAGCAGCAGCAGCAACAACAACAGCAGCAACATACCTTCACATTCCTCAACAAAGAGACTTTCTGATCGTCGGCCTGCCTTGTTCGAGAGTATCTGAGAGGGGAGGAGGGGGAAAAAGCCGAGGTGAAATCTGCTGATAATTTGAAGGGGCGGGGGAGGAGAGGTGTGTTTGGCTTGCTGCTTCTCCTCCCCGCCCCCCGGTTCCCTCACCGTGCGCACTTGCAACGACACAAGTGTTTTTTTTTTGTCCTTTTCGGTTTCAAGCAGGTACTACAGTCGACTTTCAATATATAGTGAGATCGTCGTCAGCAGAAAAGAAAACAAATTTCTTAGATATTTTACTACTACGCAGTAAAAAAAAACTAGCTGTCAATCTTCACTATGTTAAAAGCTTTACAACGAGTAAAATAGTACAGTAACCTTTCAATAGTATTTTTTTTTGGCAAAAAAAATTGTTGAGTAGACCAGTTCGTCTTAGCATGACTTCATCGACGGCGTGTTAGCACATTTTGACCGACGGCATGTGACACCCGGTGAGTCCGTCCAGGTACCGCCGGGCGTCGTACCCGAACATTTCGAGGTCGCCCGCGTAGCCTTCCGCTGCGGCATCCGCCATCCACGTCGGGAGGGAGCACCAGAAGCACTTCTCGCGTTGCCTCCTGGGTGGGGTGGGGACCATTCAGTGTACAACGTACTTGCTGGCCTTTTTTTCTCTTCTTGTTTTACCTGATGACTTTGCTGCCAGAGCTAATTTCTTGAGGTAGGTTGACTACTCGTCGCCCTTCTGATTTAACGTTTCCGCCGTGAGAGGGATTTAGCACCACCCCAGGATCCATGTTCTTGTCAAGTCCTGACTTTAGCAGAAAGTACTTTGCGTCAAGCTCGTGCTCCTCCAGTTCCCTGCGGAACGCCACATTTTATACATTGTTAGAAAGTTTTAGTCTGCCAAGATAAACATGTCACTCACCCATAGACAGTAAAACTCATCTGGCAGAAGGGACAAAGAAGGTGCTGTGGTCTCCAGTGGGGATCCACAGGCGAAGACCCTTGGAGGCTATCCAAAACATGACTTAGGAATTCTGATGGCCTGACAAAGAAAGGTCTTTAGTCTTCAGCAAGGGTTTTTTTCTGTAGTGGCAAAGATGGTTGACATGGGCCATTTTTACTTGCCTGACTATGGCTGTTTTCAGATTGTGAGTCCAAAACGTTTCATTTGGAAATTTCCTCCTTTCCATATTGGCTGCTTGTGTCAGATGGCTACTGCCACGATAGTGAGCAATGATCTTCCTTCTAATCTGAAGAGGGGGAAAATGTGCAACTGTTAAGCCAGCATTTCTGGTTAGGACACTTGGGTGCACACCTTGCCTGGTCGTAGCGGGTGAACGCCAGGCGAGTCCTCATCTTGTCATAGTACGCGGAGACCAGCCGTTGCAACGGGTGCCTCGTGATCACCATGGACACCGTGGACCCGTTCACCACTCTCTGACTGTAATTGAAGGATTTCCCGAGTTCACTCAGGATTTTTGCTTAATTTTTTTTTTAGTAGAAGTGCAGGATGTGCTGTCAATCTTACATTTTTTCGTCAAGGGCTCTCAGGGAGGGCACCGGCCTTCTCTCCAGAAACACTTCCTGGGCACCAACGTTTCTGAGGCCGACAAACCACGTCGTACTGGCAACCTGGTTTTTTTAGGGGGGGGTTAATATTTGCTAAACTGTTTGATCATCCATCAGTGATTAGCTTAATGCACCTTAGGATTCCTGCAGAAGGCAACGTTAAAGCGCTGCCTCTCGACGATCATGGTGCTGGCAACTATGCGAGAGTAGTCCAGGCGATCTCTTAGAGAACCAGAGGCCCACAGGGACTGGCACACCCTTGAGGGAAGGAAGAAAAACAGGCCTTGACCCTATGTGAGTTACTTTATTTTCTTACCGAAATATTCTCTCCTTCCTTTGCTCATAAAGGGCCTCCCTCTCAGCCACGAACTCTGCAACACTTTCCTGCCAAGCTGGCGACATTCTCAGAGCAGAGCCGTTCCTGTCCTCATGGCTAGCGTGCTAGTACATAGCCGGGAGGACAAAGGGGGAGAGGACTTGCCATCCATGCAACAAGAGCAGTTTGCTCTCGAGATTACCTTGTATAATGGGTAGTCCGCGCTAGCTGAAGCATAACGCGACTTGAAGTGAAACTTTAACCTATATAAAAGTGATAAAAAAGCACTAAGTACCTACACCTTGAATAAAAAGCTTTGCTGGGGCAACCTCACCGATTGAACAACAGGACGTAGAGTCCAACAAGGAGAAGACCGCCAATTGTCACCATGGGTCTCTTCATCCTGGATCCTGCTTTAGTTGTTCATCCTGGAGGATTTTTATATTTGTCGATTATAAACCATCTTGACAAGTGTAAAAAAATGCTTCAGGTGTTTTGGAAGCACAGGTGATAAAAAACAACATGTGCTTGAGTGAGGGTGGCGAAAAAAACGACACAAATTGTAGTTACTAAAAACACTTTTTGTTCCTATATTAGAAGAAGGGAATGAAAAAGTAGCCCAATAAAAGAACGCTTGCTGTCAAGTAAAAAGGCCAATTTCCTAGATGGAATTCGACGGTCTTGGATGACATCAAATTCCGTCCTTTCTCTCCACCCCTTTCTTTCCTTATTTCTTTTTCTCTCTTCCCTCGGGAGAGATAGACAGAAAGAGAAAGGGTTGGAGCGAGGAACTTTCCGCGGGGGGGAGGGAGAAAAGTTTTCCAGGTTCCATCTGCTGGTTATAAGACAAATACCGCACTTTGCAGTAAATCATTCCAAGTGAGGCATAATTCTCACAGCAGCATCATTACGTCCGCTATACCGCGTGAGTGTGGTGCCACTGCCACGTCACAATCTAGTGCTACTCTAAATACGTAGTAGATAGTAGATCTCTGTCCACCGTTTAGGGGACGGACAGATACCGTAGATCGGACGTCCCTCCCAAAGTAGAGGGAAAGAGATGGCGACACAGCTGACTTTGAGGAGGCATCACCAATTGAGCTCAATCCTCTTCCTTCTCCTTTTTTGGGGGGGGGGATGGGAGGGAGGGGGGGAAGGCCAGTGACGAAAGGAGGAAACGTGCTTAGAGGCAGCGACGGCGGCGGCGGCGACGGCGGCGGCGACGACAACCCGATCGATCAGAGGCTTCCTTTCTTCCTCCTCCTCCTCTTTTCCTCTTGGCATCCCTTGTTGGTATAGTACTTTGTACGTGGTAGAGCTTTTTTTTCTCTCAGTCAGTCAGAGTCCAAGGACAAGCGTGTCCGCCATGTCCTGGACGACCATCCTCAAGTGGTGGAAGGGCGACGCCAAGGGGGAGGGCTTCCTCGTCAACCAGTGGATGTCGGTCTCGCAGACCATCATCGCCCTCACCGTCACAGGAGTGGTAAAAAGAAAAGCCAAATAAAAGCCGACGCGGATATATGGGAAAGAGCAATTGCGACGTAACAAGAATTTGTGGACCAAATGTACTCTTTTATGGGGGCTGGTTGCCTTTTGGGGAAGGGAAATTGCCGGAGAAAGTTTGCTATGGTAAACAAAAGGCTTTGGTGCCGTTTCTTCTCACAAAAAGAGAGGGGTGGAGACGCAAATCCTTCCTTTATTAGCTTTTTTTTGGAGGGATCCGCAGGATTGTTTGCAGTCGCCTTCTTCTTTCTTCTCTCCTCCTGCAGATTCCCGTTTTGATCTGCCTCCTCTGCTCTGGCTGTATCTACTGGCGCTGGAGGAAGAAGAAGCGGGAGAGGCTGGACCCGGCGGCCCTGGGCGACGGGGAAGGAGGCCACAACGACTGCACCACCTGCCACATGATAGAAATGGGTGAGGGACGATGGACGGAGATAAATACCAAATTTTAAATTGGTAGCTATCTACGTGGTAAGTGAAGTTTCTTTTGGCTGTTTTTCTATGGCGGAGGTCGACTGTTCTGTAATATGTTATGCAGACATGCCCGTTCTTGTAAAATGCCATGTCAGCAATAACCATTTAATGTAACTATGTCCATGTCAACAAAAATGCTTTTTAGGTGCATATGGGGGACTTTGGAGCAGATTTTTTTTAAGTAGAAATTTCTGTGTAGCAAACAGACTACCACAAACCGTAACTAAGTTTGCCCTCTTCTCTGCTGTTGTTAGGCGAGATGGAGGACTACCGCGGAGGAGCCTGTCCCAAGTGCAGAAGGCCCCTGGACAAGCACAGAGCCTGTAAGCGCAAAAGTTACAGCTTCCCAGAAGCCACAAATTACGTTTTGCCTCTCTCTCTCTCCCTCCCTCTCTCCCTGCCAGTCTGGAGCTGATGAGCAACCCGCCGGACTACGGATTACCTCATCTCGCACCGTCAGTGTTTAATGGACGTAATAAAATGTATGTATGTTGGACTAGAGCAGGTTGTTTTTTATTTGGAGACTTTTAGGAAAGAACATTTAGATTCCCTTGTACTAGTACTGGTACGTAGTGTAGTAGAGTGGTATGCATGACGGCTTGAGAGGCGTCCTCATAAATTGTCCTTTCTCATCTCACGCGCGCAATAATGCTTCTTCTCCTTCATCTTCACAGTCGGCGTCACTGTCACAGGTGTAAAAAAAAACCTTCTTTCCCCCCCCTCACACTGTAATGCAGTCGTGCTTGGAGATGGCCCAACAATCATCCGAGTTTTCCCATTAAATCGGGTATTTATTATTGAAACTTTATAGTATATCATCTTCACGAAAAAAAGACCTGTTTCCAAAAAAAAAGTCGCTATTAACCGAGTCCTGATTAACCGAGTTTGACTGTAGCAGGGATGTGGCTGTTCAATTTCACGGAGGCAGAGGAATGAAAAACTTCTTTTTCAAAAAAAAAGTTGTGCCCCTTTTTCTCTCCCTTCCGCAAGGAGGAGAAAAGAGTTCTGTCAGTACGACAACAACCATCAATTTTTTATTTTTCTTCCTGGAATTTTTTTTAAAGGACGGGGAGGGAAGGGGAGTAGAGGAAAGTTTTTTTTATGATCGTGTGGTGCAGCAGCAGTTCCGAGGACATTTTTGTACGTAGAAAGAATATGTGCACCGAAAAAAAGAGATTCAAACCTATTCGTAGTGCAAAATTTTAGTCTCCAGAGCCAGCAGATGCTGTTTGATGCTCGCTCAAGCAGCATCCATTAAAGGAGTAGAGGAGGACGAGGGGGGGAGAGGGGAAAGTTGTGCCAACAAAAAGAGAGAGGGGCGCAACAAAGGTCTTCTCAGATCCTTTGAATAGTAGAGTGGTGAGCAAATGAATGCGGGAAGAGATTCTTGACAGGACCGACGGTGCTTTATTTGGGCTTGGGAATGGTGTCTCTATCCTAAGATGTTTGCTTTTCTCACACGCACACCAACCAGTGTTGCCAACTGACGTATTCTGCATCAGCCAAAAGCCACAAATCTGGCATGTCTGTATTCCGCTTGGCATGCAAGAACTTTGGAATTTCGGTTACTGTCTGGCACATTCTTTTTTTTTTTTCAGGAGGGACTTACATTTCCTGTTGGGCACACAAAATTTTGGGCCGCATCAAATAAGGTGCTAAATCTTGCATGTCTTGCTGAAAGATTTGGCACGTGCTCTTGGCAACACTGGCATACACAAGCCTGTCCGTCTTCTCAAGGGAGGTTGACCTCGGCCCTGGACCGGCCGCACTTGTTGCACTTGTCCCCCAAGAGCACCATCTCCCCCATCTCCACCAGCTGGCAGGAGGTGCATGCCGGCGGCGGCTGCGGCGGCTGCGCCCGCGGGTCGGCGTCGCGCCGCCACTTGTAGCGCACCACCAGGACCACGCACAGCAGGAAGATCACGCACGGGATCTGCAACGGAAGTTGGGAAAGCGTGCCAAACTTTAGTAGAGTACATGTATGTGACTTTAGTACAATGGGATACAGTCGATTTTGCGATTCTACTGCTGTATTAGTAGGTATAAAACTTGTATAGTTCTTGATGAGTAAAAACATAACGAAGTGTGGCCATATTGTAAATTCTGGCTTTTATCCCCACCCTTCTATGTACAGGAAATAATACATAGCCAGAGGATTAAAAAAAAAGTATGTCTCTCTCTCTGAATAACGGCCCAAAGTCGTCACATGACAACAGCAGCAGAGGGGGCGGAGGCAGCTGAGGAGACTTTAGAGGCAGCGTAGGAAATATATGCAGGCAATACCGACACATCCATTTCCTGAATGCATGGGGAGGAGAAGAAGAGAGATGGAGAGAAGGAGATTGAGAGGAAAAGTAGCATTTCAGTCGCATTAGATTAAGGCAGGAGAGAGAAAGAAAGAAAAGAGAGAGAGAAAACGCTGGCAACATCTGTAAGACGGAAATGGAGTTTTCTCTCTGTTTCCCTTTCGCGAAAAAAGGCACTTTATCATGAGAGAGGTAGTGGCAGCTCTTTTGCAGGGTGGAAGGCAGATTGATGCGACGACGGGAGATGAAGTGCCTAGAAAGTGGCTTCGTAGTGTTACATTCTCCCTTCCCACCTTAAATAAGCATCAGTGTAAGCCAATTTTTTTTTTGATTTCAGAAGAGGATGTCATTATCTCCCATATTGGAGACATGCACAAGGAGAAGGAATGAGGAATGTCTTTAGTTCCACTTTATTTTTAAGGCAAGCTCTTTTCCTGTTCCAGGACCAACTTCTTTTTTCTACTCATCTTCCACTTGTTTGCGCAACATGGTTGGCCAAGGAGGGAAGAAGAAGAGAACGAGAAGGAGGAGGAGGAGGAGGAGGAGGAGGAGGAGGAGGAGGAGGAG
>JAAUYM010034372.1_pt1 | contig 10538 bp, 6 predicted proteins | sample 7278001 | NCBI WGS metagenome assembly JAAUYM01 (sample SAMN14350224, study PRJNA611818) | marine sediment metagenome | isolation source: surface marine sediment (1.8m) | place: French Polynesia: Moorea | collected 2018-08
AACTCGGTTAATCGTAATTCGACTACCCCTGGAGAACTCGGCTTATGAGGAAGATTTCTTACATAGGAAACAGCACGCGTACTAAAGTGACTCCTTGGATAATTTGGAAATGGGTCCGTCTCCAGAACCTGTCCCGATTGTCCGAGTTCCACTGTACAGCACTACTACCACTTCTATGCGAGTCTGATTCCTTTTCTTTCTCCCGACCTTGGCCTCAGCATTCCCATTTTTCCAACCAAGGGTTGTGCAATGCTTTCTTTTGTGGTACCGAATGCAGCAGCACTTTTCTCCGGTTTTTCTTTTTTTTTTTAGAATTGCAAAATTACTTTTTTTTGTACCAGCAACCACAAACTCGTGAAGATAAGCGAGAGGGAGGAGGGGAGAATTTCTTTCTGGCGCATAAAAACGTCAAAAAGCGAAAAATATACTAGTGTAAAGAAAATTAAAGTGAGAAGAAAAAGAAAGAGATTGTGTCATCTCCATATAAATCAAGATCAAGACAATCCAACTTAATACACTCGTAATAAACAAGACCTTAAGCAGTTTGCCACATTTCGCCCGATTTAACTCGTACATGAAATTAATGGCTAATACCGGTAGTACGCGTATGTACTACATTGTACGTATGTGTACATAGTTTCCTTTTACATACACAAAAATCTACATTTAGTGCCATTGCAAAATGTATGTCAGTGACTCAGTCAGTAACTACTAGCTCATTTTGGCCATTTTGACGACGTATAATCGTATCACCTCTTGACTGGAGCATACCAAAATTAGTGCTGATCATTGTTGGTAGGGTATTTACGACCATCATATTCTCTTTAAGACCTCTGACGAGCAGAAAAGAATGATGGAGCTGTTGAATGCGGAAAAAATCTACCCAGCTAGTTTCTCTTCCCTAACCTCCCCTAGGGCAATACATCTTCCTTCCTGCAATAAAGTGGGAGAAGTTGCAGAAGTGATAAAGAAGAAGTCTATTTCTGAGAAGATAAAAAAAGCATCCATTTTTTGTCAACAGGAAAACTCGCCTTCTGGGTCCCCCTATCTACATTCTTTGAAGTGGCAGCAGACACACAGAGAGAGACAGTTTGAGAAACTCGTACATAACTTAAGTACGAGTATCTTCACGTTTTTCCTGCATTTTCATAATCTTTCCCCATCCTCAAACAGAGAAGAAAAATCCAATCAGCAGAAAAGCCAAGAAGAAAAAAATAGGATGAAAAAAGGATCCATCTTGATTGCCTATAAATCCCGCCTTCCAAACGTGTTCTTTTCTTTCCCCGCTTTATTTATGCGGAGGAAGTTATCCTTGCTTCACCCCGAACCTACGTAGTGTACTTTATTTGTGGAAACGGGAGACGATTTCCCAAGCGGTGGGAAAGGAACACCACCTTTCCTTTCCTTTCCTTTCCTTCCTCTTTCCTTTGCCTTTGCGGGCGTGGCATGCAGCTTCATTAGTCATTGTCACGGATTTGTTAAATCGGCATCACCTCTTGTCAGTCAGAAATATCGAAAAGGTAGTCTTGTAACATGTTACTGCTATACTTTGAAGTGGAAAGGTAATCAATTCAGCCTTTGCATCTACATCGTCAGCTATGGGGTCGCCGCAGCGGCCACTGCCCGTCCCGAACTATGATAAAGAGAGCGCCAGAAGAGGAAGTGGGAGGGGGAGGGGGAAAGAGGGAGGGAGGGAGGGCAGTGTGTATAAGAGGCTAAAAGAGTGGTAGTGCAAGGGGAGAGGAAGAGAGGGCGTTCTGAATGAGAGGGGGAAATTAGCCCCAACCGAACACAGGCGACCTTGAGCACGGGGGAGGGGGGAGGGAAGAGTGAGGGCGAATCCATGGACGAGAGGAAGAGAAAGCGAATTGGACACGGAAAGAAGAAAGCATGTTATGATCCTTGGCCTCTCCTTGTGTGGGGGCTGCATGGCCCATTTAATAGCCTCTGCTTGGAGAAGATAAGTAGGTTTCGCTCTTATTACTCAATTTAGCTTGAAATTTCCTTTTTGGTAGGGCGAAAAAAAAAAACTTATTTGTCTTCAGCTCTACAGGCTATTTAAGATATCTTCTTAGTGCAGAGGCCTTGCGAAAGGGCGGGAATGGAGCTGAGGGGAAAAGAGGAGGGAAAGAAGAAAAATACTTCTCCAAGTGTAAGGCCGCAATAAATTTCTCTTCCCGGACGTGCTGGAAAGAAAGGAGGGAACGAGGAGGGGGAAGGAGGAGGGAAAGAATAAAAGGAAGCCATAGAAGGTCAACCTCGGGAGCCCTTCTTGCCCACCCACCTCAGACAACAACATGCTCACGGGGCAGCAACTCTGCCAACAACAAGACAGAAGAAGATGCTTATGTTTACCAGGGCGTGGCGATTTTTCAGGAAGAAGTTGTGCCACACAGGGGGAGAGCAAATGTGAGCTGAGATACATTTACCAACCAATCTGCCGGGGAATGCATGCATTCCTAGGGAGAGATAAACTGCGGGAGCAATTTGGGTGGAGAAGAGAGAAGCCAACGGAAAGGAAAGGAAGATGGAGAATAGCAATAGCAAGAGAGAGAGCAGGGAAAGAAGGAAAGATGGGAGGGAAAGGAAGGAGGAAAGACAAGTGGGTCGAAAGTGGAGCAAGGGCAGGAAAGAAAAAGAGGAAAAGGACGGGACAAAAAAAAGGAAAAGAAAGTGTCACTCCACCACTCTGTCTTCCAACGTACCAATTTCCCTTTTTTTTTTGGTTGACGCGTACTGTAGTCAGCGAGGGGAGTGTCAGTCTCGGCAGAAAGAGGGAAACTGTTAAACAGCAAAGTCACGCATGCACGCACGTGTGCAAAGCATGAATCAAAGTTTGAAAAAGTGGCCTTCATACAATATTGACGCTCTTTTCCCACAATCTCTCTCTCTCTCTTTCTCTTCCTTCTCTTTGGACAGAGCGGGCCACAGCGAAGGCCCCTTCTTCTCTCACTTCTCCCTCTCCTCTCCTCTCCTCTCCTCTTCCCCCTCTCCAAGAGAGTTTTGAAAATCGATGTTTTCCTCTCTCTAATCTTTTGACGCGGGGTTTGATTGAGCGCGGGAGAAGAGAGAGGGAGGAGAAAGAGGAGGAAGAATAAGCGTTCGTTCACAGGCCTATTTTGCGGTCTCCCTCTCTCCCTCTTTTGGGGCGGTCGCCTCCCCTCCCCTCCCCTCCCCCTCAACCCAACCACCGCCACCTCTATAAGCGGCCCGTCAAGCTGATTTATCGCCTTCTGTTGCCGTGAACTTTCTTTGGGCTCTCTGCCTGCTGCACTGTACCGTACTTTTGTAGCGTCGCTCCCAAGTGGAGTGAGACTCAACACTGCCGCTGTCATTGTGATGCTAAAGAAGAGCATGTCTCACTCTCTCGCTCTTGAAGCTTCTGTGCTTCCTTTTTTTGGCAGGTCGCACGCGGACGGACTGCCAAATATAAAGCATACAAGTAGCGTCGTGTGTGTGCTTACTAAGTAAGAGGTGACTGATTCTTGAGGTGACTTCCTCGATGTGCATACCTGTACGCGTGGATGTGGTACATCATATCACAGAATACAGCAGATCCCTGACATATGTCAGAGATCTGCTGTATTCGGTGGTTAAAGTCCGTGGTCAGTAGCTATGATTTTGCTAAAGCAAAATTTTAACTGCAGTCGAGAAACAACATTCTCGACTGCCGAAGAAGAGGTAAGAAAAAACTACCAATTTGGTATAACAAACTTTAGTACTACCTGCTATAGCCGATTTTTTTAATTACGAATATTGGAGTTTGCTCTAGTGGAGGCTCACTGTACTGTACTACGTACTTTCTTTGTCCCCTCCCCTCTCTTCTCATCTCGTCGATAGGTCGGAAGAATCATCCACGTGAGCCAAGGGAGAAGGAAGAAATGCCCCCAGCTTCTCCCATTTTGCTATAATCAGCTGCTCCGAGAGTCTGGGAAAGAAGTTTCTTTTTAACAAGTTTCCTTTCTTCCCCCGTCCCTTCCACTACAGGGAGGAATTGGATGGAGAGGAAGGGTGGGTTCATGCCATAAAGTAGCGAGAAAGGGGGGAGAGGAAGGCGGGGGAAATAGCTGCTTCCAAAAAGCCAGAATTTTTATTGGCACCCCCAAGGGCCTTCCTTCCCCCCTTCCCCCCCCCTCTTATCTGCCCAGCTCGCTCTCTGGGGGAGAGAGGAAAACAAGTTTTTCTGGCAAACCCGGGTGGAAAATGAATAGGCAAAAAAATAATGAGTCTGATGTCCTCGGAGACGTTGCATGACAGAGCTCGGGAAAAGAGGCAGCGAAAATTGTGAAAGGACATTGCGCTGAGGAAGCGAGCAAACCACCAGCCACCCCCCTCCCCTCCTCCTCCTCCTCCCACACACAGGCGCTGTGCTACAATACTAGTAATGCCGCTGATCCTGCTTCCCATCTCCATCAGGTTAATGAAATGAGAGTCTTGGTGGGAGGAGGAGGTGGACGAAGAGGAGAGAAAGGGGTGTAGGAAGAAGGAGGCAAAGCGAGCCAGATTTTTCTTCTCCCCCGACAAAGTTGCCAAGAGAAAAGGGGGAGGGAGAAAGGGGCTCCTTCCTTTCTTTCTCTTCTCCTCCCGCCCCCTTTCCCAACCGACCCGAAAATGGAGGATTAGCTGCCTCCAGGGGGGAAAAAAAGAAGAAGAAAAAGGAGAAAGAAGTAGGCGCTAAGAAAGTTTTTTTCCTTCTCAATCTCAAACTGCTCAAGCTCCTAGACTATCCCGTGTTCCTTGTTATCAAAATCCTACCTACAACGGAACTGCACTAGGCACCAGGGGAGACTGGGACTGCGTTGAAAGAATTTGATTGTAACATAAACATATAGTTCATCAATGGGTGAGATGGTTGTTTTTATACATTAGGGTAGATGTTTGACATGTTGCAAGACAAAGGAAGCAAGGTGGTACAGGGGTGCAAAATTCACCTACGGATTGAAGAATAGGTCCGTTTCCGTGTTCGACCGTGATCCAGTGTGGTGAGAAAAGTTGGAGGGTGGCCAGTAGTGTGCACAGAGGGAGAAAAGGAAGGGGGGATCAAGCAGAAAATTAAGTTGGAAACGACTTTCGAAGGGCCCCCATAGCAGGTGACTGGAGTAAGAGGGAGGAAAAAAAGTTTGGGATATGGAGTAAAAATTAAAATTCTACAGCAGGGCTATTTTTTGCCTTTGGTCGTTGCAAAATTTACGAGAGTCTCCAAACTTTTTTATGTGGTGGTGCCTGCGTTCATTGGTTAATTAAAGTAGGTAGACAAATTGCAATTTCAGATAAATCGATAGTATGTAGCATGACGGTCTAAATTCCAATGTCGGGGGCAGATTTATCCTGCAGAAGAGAAACTTTGTCGTATATTGTGTCAAGACACACATAGAACGTTGGGTATGATGCACCTAATACACACTGTACGTACTGTTCCTACTCAAATAGTAGTACCTACATGTACAGTAGTAGACAGTTTTTGTCTGTGTCACTCCACGAGGGCAGAGTTTTCCTTCAATTAAACAAATGTTTTCTGTGTTCTTGAAATGAGGAGGAAGCAAGCCTTTCCCATTCTCAAAAGCAACCCTGGGGCAGAGGATCCCTTTGTATGTACCTACTACACATTTACTTAAGGCGACCAAGTATACTCTAACAGCTGGCGGAAAGAGAAAGCTCGTAATAATCCTCCTGCTCTGGTTTTTTTCTCCATGCAAAATTAATCTTGCTTACTCGTTTGTTGTTGGCTCTAGCGACGCCGACTTGTCCGGGTTGCCCCGGTCCCCGGAACTCCGGGACAGAGGAGCAGGAGGAGTAGCACGGTGAGGGCCGGAGGAAGAAGAGGAAGAAGAGGACGGGGAGGAAGGAGAGGACATAACATTCAAGGCATCCTTCTCCCCCCGCGCAATTCCTCTTCTTGGTTTCACAAGTGGGTGACGAGTTGTTGTTGGCGCTCCTCCTCCTCCTTCGAGCTCTCTTGTCTGGACAGAAACTCAATTTTTCTCTCCGGGTTCGTGGGGGAAAGAGGAGAAGGCGAGGAGGCGTGGAGGCGAGTTGACGGTTGAGCCGATTAGTGGCACTTTTAGTATACTACTAGACTTCCACTTCTCATTTTCCAGAAATCCTCTTGGAAGAACTCTGTGTCCAGGCTGAGGTAGCCTCTCCCCTTCTCCTTCTCTTTCGCCCGATTGGTCTCGAAATTGCAGCAAACACAAACAGGCTTTGGAAATTGAGGGTGGGTGGGTGGGTGGCTGCCCTCCCCTCAAAGTTTGTCCTCCTTCTCCTGCTACCACCGGCGCGTTGTTTGCTTTACTTTCTCGGAGTGGCCTTCTCCTTCTCCCGATATCTCGGAGATTGCCTCACCTCCTCCCGCCGATTGGAAGCTCGCTTGCCCTAGTTGGATAATTTTCCCCTCCGTCGTCTGAAAGCTCCTTCTCCTTGTGACGCCTCCGTCTCCATTAGTGTGCTACAGTGTACGTAGCAGTAGTTGCAAGACTCCCGCCGACTCCTCCTCCTCCTTTCTCTTCAAGACTTTCGGCGCTGTGTGTCTGTTATGCCCATTTGTAAATAAAACCCCGCTTGACTGCTTTTTTTTTCTAGTGCGCAGGATGAGCAGCAGGTTTGTTTGCGAGATGCAGGTGATCAGCTTTCGTGTTTGATTACGTAAGTGGAGCATGTACTGCCTACTAGGTATTAGTGAGATTCACAGCCTCGATTGGAAAGACGGCACACGCACGCACCGAGACAGTCTGCGGTGGGTTTTTTTTCTCATTTGTTTGTGCCCGTGTCCTTTTTTTTTCACCTCTCCTGTTTGTGCTTCTATGTATTCACCCTTTGTAGTAATCCATAAGGGTGCAAGCAATACTCATCCGTCTTCTTCTTCTTCTCTCTCCTCCTTCCACATTCTCAGCTCCTGTGCTCAGGAAGACGGGAATTAACACAATAAAGACAAAAGGAGGAGAGGGAGGAAGGGGATATCACGACCACTTTTCCCAGCGGGAAGGGGAGAGGGTGGGGAAGGAGAAGTTTGCCACTGCCACTCCTTGATCCGTTTTCCCCTGAGGGTGGGCGGGTGAGGGAGAAGGTGGGAACAACCGAGGGTGAAAGGTGGTAAGAATAGGGAGGAAGAAGACAGAAAAGGCGTTTGCCGACACGTCTAGCGTGTAAAGGCACGTGGGGGAAGAGAAGGAGGCACAGATTTTTTTTTCGTCCAGGATGCCCCTCTTCCTCTTGTTTCAGTCGGCTCTTCTTCTTCTTCTTCCAGGTTTATAGTATATACGAGCAAGTCTGCGAAGTTATGTGAGGCTGCGACGGCCGCGGAGCCTCGAATCGACCGTAAACAAAACCGCGCAGAGAGAGAGAGGGAGAGACAGAGGGAAAGAGGGAGAGGAGTGAGGCCGGTGGCCGGCGGAGAAGGACTGACTGAGGAGGAGGAGGAGGAGAGCGGCCGACGTCGCCGCCTTCTTCTTCTTCTTCTTCTTCCTCCTCCTCCTCCTCTTTCTCTTCTTCCACGTCTTTGCGCGGGACAAGAGAGCAAGAGGATCAGTTGGTCTCTCTCTCTCTCTCTCTCTCTCCCTTCCCTTTTTTGGCGGACCGTCAGTGGCAGCAGCGCCAAAGACGGCGGCCACGGCAGCGACGGAGACAGCGGCCTTCTTCTCGGGACACCCCCCTCCTCCTCCTCTTCCCGCCTCATATCTTTTGTCCTGTTTCTGCTGCTTGCGGCTCTCCTTCTATCTGCCTTCTCCCTTCTCCCTTCTCCTCTTCCTCCTACCCACGCCTTCCGTGCATTAACTCTACTATGGTGGCATCTTCCTCCCCCTCCCTCTCCTCCCATGCACTGGGTCTTCTTCTTCCCCTCTCCTCTTCCACGCTTCCCTCTTCCATCGGCGCCAAGGCAAGGCAAAGGAGGCCGCCATCACGCACGCAAGCAATGATGCCACCATGCACCCGCGCTCATCTCTCGTTCGATCGCTCTATCGCCCGGACTGGAGGGAGGATGGATGGGGCTTCTTCTTCCCCTGCTTCCTTCTTCCTTTCCTCTCATTCATCCTCCTTTCGCGTCCGGTTTGCGTTGGGTCATTTGTACTGCATCTATTGTCGGAGGAGGAAGTGGAAGAGGAGGTCTAGTCTAATCGTACACAGTAGAAAAAGTAATACAGCCTTCCTGTTCCTCTTGTAACCATGGGCAGCCATAGCCATCGATTAATCTCTCTTTCTCCCGATGCCGATGGCACCCAGACCAAGAGTTTGAAGTCCCGAGGTTCTCAACCTTTTTTGGACCATGGCACATGAGACCCCTCTCCGAGCCCCTCACCCCTCCGAGAAGCCAACTACTACCACTCTACCATTAGGGGGTGGAATGAGAAATCTATTTTTTTGAAGTATTTCTTCTACTTCAAGTCCTACGGAAGAGAAGACTCTGCGACCAACTTTTGGTTCTGCATGGTTTAAACTAAGCGTTAGGTGCATCTGGTGAAAAATAGTCCGAAAAAGCAATCTCAGTTTCTCTCCTCTTTGCCAAAAGTGCCTCCCTTCCCTCACTCCACTCCCCCCCTCTCCGTATTGTTTGCGTAAAGGAGCAGCAGGAATCTGTAGGAGGTGCAAAAAATCGGATATCTTCTTCTTCCTTCCACTTGATTTCTCTCTCCCTTGCTTAGAAATGCAAATAAGTTCCTCCGCCTCCTCCCTCTCCAGCCTGAGACCTCCAAACAACGGCTTTAGTACTGCAAAAGGGAAAAAGCCAAGAATAAAAGAAGGAGAGGAAAGTAAGACAAAAAAAAAATAAGTTGACAGCAGACCGGAAGGGATGAGAACAGGCAAAATGCCGAATCTTCTTGTTGTTGCTGCCACCACTTAAAAAAAGGGAGGGAGGGATAAGGTCGCTCTATCGTTTAGCCGATATCTGCAAAGAGGAAGGAAAAAATCTCAAGATAGACCTTAGTCATGAAAACGCGCGTTTTAGTAGTATTTAGAATTATGGTTTTTTCGGCGAGTTTTCCACTCTGCCCCTCTCCCCAGAGAAATCAAACGCTGCTGTTACGATGCCCAATGGCCGATGCCAATGGTCGATGGGATAAGGAGGAAAAGTCGGCCAAACGGTGCAGCATACGATACGGACAGAGGAAGGAAGATTGCACTGTACTATAGCAGCGTGATGATATGCGCAGCTCAGATGAACTGTGTGTGTACTGTATTTACGTACCGGTATGTGAAATAAGGGAGGGTGTGGGGAAGTATCCACTACCCAACCAATAACGATCTAATAACTAATACGGTAGAAAAATTGACTAACTACTCTAGAGCTCAGTCGGACCGAGAAGCTTTGACATTTTAGTCAGAGCTTCTTGGAGCTGCTTAAAATGCCCAAAATATGACTTTTGGCACGTAATCGAACCACTCTTATTTTCCAGACAAGCCCTTATTGGTACCGATTGTTGCTGGTAGGGTAGGTATACTACGTAAGAAATAGCTCACCTGGCGAAGGCTATGATAAATTTGTCACCACCCTGTATACGTAGTACCTACTGTACATGTACATACATATAGTACGGTACAGTATAAATTTACGCAAATAAACCTTTTTATACGTACAGGTACAGGATATCCTACCCTCCAAAAAATCTGGCAACTTTGATCCTTTCTCCTACACGCCATGCCTACACTATAGAATGTGGCATACAGTATTATATTTAAACATGTGTTTTTTGGGACATCCTGTAAGTGTTCTCTTCTTGGAAGCAACTAAGAAAAATGCATTATTATAGCTAAAGAGTTAGCATCTCTGTGTAAACAGAGACAATTCTTTGTAGTACGAGTAAAAGCGGCTACCACAGAAAGAAAGGAAGAGGGAGGGAGAAGGGGAAGAGAAAAGCAAGTTGCGTGAGAAAGTCCCTCTTGCATGACTGCCTACAGTAAGAATATTCTACTAAGCAATAAATTCTTTCCCGCTGAAACAGCCGTTCTGCTTGGCTGCTGTACCACAGTACTACGACAGACTAGACGATCAGTCCTGAAAGGTCATACTTGATTTGATGAAATTCAGAAACTCTCAAGTACCGAACCTTTTAAACAGTACAAAGAAGCATGAAACACCCCACGAAACATTTGTAGTTTATAAGTAGTCTACAACCCCTCTAGGACCATAGACTTGTCGCTCTAGAGGGGTTGTAGACTACTTAGTGTTTCGTTGGGTAGGGAGGTAAGCTTTGCAAGCATCTCCCGATAATGGAAGGAAGGAAGAGTAACCACCTGGCTGACATTGCTGCGCCTGTGGAAGGACTTTTTTAACATTACTATCTGGATCATTGTCGGGAGATAGTTTATTACATTGCTTTTACGACAGCCAAAGGCAAACGTTAGAGGCGATTTTGTACCACCCTTTCTTTTTTCTGCGCACCTACTAAGTAGCTAAGACCATAAAATTTACCATAAGAATCCTTTCGGACTTACACTCCCCCCCCCCCCCCGGGAAATTAAAGCGGATTTTTATTTAGTTAAGAAAACCAATGGATGGCCTTACTTAATATTTACCGAACAAATTAACCGAGAAGGAGGTGGGG
>JAAUYM010009554.1_pt1 | contig 10536 bp, 12 predicted proteins | sample 7278001 | NCBI WGS metagenome assembly JAAUYM01 (sample SAMN14350224, study PRJNA611818) | marine sediment metagenome | isolation source: surface marine sediment (1.8m) | place: French Polynesia: Moorea | collected 2018-08
AAACTAATCTCGCCTCTACCCTCCTCCTTTCTCCTTCCACCGGAACTGGCTTGCAGGGGGGGGGGGGAGTGGGGTGCACCCTGCCGGGCTAATCTAACTTTGTGGGCTTGCTAACCCCATCGTCTTACGTTTCTGGGGAAAGCATCCATGCGCAGCTAGGGCTCAAGATGCCTGCTGCACTTACATACAGAGGGGGTGAGGGGTGGAACCGTTCTCCCCTCTCTCTCTTTCCCCCCTTGCAAAAAAGCAACTTTTTCTGCCCTTTCCAACGACGGAGGAAGAAGGAGGGAAAGTTTTTTTCTTGCCCTCCTTTCGAGTGGAAATGAGCCCATCGACCGGGGAGACTCACTCTTTCTCACTAGGATTGCGAGCAGGAGGAGAAAAGCAACCCGACCAGACATACTACCACTCCTGGACACTCATGAGAGACTCACATGGGGCTCATGACTTTCGTGTGTGTGGTGGAAAAATGTACATAAACGAGTCCAGATTTTTTGGCATCCACTCATGACCGACTCGTATAATGACTGGACTCATAGCTTTTTCACAGCAATCCTTGCAATAATGGTGACAATTTAAGGATAATCCTGTGTGGTGTACAAAAGGTAAGTACCGTTTTCCAGACTCACAACAGACTCATACCAGAAAATGACTGTCCCGTCGGGGAAAGAGGAGGATGGAAGCAACTCTCTCTCAAACACAAAGTCTGCGGAGAAAAGTTTCAGGGGAGGGAAAATTCGCAATCGGAGCCAATTCCGTAAGAACCAAAAGAAGGAAGGAGGGGAGTTGGAAACAGGAAAAGGATTTATCGCATGGTTGGCTCCAACCAAAAGGTGGAGGCAGGAAGGAGCCAGTTTCTAAGTGATTTTACTTCCCAGAAGTCTTATGTCGAGCGCTTGTTGTCTTTCCGCGGGTGTCATGAGTCAGCCACGAATGGGGCAACAATGGGCGTAACGGTGGGTGGCACACAACAGCTCAAAGTGGACGGAACCGCAAAGCTCCAAGGAAAAGTGTAGCAGATCCTGTTGGACCTGCGGGCGAATTAATGGGGCATTCTACTAACCGAGCTAATGGTTTCACAACTTTCAAAAAGCACACCACGTCAAAGGCAGATGTGGTGACCCCTTTTTTGTACTTGGAACAATGCACGACCAATAAAGCCTCCCCCAGACTTTCAATGTCCGCACTGCCTCTATCAATTTCTAGCACATACAGTAGTTCTGTATCAGCTGTCAAATCGAAACATTTTAAGAGGGAGGGGAAAAGAACACCGCCTCCTTGTCAACCCCACCCTCCTTGTCCGCCCTCCTCAATTGAGGGCCGGAATGCACTTGAGAAATAATGGCACAACAAGCGTAGCTGCTCCACATGCAAGTTTCATTAAGGGGGAGCAACAAATATAATGCCATCGATTTTCCGAACGGAACAAGAAGACCAGGAGGAGGAGCAGGAGGAGCAGGAGTAGGAGCAGGAGTAGGAGCAGGAGCAGGAGCAGGAGCAGGAGCAGGAGCAGGAGCAGGAGCAGGAGCAGGAGCAGGAGCAGGAAGAGAAAGAACAAGAGAAAGAGGAGGAACAAGAGGAGGAGGAGGAATGCAATCGGGACCTTTGCCGTTCGCCTCCTCTCCCCCCTCCCACTCACCTCTCTCCCTCCCTTTCTCTTTCTCCTCTTGTTTGCCTTTCCTTTGTTGATCAAAGTGAAGTGAGATCTGAAGGGGGAGGGGGGGGAAGGAGGAGTGGGAAAAAAAGAGAAAGAAAGGGGAGAACGTTCGGGCAAACACTTGAAAAAGATCGTTTCCCACGACAGGAGTGGTACAGTAGAACTCCGTGGGAGATCCGCAGTTGGCCCCAACTACCTTGGTACGGAAAGTTTTCCCGATATTGGAGGTTATTTTTTACTTACTAGTAGTACACGTAGGTACGTGTACCGGAGTTCAACTGTAGTACGGTATGTACTCGAATGTAGAGTAGTTAATCCAGCAAATATAGCTGGAAAGCCAACGATGTACGAGCAGATGGCAGCAACGGAAAAAAAAGAGACATCGGCTTATCGGACGCCTGTTCGGCGCGAGGTGAGAGCAGTGACATTTATCAGAAAAAAAAATGTCACGGAGTAATAAATTGGCGCTCCAACAAGCTGCTCTTTTTCCAACCACCACCACATGATGTCGTAACCGTGGAAGTCTCATGGAACAGTCCCATGGAAGTCCATGCCGCAATCTAACAACCTATTGAAAATAGGAGAGAGAGTTGGCGGTACTTGCTGGTATCCCTGCTAGCAGCAGCCGTGCAAAACTTCTGTGAAAAAAGAGAGCCAGTTGTCCCCCTTGGTGTCATTAAAGGGATCCTTTCTTCCTTCCTTCCCTTCTCCCTTCTAGAGAGAGAGAGAATTGCCCCAGCTCATTTAGTAGTTTGCCCGTTGCATCCATACCTCTCTTTCTCTGTCCCTCTCTCCCCCCCCTCTCTCTCTCTTTCCCCCTCAGGGAAAGAGAATATGAGGGAGAGACAGAGAGGGGTGGGAAGGAGGGAGAGCTTTGATGAGGAAAGCACACAAAAGGGCCTTTCTTTTCTTCTCTTTGCTCCTCCTTTGGCCACCCTTCTCAAAGGCTTTCCCATTAACTCGGCGCGCTCGAAAGTGTCCTCTTGGGGATCGTTGTGCCGATGCAACAAGTCGCCATCTTCTGCAGGTTCTTGAGGGGGGAGGGAGAAGAAAAGAGAAAGAGCATCCGCTAAGCGCCCCCGTCATTGTTGACCATCTTTTGTTGAGACCCTTTACAGATTGTGTGCGAGGGAGACATAACTACCTTTTCTGCCAATGACTTTCCCTCTACGGCGCACTCAAACCCGCCTAAGCGGGAAATTCTGAACAGAAGTTTTCCAGTACAGCTTCTGCAACAGTTTCTGTACGCTAGAATTGCTTCACGTACCCAACCAACAACGCACTCTTAATGAGCTTCCGACTGAGCTCCGATGCCAAAAATTTGTTAATAAGCACCGACTGAGCAGTAAAAAAATCGGCGCCAAATGTGTAAAAACTTGCATGCAATGTGTATATACGGTATTCCAACTGAGTTTGCACTTTGCGTACCACCGTTGGTGGTTGGGTAAGTGGGATTATCCGACTTCCACTCAAGAGGGGAAGGGGGAAACCTTGTCGACGTGCGCCATTGCGTGGCTCTCCTTATCCGGGTTCAGCCTTTGAGACCAGAGCTCGATGCAGGGAGGCCGCAGGCCACTCACACACCACGACATCCTATTCATATTTTTATAAGAAGCAGTCGAGATGATGAAAGGATCCCTCTCTAACCCACCCACCGCCCCCCAGTGAAATAACATCACAAGATGTGACGAAAGGAAGGGAGCAAGGAATGAGGGAATGAGATGGGGGAGTGGTGGGGTGGGGTGGGGTGTAGACGGTGCTGGCGCAGGCTGTGGTGGGGAGAAAACTTGGGGAAAGAGATAGAAAAGACGTGTCTCTCTCTAGCTCCCATATATATCTCTCTCTGCCAAGAGCGAAATTCGCCTGCATTATTAATTCCGATGCGGAGATGAAATTCCACCAGTACGGAGCTCACAGCCCTCATTCATAATGTATCCCCGCTAGCAGGGGGGACAGGAAAAAACAGCTCTTCAGTTGCTGAAAAAAAGGGCCTTAAAAGAGGCAAGAGCTGTGCCCATCTGGCAACAACTGCAAAAAGGCCTACTATGTACGCAAGGAGAACTTGCTCGTTCACCTGTCTTAGTTTCGTCACCCTTTTGTACCCAACCAACAACGCACTCTTAATAAACTTCCGACTGAGCTCCGAAATTTTTTTAGTAATCACCGACTGAGCATACAAATCGGCGCCAAACGTGCAAAACGTGCACAATGCACATGTGTACATGTTCCGACTGAGCTTCCATTTTGCATACCACCGTTGGTGGTTGGGTACGTGTTTTCTTTTTTTGAAAGTGGAACTTAGAAAGAAAGGGACGGGGTGGGTAGGAGGGAAACAAGGTTCCGCTGGCACCGTTGAAGCACGCTTCATGTAAAATTCAGAGGTCTCCTCTTTCCTCCTTCAGTTCTCTTTCCTTTCCTCCTCTTCCCCCCTCTCCCCCCCCTCCTCTTCTCAACTCCCTTAGTTAAGGAGGAGGCAGCTAAAAACGCAACGGAGATGAAAGGGCCTGCGTGATGAGGAAAAAGAGGCGAGGCGAGGACTCAGTCGAGATGGAGAAAGATCTAGCTCTCTCCGTCTAAAAAAAAGTGAAAAAAGAACACCTTTTTTTTACTGTAGAGTAGTAGCCTCCTCCGCTCTTTCCTCACCGAGAGGGAGGGGGATCGAAATGACGACCCAAAAAGACGAGCGTGGCTGCACAAAACAAGTTAGTATGCCTATACCCTACAGGGTGTCATGCAATGTTGAACAATGACATTTGTAGTACTACGAATGGCATAGTAATTAACTGCCTATTTCTTTGATGATCCTAATTACTCCTGTACACAGAAGACACTGACAAAAGTTTTTTTTTAATTTCTACACACCGTGGGAGGTTTCTGCACTCCAATCGATTCCAACGCACGGACGAGGAGGAGGAGGAGGAAGAAAGAACTATTTGGGTTGGGCAGGGTTCAGAACGGGACGGGCCATCCGGTTACTAGTCAAATTATTTGGCCAAATGATTCGAAAAAAAGTGTTAGAAGCGGATGCTATCCGGTTTTTTTAGTCGGATACTTGTCAAAAGCAGTAAAATTTGATAGTACCGTTATAGTATGCTAATCCTTCGGGCATGCCCCACGATTGACGTGTCGACAACTGCTACTCCAAAACATCAGAGTTAATTGACATGCCCCACAAGTGGATCGTTCACACATTCATCGGCCTGTGTAATCCCCCCCCACTTCCCAACACACCCGACCCCCACCCTCAAAACCTCTCCCTCCAACCCCAAGGGTGATCAACTGATCATGGATGAAAAATCGTAGAACAAGACGCTTTTATAGAGGGATGACAACGACAATTAATTTACTAGTAAGGGAGACAAGAACAGGAAATAGTTGTGGGTTGTTGTTTTTTCTCCATGAACTAAATATCTTTGCTCATGTAGGGGTGTGTGTGTCTTGATACACCCCCCTTTCCTCTGGTGTCCACAACAATTCCGGGGGCTTTGCCTCCTGATTGCTCCCACAGGAGCCATATTTTTTCTTGTGTGTACCTGTTGTAACATGTGGGGATGACGCTTAGAACATACCTAGTACGTACACTGTGTGCCTTATAAGACACAGTCAACTTACTGTACATTATTGATGACGAAATAAACTGTACAGAATTGCCTAGCAAAAAAAAATAGTTTGTCAAATATTTGGTTAAAGTGCACGTATTTGTGGTGCAAGCTGTACGTCCTACGGAAGAAGGGGCGATGGCGGCATGCAACAATGTCTTTCCCAACTTTGTGTGGGGTGGCTTCCTCCGCTTTTACTGCAGCATGACGGGGAAAAAAATGCCTCACCGGCAATAAATTCCAATGAGTGAAAAAAGAAAATCGGCATGGGGGAGCTTTAATAGCAGGCTATTATTCTCTTTATGAAACCTGTTTTAGCTCCCGTCTTTTTCCTTTACAAACGTGTTTTTTTCTTCACATACTGTACCTACACACAAAGACAATTAGTAGAGACTTGTAGCCATCAGGCAGGTAAAAAAAATAAACCCATTTTTTCTCCCTTTCTTTTTCCTGCGTGGGTGTTTTTTTATCCAGGCTTGGTCGAGATTTCGTAAGAAGCAACGACAACCTCCCTCTCCCCCTTTTTTTACGGGAAATTGCATGCGTGAATTTGCAGTTTGCATGTAAAAAGAGCTGCTCCCCATTATTTTACATCATTTTTTGCGAGGAAGAGGAGGACAGCTTTGCGAGGGAAGAGAGAAAGAAAAGTGCATTGGAAATGCACAGAAGCAGTATTTTTTTTAGCTCGCGATGCAATTTTTTTGAGCGAGAGAGCGAGAAAAATACTCATTTCCCCCTCCCTCCCCTCCCCCCTCACCGCTACCACCAAGAAAAATTACTTTTGCAGGCAGCACTTCCACTAAAAAGACTTACTTAGCCTCCCAAAAGTGCAAACTCGAAACTATCTGTAGTAAATATAAACTGTTTTCAAACTCCTTGCAAATTTGCGTCGTTTTTAGCCCTGCGTGTGTACAGTTGCACAAATACAAATTGGATGTGCTTGGAACTGGATGTGCATCTTCTTCTAAAAAAAAAGCTTATTATCGGGTTTGGGAAGGACATTTGCATATTGTTTTTCCTGCCTCCATCAGTCGCGACATCACGATAAAAAGTGAAAGACAAAAAAAAACCACACCAGATTTGTAGGAAATTTGATTATGTGATGAGGTCCTGTTTGGCCAAAACTTTGCATGATGCGTCGAGATCTGCACCTTTTTTTAACTGAATCTTTCAGTGAGTGTGGTGCAACGCTTAGCAAGGCAGGCGAATGAATTATGCGAGGGGTGGGTGGGTGGGACGGGGGGCAGCGAATGCATTTCGGACCCGACCAATCTCAGCCAGCATTGACATCTTTGGGTTTCACTTTTTTTTAAGAGAAGGAACGTTGACATGAAGTTTTAAGAACGTGCGCGGCAGACAAACAGAGGCACTTCATTTTCCCAGAAACAAGAACAACAAAGGAAGAATCCTTGATTCAGGCTGTTTGTTAGTAGTCGGGGACGACGCCACCACCAGTTGATTTTTATACGTTTGCTCTCTCTCTTTCTCTCCCTCTATTGCCCATGACTTCCAAGAAGCGTTGCTTGCTCTCTCTCTATACCTCTCTCTCTTGCTCCCTCCCTTCCTCCCTCCTTTGTTGGCCTCCAATTCCGTTTCTGTAGAGGAGGGAAGCTGTGGAAGGGGGCATGAATTATTCAGTTCACGGTGGGAGTTGCCCGAAGGAAAAAGGGGTTTGGAGAAGTGGTGGAAGGGTTGGAAGGGGGGGGGGGGAGGATGGAGGGGGCGAAAAAAAATCATCCTTCTTTTTTCCATTCTTTGAAGGAGTTTTTCGGTCTCTTCTGAGGCTTGTAAACACACACATACACAAGAAGAGAAGGGGAAGACGGAAAAATATTCATTTCTGATAGAAATTTTCGATTTGAAAAAAAGGGCCATAAACGGCTTTCGGCGAAAACGACGCTTTACAATTACGCCGCCAAAAGTTGTGCTATACTATTAGTAGAAAATGCACTTTATAAGTGATGAGGATTTTCCAAGAAAAAAAACTAAGTGCATGACTCCTCTCCCTCCATGACGTTAAACGACATAAAGGTTTTTTTTTAAAAAAAAAAGATGTTTGTTTCCCTTCCGTCTGGTCACCACCATTATACAGTAGACATACAACTGTCAAGAAACAGCTCAAGGAACTACCAACTCATGGTGAAAATTGCCTCTTCTCTTTTCTTTCCGGACCTCCAATTTGCCCCTCTCTCTCCCCTCCCACTTGGTTATGGATTAACCTCCCCTAGGGGTGTTAAGCAACAAAAAGATGCTCTAGTCGACTAGTGCCTCAAAAAAAAAAATGGGGCTAGTTAGTCCCATGTAGATAGACTTTGAAAAATTCAATAATTTTGCAACATTTTATTATTTTGTCAGTTCAGCCAGACGCCTAAAAGAAGCGGACAAAAAACTAGTCGGTTAGTCTTATTCGGTTAACATCCCCATCTTTCTCTTCCTTCCACCCACCTCCTGTCCCAGTCCCATCCTCTCCAGTTTCTCTCCCACTCTCTTCTCTTCCTTCCCCTGGGAGGACGATTAGGCTCCTTTTTGCCGGACGGGAGGAGGGTGAAGGTGAGGTAGCCTCTCTTGCCTCTTCATCTCCCCTTGGGGCAGAGAAGATGTTTGCTGCGTCATGAGTGTGTGTGTGTGTGTACCTCCAAGTACAGTGAACCTTTCATATACATACATACTAGTACGTAGTAAAGTGGGTGGGCAGCAGTGCATAAAAAAGCCCATAAAAAGTGTATTTTTTAAACATTATTTCTAAAAAATAACATAGTGCATTAAGGTATGTCTCCACCATTTTTTTTTGTAAAATAACATTGAGATGTGTACGTACAATGGGGAGGTCCACTGTAGTCCGACATAATGAGACGAGTGTTGCCTCTCCGTCTACGAAGTACATACACATGTACACGTGTACTATGTACCGTACTCACTGCTGTTTGCTCAATGCATGCAGGCTCCACAGTTATAATCATCCTCGTCAGGACTTTCCCCCCCCTATGTCCCACCTAGCCTCTTCTTCCTTCCTCCTCCCTGTAGCCGGAATCTCCTTCCTTCATGATGGCACTTGGAGTTCCTTGCTTTCTCCCGGCGGCTTCGCTTTCCGATCTTCATTGCTTTTTTTTCTGGTCTCTCTTTGCCTTCAATTTTTCATGATTTTTTCCCCTCTCCGAGAGAAACATAGCCAACTGACAAATTCCAGCAAGCGCAAAGGTTTTCCCCTCTTATTTTTTTCTTTAGCAAGGCTAGTTCAAATTTGGCGAAATTGGATGCACTCTTTTGATGACAAAGTTAAAAAAAAGTTAACTCCCAATTTCGGCTCGCTATCGGCCAAGATACAGTATACCTGTAAACCTCTTCCTACAATCCGAAATTTCATGTCTGGATAACCTTTCCTTTCTCTGCTGTGATAGTAGTAACAGCTTCACATTAAACCAGACAAAGGACTCTTGTCCCACCTCCACCCGACCCACCCGTCTGGTGGAACTCATGACAAAAGGTGCTGGTGACAGCACATTTCGAAACAACATTTTTCAGCAGGTACAGTACAATTGAAGTTCCTCCTTCTCCCTCCCCTCCTCTTTGCTATCTCTGTGCAGTGTGCACCAGTACTACGTTATTTCCTCGATAGTGCCTGCCAATAGGAAGAAGGCGCGGGGGGGGAGGAGGAGAGGAGTGACTGAGAGTCTGAGACAGTCGCTCGAAACTGATTGATGGGGGGGGGGGGAAGGGGAGAGAGAGAAGACGGGCGAGAAAATGGACTTTCCGAAAATTCGTGGGAAAGGAATCCTTCTAGTACGGTCAAACCCCGGGAAAAAGCCAAAGTTCCAATTAACCGAGCTTGACTGTACCGCGCTCAAAAGTCGGACTGTCGGACAAACGGGCTCTGCCTCAATTGCTTTCCTCCTCCCTTTCTCCCTCTTTTCCCCCCATTCTCTGCCACCCAGACTACTAGTCCGCTGACTAGTAATAGATGTTTTGTAACTTCTACCTTATTGGGGGAGCGGCTCTCTAGCTCTCTCTCTATCTTTTCCGCGTATAAATACAGACTCACAGTTTACTATTGACAGGCATTATGGGCACAAGGGCGACTCTCTGCTCCGCAGAGTATTGAGCATTATTAGTGTTGCGTATTTTTTGTTATGAGCCAATCAGCGTGTGGAAGGACAATAGGTAGAGAAGGGGGGGAGGGGAGGGGAGGTCTGGGCATCAATCAAGGTGCCACGTTTCAATAGCCTCGTCACAAACAAAAATTGGCTCCACCTTTCTACGTGCTTTCCACCTGCTATGTATTGGTTTGGTCATGGGTTCTTTCGTCGTGTTGCAGATGTCCTACCCGACAGAAAGCAAATCAGTAAGCATTGTAAACATTATCTGCTACAAGCACATTTTTGTGTCGCTTTTTTTAAAGTAGCACGTTTGTGCCCACTCCGTCGCAGAAGAAAAATTGTGGTAACTAACTACACGAGTGACAGGTGGCAAAATATATCCTTTTTTTTGCCTTTCTCTGTGTGGAAAAGTGATCGGTTGAAGTGGTTTCCCTCCCACCCTGCTCTTTCCACACTTGAGACCTCCTTCCTCCTCTTCTTCTCTTCCCTCCTCCTTCTCCACTTGACGTAGGGAGTCACGGGGAACACTCCCAAAGGACCTGCTTTCACCAGCCCCCCTCCTACAAATAGGTAGAGCAAAAAAAAACATTTTGTTGGCTCTTTTTCTAGTATTTAGGCTTGCCCAGCATAAGATTTAAAGCAAAGTGTAGGTATTCATGCCGTGCTTTTGAAAAAAAAACCCTTGTGCAAACGGTCCCTTGAACTTCTGGCCAGAAGGAGGAGGAAGTCAAGAGTGCGTGACTTGGCTGACGTGGAGGGAGGAGAGAGAGACATGAGAAGATGGGTGTTGGGCGGAAAGAGAATAATGGGTGGAAAGAAAGGAAGGTGTGGAAAGGTGCTTCCAGTCCAATATATTCTCCTCCTTGCCTTCCCCCCCCCTCTCTCGACTGTGTGCTCGCAATTATAGCATTAAAGAAGAAAAAACTTTAAGATGGAGGGGAGGAAAGGGACTTTGAAAACGGCTAAGCAGTAACTTAAGCTAAAAGGGTTTTTTGCCCCACTTGGGTCCTGCACCAAACAGCAAACAAAACTCCTCTTCAACATTGTTAGAACAATGTTCAAACGCCCACGTGCATGTTTTAAGAACCAGGTTGGGAATGGAAAAATGGCCAAACAAAAAGTCCTTAGGAGAGCTTGTTAACTTGCTCTATTGGTTTTTCAATAATCCCCCCCCTTTCCCCAATTC